>Ga0105048_10003116_pt1 | contig 27157 bp, 11 predicted proteins | sample MAT05_FD_78382 | JGI IMG/M metagenome (GOLD analysis project Ga0105048, IMG submission 78382) | Freshwater microbial communities from Lake Fryxell liftoff mats and glacier meltwater in Antarctica - MAT-05 | ecosystem: Environmental > Aquatic > Freshwater > Ice > Liftoff microbial mat | place...
AGGGCATCGAGCCCGACCTGAGCTTTGAACTGGGCGCTATGCAGACGACGTTTCTTCGACATGGGACTGGGTTGGCTTTTGGATTTAACCATCCCCCCTGTCCAGTTTTTGGGGTCCACCTCAAAGCCAGTGGCACCAACCGCTATGTGCTGAGTTATCTGGATGGCGTGCAGACGCATTTTAATCTCGATTCCAATTTATCGGAGTCCCCTTTCGGTCAGGTGCCCAACCCAACCAACGGGATCGTGGCGATGGATGACTTGAGTGTCTGCACCATGTATCAGGGGCTACCCCGGAGGCTGGTCCTGGACAGCAATGGAATGACTAAATTTTTGAGCGGGGCTGCCTATTGGGGGCAGGTGGTGGCCTGGCAGTCCGGAACGCGGCGGTTGTATTCCTACGCGCAGAATTCCAATTCCTACGGCCTGACGTTCGAGGATGTGCCCGTGACGGGCGTTTTGCCCACTCCGGTGGGCAGCTACGCTGGTTTGGCCATCCCCATCCGGCCCAATCAGGATGGCTCCCGCATCCTGGCCGTGGCCGGTCAGATTCTGGACAACAGCCTCGGCCAGGTGGCGACCTTGGCAAATCCAGTGACAGATGGCGCGTGGCTGCCCGGGGGCCTTTACACGATCCGCGCGCAAGGCAATGGGGTACAGCTGCAAAAATGGGATGCGAATTCCTCGTTCGGCCAGCAGGGAACGCTGACGTTGCCCGGCATTCCCCTGCGTATTTTCCGCCTCAACGATACCACGCTCGTCGCGGTGACCTCCGTCAACGGTTACATCGCCTTCCACACAATCACAGCGAGTCTGACCCTGACCAATTCCACAATCAACGATACGGTGATCGTACCCAATGCACTCGCCTACAACTCAACGACGTTTCCGACGAGCGTAACGGCAGGTTCAACCGTCTCTTTCTCTTATGATGTGACCAACAGCGGGTCGAACACCTGGGGCGCGAACCACTTTCTCGCGCTCCGACAGAACGACTTCACCATGGTACAGTTGGGCGCCCTCGGCATCACCAGCGCCGGTGGCAGCAAGGTCGTCACCTATAGTTTTCCCGCCCCCTCGACACCCGGCACCTACCAGTATCGCGTCCAGCCGTTGGAAAACGGCGTCGAGTGGTTCGGCGCCGAGCTCATCCTCTCGCTGACTGTCACCCCGGCCCCGCCGCCCGGCAACGGCCTAACCTACTACAGTACCGACTTCCCTCCTGCCGTGACGGCAGGCGCCACGGTCAACTTCACCTACAACGTGACCAACAGCGGAACCAAAACTTGGACGGTGGACCACTTCCTCGCCCTCCGGCAGTTTGACTACACGATGGTACAGATGGGTGGCTTGGCCACGACGGCCTCCGGTGGGGGCAAAGTCGTCACCTACAGCTTTACCGCGCCCTCGACCCCCGGCATCTACCAGTATCGCGTCCAGCCGCTGGAAAACGGGGTCGAGTGGTTTGGCACCGAGGTGATCCTCACACTGAATGTCGGCAGCGTTGGACCTGAGGTGAACGGCCTCACGTATGGCAGCACCACCTTCCCCACCACCGTGTCGGCGGGCGCGGCTGTCAATTTCAGCTACAACCTGATCAACAGCGGGACCAAAACCTGGGGGACAAACCACTTCCTCGCGCTCCGCCAGTTTGATTACACGATGGTGGAGATGCGTGGCCTCGAAACGACGAACGCCAACGGCAGCAAGGTGGTGACATACAACTTCACTGCGCCTTCCATCCCCGGCATCTACCAGTACCGCGTGCAGCCGTTGGAAAACGGCGGCGAATGGTTCGGCTCGGAGATAATCCTGACCCTGAATGTCGGCGGCGTCGGGCCCCAGGTGAACGGCCTGACCTACGGCAGCGCCACCTTCCCCGCCTCCGTGGCGGCGGGCGGGACGGTCAATTTCACTTACAACGTGACAAATTCCGGGACCAAGACCTGGGCCGCAAATCACTACCTCGCCCTGCGCCAGTTCGATCATGCCATCATCCAACTGGGTGCACTGGGCACCACCGCCGCGAACGGTAATAAGACCGTAACCTTCAGCTTCACGGCGTCTTCGACTCCAGGTATCTACCAGTATCGCGCGCAGCCGCTGGAAAACGGCGTCGAGTGGTTTGGTCCCGAGGTGATCCTCACGCTGAATGTCGGCGGCGTCCGACCTCAAGTAAATGGATTGGCCTACGGCAGCACGACCTTCCCCTCGAGTTTCACCGCTAATGCCACGGTGAATTTCACGTACAATGTCACGAACAGCGGCTCCAAGGGATGGGGCGCCAATCACTTTCTAGCACTGCGGCAGTTTGACGACACCTTGGTGCAGTTGGGTGCGCTCGACCCCACCGCCGTCAGTGAGACCAAAGCGGTGTCTTACAGCTTCACCGCTCCCTCCTCTCCCGGCAGCTACCAATACCGGATCCAGCCGCTAGAGAACGGTGTCGAATGGTTCGGCGCGGAGGTGATCCTCACGCTCAACGTTATGGGTGCTCCGAGCGTGGCACCCCTTTACGGTAACGCTCACGCCAACCTCAACGACCCAGCCCTTATCACCGATGACTTTAACGGGGACGGCCAGTCCGACATCGTCTGGCGAGACTCCGTCACCGGAGAAACCCAGATCTGGCTGATGCGTGACTCTATCATCACTGCGACCGTCGATCTTGGGACGATGCCGTTGGAGTGGATACTTAGCGGCAGCGACGATTTTGACAGCGACGGGCAGCCAGACATTATTTGGCTGAATACGTCCACTGGTGAATACTGCGTCTGGCTAATGCAGGGCACCACGGTCAAGTCAGCTCTCTACTTGGGCCTGCGGTCCGCTCAGTTGATGTCACCCACCGTGGCGCCAAGACCTGGGCCCCGCATCGTCCTGTCGCCTGCGCTTTAGGTTGATGGCTCAAGGGTGCTGTTGGGTTTTCGCGCCAACACGTCCGCCCGCGGCCCCAAGCTTGTGACCCACAGTTTCACGGCGCCTTGGGCCTGCGGAATCTACAAATAACGCGTTCAGCCGTTCGACACCGCCGACCTTAGCGGCGATGGTCAGCGCACCTCCGTCTGGCAGGACCAGACGCCCCGCGAATGCCGGAACTGGCTAATGGGCATCCTCTGGCAAATACCGCGACCAGTCCCTACAGGATCTGGTTGCTGCAGGGCACCGTGCTTGCGCAAAACCAATCCAGTCGCGGCAACAAATCCGATTCGTGAGCCGCGGGAACAGGCCTAAACCCTTGGGTAAAAAAATGTCGTCCCGCGGTGGATCGACTCGATCGGTATCGGGTCCGGAAAGCCAAAGGGACCGGGTAATGATATCGAGCTAAGCCCGATGCGTCGCAGGGGGCATTTCAGACGAACCCGCTCACCGAATCAGTGTCCAACTCATTCCGATTTGCCATGGATAAGTAGCCTTGGCAAAACCGTCCCGCCCGCACCCAATTACCAATGAAAAAGCCCGGTCTCTCCTTCGCCCGCCACATCCTCCTACCGTTCGCACTGCTATCCGCCGTGGCTGATCTCCATGCCCAGAGCGATTATGCCACCCCCTACACGTTTACAACTATCGCTGGTCTCGCGAGCGGTCCCGGTTCGACCGATGCCACTGGTACCGCCGCGCGCTTCGACCATCCCTCGAATTTGGTGAGGGACGCCTCCGGTAATGTGTATGTCGCAGATACCAACAACAACACGGTTCGAAAAATCACTCCCGCAGGCGTGGTGACAACGTTGGCCGGCATGTCCGGCGCCCCCGGATCCACCGATGGCACTGGCTCCGCCGCCCGCTTTAGTGCTCCCACGGGAGTAACCGCGGACGCCTCGGGAAATATTTTCGTGGCGGATACCGGCAATAACACCGTGCGAAAAATCACGTCCGGCGGCATCGTGACCACTTTCGCGGGCCTTGCGGGTAACGCCGGCTCGGTCGATGGGACCGGCAGCGCTGCCCGGTTTCGCTCCCCTTTTGCCCTTACGGTGGACGGTTCCGGAAACCTCTATGTCGCGGATACCTACAACCACGTCATCCGAAAAATCACCTCAGGGGGCGTGGTTACGACCTTCGCCGGCACCGCCAACAGTCTCGGCTCGGCCGACGGGTCGGGGAATGCCGCGCGGTTTAATTATCCGACAGGTGTCGTAGTTAACGGATCAGGCAATATCTACGTCGCGGACTCATATAATCACACTATCAGGAGAATCACGGTCGCGGGCGAGGTGACGACAGCCGCGGGCACCGCGGGCAGTGCTGGATCCACGGATGCAACGGGTAGCGCAGCCCGATTCAACACGCCGTTGAGTCTCACTACGGACGCGGCGGGTTATGTCTATGTTACAGATACCAACAATCACACGATCCGAGAAATCACCCCCGCCGGCGATGTCAGCACCCTCGCCGGGACCGCGGGCGCGCCCGGGTCGGTGGACGCCACAGGGAGTGCCGCACGCTTTCATGATCCCGCGGGCATAACGGTGGATGGCTCTGGTAACGTGTACGTCGCAGATACCACGAACGCCACGATTCGCAAAATCGCCTCGGCGGGGGGGGTCACCACCTTCGCCGGCACGGCGGTGTATGCGAGCGCGGATGGCTCGGGCAGTGCCGCGCGTTTCACTTTTCCCCTGGGTGCGGCCATGGACAGCAATGGCAATATCTATGTCGCCGACTCCGGAAATGCGACGATCCGGAAATTGACCCCCGCGGGGACAATTACCACCCTGGCCGGCCTGGCCGGGAGCCCGGGTTCGGCGGACGGGACGGGGGCTGCCGCGCGTTTCAACAATCCCTCCGCACTGGCAGTGGACAGTTTGGGCAATGTCTATGTAGCAGACACCAACAATAATACGGTGCGGAAAATCACGGCGGCCGGAGTGGTAACCACTCTCGCCGGTACGGCCGGAAGTGCGGGTTCGGGCGACGGAAACGGCAGCGCCGCGCGCTTCAATTATCCCTCTGGGGCTGCCGTGGATTCTACGGGCAACGTGTACGTGGCCGATGCCGGCAATGCGACCATCCGCCAGATCACTCCCTCCGGCGCGGTCACCACTCCGGCGGGCTCGGCCGGTAGCGTGGGCTCCGCTGACGGGACCGGCGGCGCCGCGCGATTTAACTATCCTTCCGGACTGGCGGTGGATGGTTCGGGCAATCTCTATGTCGCCGAGGTGGGCAATTCCACCCTCCGGAAAATCACTTCTGCCTGGCAGGTTACCACCTTGGCCGGCACGGCGGGCAACCGGGGCTCGGCAGACGGTACGGGCAGCAGTGCGAGGTTCAACTCTCCCTCCGGCCTAGCCGTGGATGGGGCCGGGAATCTTTACGTGGCAGACACCGACAATCATTTAATCCGAAAAGTGACCGGCGCCGGCGTGGTGACGACCTTGGCGGGAGCGGCCGGAATCAACGGCGTGAATGATGGCACGGGCAGCGCGGTGCGGTTCAATCTCCCCCATGGGGTGGCAGTTTCCGGGAGCGGCAGTGTGTATGTCGCGGACACTTATAATAACACGATCCGGATCGGCGGTCCGTCTCCCCAGGTCAACGCACTTACATTTGGCACAAACAACTTCGCCGCCAATGCGGTAGCTGGGGCCCAGGTCAACTTTACCTACAACGTGACCAATAGCGGAACGAAGCCGTGGGGCGTGCACCATCTTCTGGCCCTGCGGCAATTCGATTATACCAAAGTCCAAATGAGCGACCTCGGCATCACGTTGCCTGGTACGGACAAGGCAGTGAATTTCAGTTTCATCGCACCCTCCACTCCCGGTACTTATCAATACCGGGTGCAGCCGCTGGAAGATGGGATCGAGTGGTTTGGCAGCGAGGTCTTCCTCACCTTGACGGTCGGCGGCGTGGGTCCGCAGACGAACGCCCTGACCTATGGCACCCATAATTTCCCAGCCACCGCCACTCCCGGCGCCACGGTCATCTTCACCTACAACGTCACAAATAGCGGAACGAAAACGTGGGGCGCGAACCACCTGCTGGCTTTGCGTCAATTCGATTTCACCATCATCCAGATGGGTGCCCTCGCGACCTCGATGCCCGGCGGAAATAAAATCGTCAGCTATACCTTTACTGCGCCCTCGACTCCGGGCACGTACCAATACCGCGTGCAGCCTTTGGAAAACGGCGTCGAGTGGTTTGGTGCCGAAGTCTTCTTGAGCCTAACCGTCGGCAACGTCGGGCCACCGACCAATGGTTTGACCTACGGCAGCACCACCTTCCCCGCCAGCGCCTCCCCAGGTTCCACGGTCAACTTCACTTATAATGTCACGAACAGCGGGACGAAAACCTGGGGCACGGACCACCTGCTGGCCTTCCGACAGTTCGACTACACCCCGGTGCAAATGGGCGCCCTCAGCACTACGCCGGCGGGCGGCGGTAAAGTTGTCAGCTATAGTTTCACTGCGCCATCAACCCCGGGTACTTACCAATACCGTGTGCAACCGCTGGAGAACGGTTTGGAGTGGTTTGGCTCGGAAGTTATCCTGACCCTGACCGTCGGCGGTGGCGGACCACAGGTCAACGGCCTCACCTACGGCAGCACCACCTTCACCGGCAGCGCTTCCGCCGGGGCCACGGTCAACTTCAATTACAACGTAACCAACAGCGGGACCAAAGCTTGGGGTGCGAATCACCTGCTCGCCTTCAGGCAGTTCGGCTACACTCCCATCCAGATGGGTGCCTTGGGGCCCACCGCCGCCGGCGGGAGCAACGTGGTCGCCTACAGTTTCACCGCTCCGTCCACACCAGGCACCTATCAATACCGCATCCAGCCTCTGGAGAATGGCCTCGAGTGGTTTGGCTCGGAAATGATCCTGACGCTCAACGTCGGGAGTGGCTTCGCCGTCCAGCAAAGCTTGGCGATCTCGGCCGCACCATCCCACGCTACTCTCAATGCTGAGGTTCTTCCTGATTCCGATAACACGGTCACCTTGGCCGCGGACTTCAATGGTGACGGCCTGCTCGACCTTCTCTGGCAGAACACCGGAACGGGTGAATGCGGCATCCACCTGATGCAGGGTGACTCGGTCAGCTACTCGGTTTTTCTAGGCACGATGCCGCTGGAATGGCATATTGTCGGAACCGGTGACTACGATGTGGACGGCCAGACGGACATATTCTGGCAGAATACCGCGACGGGTGAATGCAGCATCTGGCTAATGCACGGTACCAGTGTCGATTCGGTCATCTCACTCAGCGTACCCCAATAGACTGGCCGAAGCGGAACTAGGCCTGACCATTCCCCTCGTCCTCATCCCGGTTGCGATCCGACAATCCACGGCATCACAATCTGCACCTGTGAATTGACGAAGTCCCGCGCCACGGGCGAACGACAATAGTCTTCACATCCCCCACCCGGACGGCTGATGTTGGGGCAGCCATGAAAGCTGCCCCACCGGACCCGCCTGAGATTCTCCACCGTGTGCGCCAGCAGCTGATCCTGGCGCAGGTGCGCATCATGGAACTCGAGGACGCCCGTGACGAAACAGGCGCGCGCCTGGCCGATTCCACCCAGCTGCTGACGTCCGCCCAAACCCTCGCCGATCAGAAACTCGACGAGGCCGCTCACACCGAGAAAAACCGCGCGGACCTGCTGGCTCAGTTCGAGCATCTGCGCCATGTCCAGCACGTTACCCACCAGGCGCTCGAGTCCACCCGGACCCGGCTGGCCACCGCCGAGCAGGCGTTGGTTTTGGCAAAACAACTCACCGCCGGTCTCGCCGACCAGCTGCGCCAGCTGCAAGACACCCTCCACCAGCTTGAAGCCGAGCGGGCCGGGGCCAACGCGACCATCGCCGCCCGCCAGCAACGCATCGCCCAGCTCGATGTGGAGCTCCGCGCCCTGAAGTCGTCCCGCAGCTGGCGCTGGACGGCCTGGCTGCGCTCGCTTGAGCGTACCTTCGGCGGCAAGCAATCATGAGCTCGTCCTCCGTGCTCCGGCTGCACGCGGAAATCGAGACGCCGCGTCCGTTGCGCGCGAGCGCCGGGTGGGTGACCATCGAGGGCTGGTGCCTCGCCGAGGATCTGCCCGAGCCGCCACCCGTCCGCCTCGTCACCGGGGTGGGCACCGTGCTTCTCACCGGACGCACCACGCGCCCAGATATGGGGGAATTGTTTGCGTCCCAACCCGCCGCAGCAGGGTGCGGTTTCATCCTGCACGGGCCCCTGCCCGCAGGCGTGCATCTTGCAGCGTTTCAGGCCCAGCGCGCCGATGGCACCTGGCAAGTATTCAAGCAGCTGACCCTTCTCGTCGAACCCGCGCCCTTCGCCGCGGTGCTGGATGAACCGATCAGTCAGGGCACCTTGCGCGACCGGGTGAAAGTCGGCGGATGGGCGCTCGCCGTCCGCGAACCGATCGCCGAACTCTCCCTGCGCTACGGCCACCGCGACCTGCCCTGCGATACCGGTTTACCGCGCTCGGACGTGCCGAATCTTTTCCCCGGCGTGCCGGAGACGCGACATTCCGGGTTCAAGAGCCGGGATTTTCTCGTCGCCGGGCACGGCCCCGTGCGCGTGCGGGCGAAACTGGCCAGCGGATCCGTCGCAATCGCGCCAACCAACGTCGTTTTCAGCATCGCGAGCGATGAAAACCATCCTGCCGATTTGGATCTGACAGTCCCGCGTATCGGCTTGGCGGCGGACTACACCACCCGCCCGCCTGCTCTTCCCGCTCCCGTCCCCACGGCGCGCTCGCTCAACGTCCTGTTTATCCTCCACGGCGGTTTCGCCTCCAACAGCGCACTGCAGGTCGCGGCGTTGGCCAACGAACTCGCCGCCACCGGCCATGCCTGCATCGTCGCCGTTCCCGATGACCTCGCCACGTTAGCCTACCACGATCGCCCGGCCTTCCGCGGGATCACGTTTGCGGAAGCCGAGCGCGGGCTGGTCTTTCCAAACGGGCGCGGGCCCGACCTCATCCACGCTTGGACCACCCGTGAGAATGTCCGCATCCTGACCGAAAAGCTGCGCGGCCGTCATCGCGCCCAGGTCATTGTGCAATTGGAGGACAACGAGCAGCAAATCCTCGCCCTCTCGCTCGGACGCGATTTCGCGGAGCTCGACCGGTTGACAGATGCTGAACTCGACCGGCTCGTGCCGGGGGATCTCTCCCACCCTCACCGCAGCCGTGCCTTTCTCGCGGCCGCCGACGGCGTCACGGTCATCACCGAGCGGCTCCGCGAATTTGTCCCCGCCGGAAAAGCCTGCGTCACTCTCTGGCCCGCCGCCGACTCCCGGCATTTCTACCCGCGCCCGCGGCCGGATGCGTTCCGCCGCGTGCTCGACACTCGTCCCCGTGAGACGGTTCTTTTTTATCACGGCAATGTCCACGCCGCCAACGTCGCCGAGGTCGGCGAACTCTACGCCGCGGTGGTCGAGCTCAACCGCACCGGCCATCCCGTCACTCTCATCCGCACCGGGTTGGATCGCGCCGCATTTCCAGCCGACTTGGCCGCCGCGGCAGCGCCGCACGTGCTCAACCTCGGCCAGCTCCGTCACCACCATCATCCCGCGCTGATGGCCCTGGCCGACATTTTTGTGCAGCCCGGCAGCCCGGATGCGTTCAACGACTACCGGTTTCCCTCGAAGCTGCCGGAGTTTTTCGCCCTGGGCCGCCCGGTCGTCCTGCCGCGCACCAACCTCGGCGAGGTCGTCTGCCACGGGATCGATGCGTATGTGGTCGACCGCGCCAACGCCACCGGCATCGCCGCCGCCGTGCGCGACCTCCGCGGCAACCCGGAACTGGCGGAGCAGCTCGCCCGCGGTGCCGTTTCCTTTGCCCAAAAACATTTTAGCTGGCGGCAAAGCGCGGAGGCGCTTGCCAGCTTCTATCTCTCGCTGGCACCGTCGTGATCCATGTCTGAACCGACTCCCTCACGGCTGATCGTCACCGGCGGCCGCGGCCGCCTGGCCACGCTCGTGTCCGAGAAGTTCCACGCGTCGGCGAACCAGGTCACGCTCTACTCCCGCGAGGGCGGAGCAGGTTACCTCCCCCTGGCCGGCTTGACTGCGCCGGGCGCGTTGGATGACACCAGCGCCCTGCTCCATCTCGCCTGGAGCACTTTCCCCGCCACGTCCGAGCAACAACCCGGCACGGAGGAACAGCACGACCTGCCGTTGCTGAAGAATCTCCTCGAGACCATTGCCACGTCGCCGAAGGCCAAGCGCCTGCACTTTGTTTTTTTCTCTTCCGGCGGTGCCGTGTATGGCAACGCCCCGGGCCGCGCCAGTATCGAGGCGGATCCCTGCCTGCCCATCGGCAGTTACGGCCGGGCCAAGCGTGCCGCCGAGGAGCTGATCGGCACCTACGCCACGTACCACGGACTGGCCTGCACGATCCTCCGCATCTCCAATCCCTACGGTTACCCCGTGCCGAAAAACCGCGCCCAGGGCCTTATCCCGCATGCGCTGCGCTGCGCCGTCGAGCACCAGCCGCTCACCCTCTGGGGCGACGGCAGCGCACGGAAGGATTTCCTGCACTACACGGATTTCCTGGCGGCACTGGAGCTCATCCTCGCCCGCCGGCTTACCGGCACCTTCAACCTCAGCGCCGGCGAATCCCATACCGTCCGCGAGGTGATCGGACTCGTGGAAAGACACACCGGCCGGCCCGTCCCTCTCAACTCGCAGCCGGGTCTCACCTGGGATGTGCAGGACAGCCGCCTCGACAATTCCCGCCTCCGCGCGGTGACGGGGTGGGCACCGCAGGTAAGCCTCGACGAGGGCATCCGCCGGGCCGCCGCCGGCTACTCCGCCCCGCGCTGATCCACCATGCCGCCGCTCTCCACGCTCGACCAGCGTCTGGGCCAGCTGGCTGCGCGACGCTGGTTGTCCCCTCTGCTCGCCGCCTTGCTGCTGGGTCTCGCACTGTGGGTGATGACCCGCGCGTGGGATGCCTCGCTGTTGGACCGCTATCAATTCCGGCAGACGCAGACCGCGCTCACCGCCTACTGGCTCCAACAGGACGGATTCCAGCTCGCCTACCCGCTGCCGATCTTTGGCCCGCCGTGGTCCGTCCCGTTTGAATTCCCGCTCTACCAATGGCTCGTCGCGCTGCTGGCCAACGCCACCGGTGTGTCGCTGCTCTCGGCCGCCCGGCTGGTGGGGATCGCTTTTTTCCTGCTAACCCTGCCGGCGGTTTACGGACTCGCGGCGGGGGCGGAACGCGATCCCCGTCGCCGCCTGCTGGTGCCGGCCGCCGTGCTGGTCGCGCCGGTGTGCCTCTTTTATTCGCGGACGTTTATGATCGAGTCCTGCGCGGCGGCGCTGGCCGTGTGGTTTTTGTTCGCTCACGTCCGCAACCTGCAGCGGGCAGACTGGCGCTGGACCACCCTGACCGCGGCCTTCGGCATCCTCGCCGCGCTGGTGAAGATCACGACGTTCGCCCTCTTCGGCGCGGCCGCGGTGGCCTATAGTTTCTATCGGCTGTGGCAGGCTGCTCGACGCCCGGCCTGCCCCGGCGCCGAACCCGGATTCCGCCGTCTCGTCACGGCGTGCCTCCTCCCTGCGGTCCCGATCCTGGTGCTCGGCGTCTGGTGGATAAGGTTCACGGATGTGGTCAAGCGGGCCAATCCCTATGCCGAGCAATTCACCTCGGCGAACCTGAGTACGTGGAATTTTGGTAAACTGAGCCAGCGCTGGGATCCCGCCTTCTGGCGCACAATCGGCTGGGACCTGCACCAGGGCATCCTATCCGGCTGGATGCTGCTCCTCCTCGCCGCCGGGCTCGTGGTGATTGCACCGCGCTTCCGCCGGGCCGCCTTGGTCTGCGCGGCGGGTTTCCTGATCGGCCCGCTGCTGTTTTCCAATCTCTACGAGGTCCACGATTACTATTTCTTCCCGTCGGCCTTTTTCGCCGCCGGCGCCGCGGGTATTATTCTGGCCGGCGTTTTGGAATCGCCGCGTCTGGGTGTCACGGTCAAGGCCCTCGTCCTCCTCGTTTTCTTCGGGCTCCAGGCCGTCAACTTCAACCTCTACTACGCCGTCACGCTGAAAGACCGGTCGGCCACCGCGCCGCCGCTCACGGAGGTCATCCGCCTCGCGACGCTACAGGACGGCATCGTGCTGGTGCATGGCTGGGACTGGAACACGTTGATCCCCTATTACGCCGAGCGGCGCGCCATCCTCGTGCCGGGTCGCAGCGAGGAAGACGTGCACTTGCTCCTGACGATCCTCGCCCAACTTCCGCCGGGCCGGATCGCCAGTCTCGTCATGCAGGGGCCGCATAAGAATGATGCGGCGTTCATCCACTGGCGCACCCGCCTCCTCAACCTCTCGCCCACGCCCGTGGCAAAGAGCCCCGACGGCGATCTCTACCTGCCCGCCGCGGCCATCGCTCCGCTTGCTGCCAAGCTCGCCGGGCACCCGGCCTATCCGGGCGTGACCTTGGATTTTTCCCACCCCCCCGAAGAACCCGATCCCCGCCTGCACTATCAGGAAGTCAATCCCGCGACCTATGCCGCGGTCGCCTCACCGGCGCCGATTGCCGTCTTCAATCCCTGGACCGTGGATGTCTCCCCCCTCGCGGGCCAGCCGACGATTTTTGCCAACGCCCCGTCCGAGCTCCACTTTGAACCCCCGCCCGGCGCCACCCAGATCGTGGCCACGGTGGGCTTGAATGAGCGGTCCTACACCGAGGCCAACCCGACCGACGGCGTGGACGTCGTGATCTTTGAACTCCTGGACTCCGGCGAACGCCGTCCGCTTTACCAGCGCAGCCTCGATCCGGCGAGGTATCCCGGGGACCGCGGCCCACAGTCCGTCGTGATCAACCTTCTCCGTCCCGTCACCGGCACGGTGGTTTTTGCCCTCTACCCCGGTCAGTCCGACAACATCGCCAAGGACTGGGGCTATTGGCGCCACATCCGGATTCACTGAGCCCGCTCAATCAATCTGCAGCCGGCCCAGCACCACCCAGTCGCGCGTGCTGCGACCGTTCGGCCCCGGGCCGACGAACAGCTCGACCTCGCTGGCCTGCGGGAGCGCGAATTCAATCCGCACCGGGATGAGGACGCGTTCGGCTTCCCCGCGGTTGGGATCCAAAATGCGAGTGTCCAGCACCCGGCGCGTGTCGTCGGGCCCCAGCGTACTCAAGGTGACCTCAACGCCATCGGTCCGATCGGCTGCAGCCAGGTCAGCGCGGTAGGCATCCGGGGAAAATCTCGCCGTGGTGCGCAGCACATGCCGGCCGGCGGGCAGCGCAAACACCAGCCGCATGACCGGGTGGGCGCCGAAATCCTTGCGGCCGCCGCTCCGATTGAGGGCCAAGCCGTAGGTGCTGAAGAATCTCACCGGCTCCGGCTTCATCCCGTCAAACATCCCGCGCTGAAAGGGCCGCAACTGCGCGACCTGATACCAGCCGTTCGTCACATCCGGAAAAGGCTGGCCCACCCCGGGCGCTGGACGGATTCCCTCATAGGACAGCTCTTCCAGTTTTGCCTCGTTTTCGCGGTGCCGCGCCACCGGCAGAAACACCGCGGTCTCGCGCCAAAAATAGAGCGGCGACGGCTCCAGCCCAAAAGCCGTCATCCGCTGAATCAGGCCGGCCCGGTCTTCCAGCGAGCCCCCCACGACGAGTGCACCGATTTTTTCCCCCGCGAGGGCCTGCAGCGCGGCTTCCACCACGGGCGGATCCTGCTCGGCCTGCCCCCGCAACATCAGCGCCCGGCGCTGGGCATAATACGGCGTCATCGAATTCCAATCCTGCCCCACAATCACGATGACTTCATCGGGTGCGGTCAGTGCATGCAGGGTGCTCGACAGCCCGTTACCCCCGGGACTGATGCCGCTCTGCACCGGGTAATACCGGTCGAAATACGCATAGGCCTGTCCACCCGCCAGCATCAGCACGGCCAGCGCGACCACCCAGCGCGGACGGACCGATTCCGCCAGCGCCACCAGCACCAAGCCCAGCGCCAGCATCAACAGCACCGTGTTCGCGACATAGTAATACTCGTGGTAGGCATACAGCTCGGGAAAAATCACCAGCGCCGCGGCAAACACCCCCGCGCAAACCACAATCTCCCGCCAGCGGTGACGCGCGGCCAGCAGCGCGAGCAAGGCACAACCGGCCAGCAACGGGAGCCAGCTCAACTGATCCGCCACTATGCGGCCCTTGAGCGCCCATAGCTCGGGCGAAAAACGCGTCGCGTTCGTGCCCAGGTTGAAATCCGTCATCCGGTCCGAAACCAGGAATTGCGCCGCCGGGTTCCGGGCCTTGACCGAGTCCGAAAAATGTACCCACCCGACCGTCGCCGCGACGGGCACCACCACCGCCGCCGCCATCCAGGCGAGTCCGCTCCGCCAGCGGCCGTCGGTCCGGTGCTGCCACAACCATCCTGCCGCCCACAACGCCGCCGGCAGTAGATACAGCAGGAACGTGGTGACCTTGACCAAACCCGCCCCCGTGCCCGTAACGATCGCCACCGCCAGCCAGAGCCGGCTGCGTTCCGCCACCGCGCGTTCAAACGCCACCCAAAACCACAGGCTGAACATCAGCGCCATCGTCTCGATCAGGAACGCCCGCCCGTAAAAAATGTAGAGCGGACACGTCACCACCGCGGCCAGCACCAGCCAGCGGTGACCCGGTGCGACCCGCCAGCGCGAGAGGAGAAGAAAAATCGCCGGCAGCATGAGGTAAAAACAAGCCAGGCTCACCAGCCGACCCGATTTGGCCAGGCCCAGCCCGGTCCCGTTGCTCACGGCCACTACGGTCCATTGATAGAGCGGAAACTCCATCGGGACGGACCAGGGCTTGCCCAGCACCGGGGTCGGATAGGCCAGGGAGAAATCGTGGTCCTGCTTGATGAACAGCGCCGACAGCGCGGTCTGCGCCTGCCGGTATTCCACGCCGGGCAGGTTTTTGCTCTGCCAGCCGACCAGGGCCGCACAAAAATGAAATGTCAGGCAGACGGCAAAAGCCGCGAGCGCCAGACCGGATTCGGTGCGGCCCGGCACATACCGGGCAGAGGAGGTAGCCGCCATCGGGAAAGGCAAGATGCTCCGTCCCATGATTGCCAACTCGATTAAGCCGACCGTACCGCCATCCGGAACAGGCTTTACTCTCCCTGCGCCGCTGCCGCTTAATTTCCCGCTGTTTTCATGACTGTCCCCGCCTCGCCGCTTTTCCATATCGACGCTCCCGCCCACTGGCGACCGGAGGTGACAGGGTTGGAAATTTCGGGCTGGCTTTACCCCCCGGAAGGGACCGTTTGCGTGGATCTCCGCGCGCGGGTGGACAAGCGCGTCTACCTCGGGATTTACGGGCTCGACCGGCCCGACACCCAAGCCAACTTCCGCGGCGGCATTCCGTCCCTGCGCACAGGCTTCATCCAGCGCGTCCAACTTTGGCGCGGGGCCCGGGAGCTCGCCCTCGACTACCACGATGGCCGGCAGTGGCGGGTATTTTTCCAGACCGGCCTCGACACCTCCGCCCTGCCCGCCGACGCCACCAAACCCCCGCTCGTCCTCCGCGCCGCGGTCGTTTACCAGACGCTCTCCTACCTCTACCGGCATTTTCACCGTGAGTCGTGGTCCACGCTTTGCCGCGAGGCCGACACGGTGCTGCGCGACGTCCTCACACCCACCAGCGACATCATCATCGGCGAGCGCTTCAACGGTTTCATCGAGAACCCGGGCTACTGGATCAACTCCGGCTACGGCAAATTCCGCCTGGCCGGCTGGATTTTCGGCGTGGGACGCGAGATCCATCAGCTCAGCGCCACCACCGGCGTGCTCACGGAAAACCGCCTCGTTTATCCGAAGGACCGGCCGGATGTCGCGTCCCACCGCCCCGACCACGCCAACGCCCTCAAATCCGGCTACTATGGCCTCGTGGACATCCGTCCCGATACACCCAGCCCTGCGAACCTCAAGATTTTCGCCGAGACCGGCGACGGCACACGCCCCCTCGCCTTCACCCGCCGGATGTATCTCGACCGGCGCGACGAACACTCCGGCCCCATCCCGGTTTATCGACCCATGCTGTTCGCCAAGGTCGTTGCCGCCTTCCTCCGCGGCTGGGCGCTGGGCCGTTTCACGTTCGACAGCTGGAAGGAATCCCGCGGCGAGATCGCGCGGCTGCAGCAGCATCTCTCCTCCACCATGGGCCGCGGCGATGCGCCGCAGGTCCCCGCCGCCATCATCCGTCGCCGCGACTAGGATCCCTACACCCGCTGGGCCTGGCACAACCGCCTCACCCCGCGCCTCCGCGCCGCCCTCGAGCAGGATGCCGCCGCGCTGCAGAAGGTTGGCGCCCCGCTCATCAGCGTGGTCGTCCCCGCTTACAACACGCCGGAAAAATACCTGCGCGAGCTGCTCGCCTGCCTGCACGACCAGATTTACCCGCGCTGGGAACTCTGCATCGCCGACGATGCCTCGCCGCAGCCCCACGTGCGCCGGATGCTGGAGGAAGCCGCGCGCACGGACGCCCGCATCAAGACCGTTTTCCGCTCCGAAAACGGCCACATCGCCCGCGCCACCAACTCCGCGCTGGATGTCGCCACGGGGGAATTCGTCGCGCTGCTGGACCACGACGACCTGCTGCCGCACGACGCGCTGCTCCATGTCGCCCAGGCCATCGCCCGCCATCCGACCGCGGGTTATCTTTACACCGACGAGGACAAGATCGACGACACCGGCCGCCGCTTCGACCCGCAGTTCAAGGGCGGCTGGAGCCCGGAGATGGCGATCACGCACAACTACACGCACCATCTCACCGTCATCCGCCGCGACTTGATCGAAAAGGCCGGCCGGCTCCGCCCTGAGTTCAACGGCGCGCAGGACATCGACCTTTTCCTGCGCTGCTGGGAGCTCATCCCCGCGAGTGATGTCATCCACGTGCCGTTCATCGGCTACCATTGGCGCGCGCATCCCGCCAGCACCGCAACCCGCGGCGACCAAAAAGGCTATCTGTTTGACGCCGCCAGCCGCGGCATCGCCGAGGCCGTGCAGCGCCGCGGCCTGCGCGCCACGCCGGTGCTGCCCCAGCTCGCGAAGGACTACGCGCTCTGCCTCTACCAGTTGAAATGGGATCCCGAGATCCTGCGCGAGAATCCCGTCACGGTGGTCATTCCCTCCAAGAACCGCGTCGAACTTCTCCGCACGTGCCTAGACTCGCTCGCGCGCACCACGCCGCGCGAGTTCGTCAGGGTCATCGTCGTGGACGACAACTCCGATGACAACGCCACCCTCGCCTACCTCGGCATGCTCGCCGCACGCGCCGACCTGCGTTGCGAAGTCCTCCACGCCCCCGCCTCGCCGACCGGTTTCAATTACTCCCGCCTCGTGAACCTCGGCAGTGCCCGCGCCGACACGCCGCTCGTGTTGCACCTCAACAACGACGTTGAGGCGCTCGAGCCCGGCTGGCTCGAGGACATGGTCGGCTGGCTCACCGTGCCCGGCGTGGGCGTCGTGGGCGCGAAGCTTCTCTACCCCGACGGCACGCTCAACCACGCGGGCATCGGCCTCAGCCGCCACGACGGTTTGGCGCACGGCCTGTTTGAAAAGGAACCCGCCGAGGATCTCGGCCATCTTTTCCTGGCGCACGCCGCGCGCAATGTCGCGGCCGTCACCGGCGCCTGCCTGCTCACGCGCACCGACCTTTACCGCCAGCTCCACGGCTTCGATGAGGAAAAGCTCCAGGTCGCCTACAACGACGTGGACTACTGCCTGCGGGCCGGAGCGGCCGGGTTCCGCACGGTCTACACGCCCTCCGCCGTCCTCCGTCACGTGGGCAGCGCCACCCGCGGCAACACCTACGCCGAGCGCGAGCACGTCGCCTATCTCGAGCGGCACGGTGGCTTCCGCGACCCGCACCTGGCCGAGGCGCTTGATTTCCCGCCGCGCTCCCTGCCCCTGAATCCGTATCACCAGCGTTATGCCCAGACCGCGCGTCCGTTCCGTGCCGTGGTTCTCACCCACAACCTCAACTTCGAGGGCGCGCCCATCTTCATCTTCGAGCTCGCGCGCTTCCTCGCCGAGCAGCCCGGCGTCGCCGTCACCATCGCCTCGCCGAAGGACGGCCCGCTGCGCGCGCGCTGCGAGCAGCTGGGGCTCAAGGTCGAGCTCTGGGACGACTCCGCGTTTTGGGCCGCGAAGTCCCCGGCCGAGTTCGACGCCGCGATCAAAAAAGCCGCCGCTGCGCGCAACTGGGAAGACATCGATGTCTTCGTCTGCAACACCATGCTGACCTTCTGGGCCGTGCACCTGGCCACGTTCCTCGGCAAGTCCTCCGCGTTCTACATCCACGAGAGCAACGCCGTGAAGCGCCTGTTCGCGCCGCTGCTGCCCCCGCTGATGCACGACACCGTGGCCGAAGCCTTCCGCATCGCGACCCGCGTCGTGTTCACGGCGCAGGCGACGCGCACGATTTTCGAGGAGCTCAACACCGGCGACAATTTCCGCCTGCTCAACAGCTGGGTGGACTTCGGCCGCATCGAGCAGTTCGCCGCCACCCACGACATCGCCGCGCTGCGCCGCAAACACGGGCTCGATCCCGACGCCGTGCTTGTGGTCAACATCGGCTCCATCTGCGAGCGCAAGGGCCAGCACATCTACATCCGCGGCATTGACCTGCTCGAAAAGGAACTGCCGACCCTATTTCCCGGGAAGAAAATCCAGTGGGTCATGGTCGGCGCGCGCCCGGGCCTCTACATGGAGTCGCTCATGGAGGACATCCAGCTCATGGGCCTGCACGATGTGAAGATTTTCCCGGAGACCGGCGACATCTACGATTTCTACCGGCTGGCTGACCTGCTCGTCTGCACGAGCTTCGAGGAGTCGTTCCCGCGCGTGCTCCTCGAGGCGATGGTGTTCGGCGACCGCATCGTCAGCACCGACGTCAACGGCATCTCCGAGATGGTGACCAACACCGACGAGGCCTACCTCGTGCCCGCCGGCGACCCGTTCAAACTCGCCGCCGCACTGAAGGCAGCGCTCACCGATCATTTCGCGGGCAACAAAAAGATGCTCTCCATGGCCCACGCCCGCGCCGCGCGCAGCTACCATCACGCCCGCGCCCTGCCCCAGCACCTGCAGATGATCCGCGAGGCCTGGCTCGGCTGAGCCCACGACAGATGAGCGAAACCTCCGCCAGTTTTTCTCATCTGGAGTCCCCCGCCCCCGGCGCGGCGCTGCCGCAGGGGCAACACGCGTTGCGCGGCTGGGTCATGCCAAAGCCAGGGGGCGTCATCGTGGACGTGCGCGCCCGCGTCGGCGACCGCGTGTACCCCGGCATCCACGGCCTGCCGCGCGACGATCTCGCCGCGCATTTCAAGACCGGCCGGCCTTACGCGCTTGCCGAATTTCATGTCGTCGTCGACCTGCCGCCCGGCGCCGCCGAGGTCGTGCTGGAGACGCTCGATCTCGAGGGCTGCTGGGCCGCTTTTCAAACGGTGGGGTACTCGGTCGCTGGCGCCCATCCCCCTGTCCAGGTGGCCCTGCCGTCCGCCCCGTTGCGCTGGCACGAATACGGCCGCGCCCTGCAAATCCTGTTGCGCGCGCAGCGCCGTGAACCCGCTAAAACCCTGGCGGATCTCGCGCGCGAAGCCGTGGCCGCGATTCCCTATCCGCGCGACCTGCGCCATCCGCCATTTCCCTTTCACGGCCATCTCGACGAACCCGCCGCCGTGACGCGTTGTGGCTTTGGCCGGGTCCCGGTGCTGGGCTATCTGTTCCACGAAACCCAGCCTATCAAGCGAGTGCTCGCCACGTTCGACCTGCAGGCCTGGCAGACCGTCGGACACAACCAGCCCTCACCCGGACCCGCCGCGCACTTTCCGCAATTCACGGCCGCGCAAAATTGCGGGCTCTTCGGCCTGATTGATGTGCCCGCGCAACTTCCCAACCCTGTTTCGCTGCGCCTCTATGCCGAGCTGGCCGACGGCAGCCTGCATCTCTGCTCGGTCCAGCGCAGCCGGCTCTTCACCACCGAGGATGAAAAGTCCCCCTACCCGCCGCAAACCAGCGCAAGTTTCTCCGCTACTCACGCCGCCCTCCAGCAGGCGATGAAGGAGCGCGGAATCGCAGTCGTCTTCGACGCTGAGATGGAGACGGAGCTTGCGCGCATCGCCACGGATTTCGCGACCCGCGCACCAAAGACGCTTTCATCCGTCGCGCCACTCCTGCCCGCCCCGACTTCATCCGCCGCCCCGCTCCCCGGACGAGTGCTGGTCGTCACCCACAATCTCAACCTCGAGGGCGCGCCGCTTTTCCTGGTCGACTACGCCCGCCACCTCGCGGCGCTCGGCTCGCAGATCACTGTGCTGAGCCCCTCCGACGGCCCGCTGCGCTCCCGCTTCGAGGAACCGGGCGCCAAGTTCCAAATCGTTGACGCCTCCGCCCTATTTGCTGCTCCGTCCGCTCTCGCCGCGCAGGAAGCGATTCGCGCGCTGGCCCTCTCGATCGACTTCGCCGCTGCCGATCTCGTGGTCTGCAACACGTTTACCACCTTCTGGGCCGTCCACGCCGCCAAGTCCGCCGGCTGTCGCGTCCTGCTCTACGTTCACGAAAGCACGACGCCCGCCAGTTTCTACACGGGCCGCGTCCACCCCGCGGTCATCACCCTCGCGGATGAGGCGTTCGGTCTCGCTGACTGCATTTCCTTCACCACGGCGTCCACGCGCAGCTACCATCTCGACTACGGTCGGCCGGGAAACCACCGCCTCACCCCCGGCTGGGTGGATGTCGCGCGCATTGACGCGTGGCGGGAGCGGCATCCGCGCGAAGGTCTCCGCACCCGCTTCAACCTCCAGCCCCACGAACTCCTCGTCACCAACGTTGGCACCGTTTCCAACCGCAAGGGCCAGCACATCTTTGCCCGCGCGGTGGATCTCCTCTGGCGGCGTTACCCGGATCTCGCCGCCCGCACGCGCTTCGTGATGCTCGGCGGGGGCACGACGCCGTTTGATGAGATCCTCGCCGGTCTGCTCGCGGGGTTGAATCGCGCCAACCTCGTGGTTCATCCCGAGACCACGGACTACCTGCCCTACTACGCCGCCGCAGATTTGTCCGTGTGCTCAAGCTACGAGGAATCCTCCCCCCGCGTGATCCTCGAGGCCATGGTCTGTGATGTCCCCATCCTCAGCTCGAACGTCCACGGGATCCCCGAGCAGGTGCGGCCTGATCTGGAAGCCACGCTGGTTCCACCCGGCGACACGGTCGCCCTCTGCGAAGCCATGGCGAAGCTGCTGCTCTCACCTGCGATCGGCCGGACGCTCTCCACCCGGGCCCGCGCGCGGGTGATCGCGGAATTCGATGCCAGCCGTCTGCTCCCACGCCACGCCGCCCTTGCGGCCGAGGTCGCAGCCGGACGGATCTAATTGACGCAGCCGTCAGGGAACGGTCGCCCGCCGCTCAGCGGGCACGACAGCGCCACCGCCCCGCTTTACAAGCCGGGTTTCCACCGCAATCGTGCCGCTCGCCCAGCCCGCATGCAGGAATCCGACCACGCTTTTTTCGTTCTGGATGAGTACGCCCACGGCGCGTCGCTGCCCGCGGCGCCGGTCCTGCTCAAGGGCTGGGCCGTGGCCAAGCCGGGGTTTTTTCTCACGGACCTCCGGGTAAAACTCGGCGCCAGGATTTACCCGGCGTTTTACGGCCATCCCCGGCCGGACCTCGCCCAGTATTTCAACGCGCGTGAGCCCTGGCTGCTCGCCGGCTTTGAGGTCACCCTCGAGCTCGTCAACGGCGAGAACCGCCTGGAGTTCGAGGGTTGCGAAATCAGCGGCCGGTGGATCCCGCTCGCGACCGTCGTGTTCACCGGGACGCCGTGCCACCTCGTGCCCACGCCACCTTCCGGCACGATCGGCGCGCATGTTTTCACCCGGGCCCTGCGCCTGGTGTTGCAACAGGCCGCGCATGGACCGGTCGGGGCCGCCGCCGAATCCGTGACCGCACTCCTTCCCCTCCCGCATGTCACGCGCTGGCCCGCGCTGCCGTTTCACGGCCACCTCCATCATCCGCCCATGCTGCAGCGCACGGAATTCGGCCGCGTAATCGTCGAGGGCTGGCTGTTTCACGAGACCGAGAAAATTCGCCGCGTCGCCGCCACCGTGGATCTGCAGGCCTGGCAAATTCTCGAGCATGGCGGGGAACTCCCTTACGCGGCCTCGTTGTTCCCCCAGTTTCCCCACGCCACCGCCTGTCGCATCCACGGCTCGATTGACGTGCCGGCGCAACTGCCGCGCCCGCTCAGCGTGCGGGTCTACGCCGAACTCACCGACGGCAGCTGGCACCTCTGTCACGTGGAGCGCAGCCATCTCTATGGCGACGAACAGCACAAGGCCCCTTATGCCCGGTTCAGCCCGTTCACGTTTCTTCGCTGCGTCCGAGCGCTCCGCACCGCCTGCCTCCGGCGCGATCTCGCGGTCCCGCGGGACAAATGGTTCTACCGCGGTCTCCGCGAGGTCTGGACGGAATACCGCGCGCGCGCCCCGCGGCGGATGTTGCCTTCTTCGCCCGCGCATTCCGCCGCGCTGCCCGCCGGCAAGTTGCCCGGCTCCGTTGTCCTGTTCACGCACAACCTGAATTTCGAGGGGGCACCGCTGTTCCTGCTGGAATACGCCGCGTATCTGGCCGCCCAAGGCGTGAAACTGTCCGTCATTTCCGCCGGCGACGGGCTGCTGCGTCCCAAATTCGAGGCGCTCGGCGCGCGCGTGGATCTCGTGGATGTCACCCCGCTGCTGCAGGCGCCCAATGCCCGCGTCCTCCGCGCCGCCCTCCAGACGCTCGCCGCGCAGGTGGATCTCACCCCCGCCGATCTCGTCGTTTCCAACACCTTGTCCGCCTACTGGGGCGTGCACCTCGCGCACGGGGCGGGGAAACCTTCCCTGCTCTACATCCACGAGAGCACGACGCCCGACAGTTTCTATTTCGGCTACATGCCACCGGCCACGCTGCCCGTGGTGAAGGAGACGTTCGCGCTCGCCTCACAGGTTTCGTTCCTCACCGAGTCCACCCGCCGCTACTACCTCCCCCTGCTCACCCGTGCGAATCACAGCATCCACCCCGGCTGGATCGATCTCGCGCGCATCGACCGTTTCCGCGCGGAGAATTCCCGCGCCCAACTTCGCACCCGTCTCGGCGTCGCCCCCGACCGCCTGCTCGTGGTGAACATCGGCTCCGTCTGCAACCGCAAGGGCCAGCACATTTTCGCCCGCGCCGTGGACCTGCTCTGGCGCCGCAACCCCGCGCTCGCGGCGCGCGGCGAGTTCCTGATGGTGGGCGGACGAGCCACGGCCTACGACGCCGCCATCGTTGACCTCCTCGGCTATCTCAACCGCGACAACCTCCGCGTCATTCCCGAAACGCCCGAGCCCTACGTCTATTACGGCGCCGCCGATTTGTTCGTGTGCAGCAGTTACGAGGAGTCCTTCCCGCGCGTGGTGCTCGAGGCCATGGCATTTGCCCTGCCCATCGTCAGCACCGACGTGCACGGCATTCCCGAGATGACCCGCGCGGACCACGAGGCGGTCCTCGTCGCCCCCGGCGACAGTTCCGCTCTCGCCGACGCGATGGCCCGCATGCTCTCCGACGCGACCCTCGCCCAAACGCTCGCCACGCAGGGCCGCAGCCGCGTCGCCGCGAACTATTCCGCTGCCCTGCTGCTGCCGCGCCACGCCGCCCTCGCGGGCTCCGTGGTTAACCTGCCCGCGTAGCCGGACCACCCCGCCCGCTCACTTGACCTCGATCCGGATCCAATACGCCCAGTCGCAGCTATAGTTGAGATAGGGCCGGGTGGAAAAAATCAGGGTCTCGCCCGGCCGGGGCTGGTAGGAAATGACGGCCTGCTGCTCACCGCGATCGGCGGAATTTTTGACGGGATCGAGGATGCGCGAATAGATCTGCCGCGGGTCTCCATCGGCAGTCTCTCCCGTCACGATAAACTCCACGCCGTCGGTTTTGTCGCCCGCACGCTCGTAGGCCTCGGCCACGATGCCATAGTCCCATCGGATCCGGGTCGCCTGCGCGGGCGGACGTAGCGAGAGATCGGAGTCGGGGTGCGAACCCAGCGCGACCTTGTCACCGACCGTGAAGTTTCCGACTCCCTGGGCAAAGTTGCCATGAAAGGGCGCGGGAAATACATTGGGAAAGAACGTGCGCGCCATCGCAGGTGTGATGTCGAACGGGCCCTGCGCCGGGGCCACCACCGCCGCCGCTGGCGGTGGGGTATGGACCTTCAGCCCAAGGTAGCGTTCACTGGTCGCGAGACGCACCAGCGCGCTTTCCCGGTAGGATCGGTTCAAATAGACGTCGGTGATTCCCTGGGAAAACGTCGGCGTGCTATCGTCGAGATTAAACCGGCTGGCCGTCAGGTGCAGCAGCGCGCTGTCGTTCCGGAGATCACCGACCAACACCAGCGCGGAAACGTCCTCGCCCGCGAGGTCATTGAACGCGCGATCCAGGTAGGCCGGGTCATCTTGGAGCCCGCTTCGGATCATGAGCGCCTTGCGCTGGGAATAGAGCGGGATGATCGCGCCCCAGTCGACGCCCGCGACAATGATGACCGAGTTGCGCGGCGTGAGTTTCTCAATGGCCTGGGTGTAACTGAAGCCGCCATTGACCCGCAGCAGCTGATCCGGGCGGTATCCATGCCAGTAGGTGCTGAACAGTGCGCCGAATGGCAGCAGGATGACCGGCCAGCTCAGCCATTTGGGCAGCCGGGAATCCAGCAGGCCGAACAGGATCAAACCGAACGCGGCCAGCAGGAATACCACGCAGGAGTAATAGTAATAATCCTGGTACGCATACGCGTAGGGAAACAACAGCTGCGCAAAAAAGAACACGCCGGCCAGTCCCAGCACCCCCCACCGCTGCCGGGGGAAAAACACCAGGCCTGCCACCAGCATCACGCCAACGATCCAGGGCGCCACGATGGCCTCCCGCCAGCGATCCAACAAGGTGCCCCAGACCTGGCCGGAAATGCGCGCGGAAAAATTGTCGAGGCCCCAGTTGCCCTCGGAAAGGTTCTTCGACGTGAAGATCCACGCGGAGGTGTGCGCCGCCTTGATGGGGTCCGTCAGGTTGATCCACCAGCGCAGCGCGAGCAGCGACGGTCCGACGGCCGACAGGCCCCAGAGGACCGTAAGCAGAGGAGCCCGCCAACCGGTGCGGGCCCGGAAATCGCGCCACAGCAGCCACGCGCCATACGCCGCCGCCGGCACCAGCCAGACCGCGTAGGTGACGCTCTTGATCAAGGCCGCGGCGATGCCCGCGCCGACCGCCACCACCAGCCAGGCCCAGCTGCGACCATCCATCGCCCGCACAAAACCCAGCAGAAACCACGCGCAGCACATCACCTCCATCGCATCCATCAGGAACGCCCGCGCATAAAAAATATACACCGGACAGGCCAAAACCAGCGCCAGGATCAACAACCGCCGCGCCCGCGGGATCGCCAGCCGGCCCAGCAGCAAATACAGCGCCGGCAAGGTCAGGTAAAAGCATGCGAGTGAAATGCAGCGCGCGGCGATCACGTGCCGTAGGCCGGTCACGCGGCTCAGTCCCACCACGCACCACTCGTAGATGGGTACCTCCATGAGAATCGAAACCCAGGGCTTGCCCACGATCGGCGTCTCATAGAGCGGCGAGAAATTATTCTGCTGATCGATATAATAGGAGATCACCGCCGTCTGCGCCTGACGGAATTCATGCCGCGGCATGAACCCCGCGTTCCAATTCAACGTCGTGCAGTAAAACTGGACGACCAGGGCGGCGCAGAAGATCCCGATGAGATACCAGTGCTCTCGCCGCGGAGGGGTAACGACGCCGGACATTCGGCAAGTGAGAATCCCGCGGCGAGAGCGTGGCAACAGTTTTTCCTTCGCCGCCGCACCCGCGCCGGTTTGGCGGCAACCGAGGGTTGACCCACCGAGACCGCGGCCCAACTTGGCTCGTTTGCCGTGTCTTCCTCTTCGCGCCCCGGTGCCCTCCCACTCCCTTTCTCCGCTTAAGCCATGTCCGAGCCCCCAGGCTGGCAATCTGCCGTAGAAATCCACCCGCCCGAGTGGCGGTTTCCCGCCGGGTATTCGTGGGTGGGCGGCTACATCTACGCCGGCGATCACCGCTTCGTCAGCGACTTGCGCGCGTGGATCGATGGCCGCGCATTTCTCGGCCTGCCGGGCCTGCCCAAGCCCGGGCTTGATGAGAAATTCCTCGGCCGCCCCGGCCCGCCCTACTCCGGCTTCGTCTTCCGCCTGGAACCGCACCGCGGTGCCCGCCTCCTCCGGCTCGAAGCCCGCGATCCCGCCGGCGCCTGGACGGAGTTTTTCCGCACCCCCATCACCGTGGATGAGTCCGCCCCGTCTTTTTCACCGCCCGCCCCACTCAGCGCCCGCCTGCACGACCTGATCCTCGCGGTCCTGCGCCTGCGTTCGCAACGGCCGCAGGCTTCCGGGCCGGCGCTCGCCGACGAGATTGTTTCCGCCGCTCTGGCCGAACCGCTGGATTCGCTCCCCGTCCCGCCTTTTTTCGGCGCGCTCGAGGAGCCGCACGAAACCGGCTGGCTGCGGTACGGACGGTTATCGGTGACCGGCTGGCTTGCGCATCGGAGCGCGAAAATCCGGCGGGTCACCGCGCTGGTGGATGCCGTGCAGGAATCCATCCTCCAGCACGGGCTGCCGCGGACCGACATCGGTGAGCATTTTGCGGACCTGCCCGGCCGGGACCAGGCAATGTTCGGCGGACATGTGGTACTGCCGGCCAACCAGAGCGCACCCGCGCTCATCAAGATCTTCGCCGAACTGGACAACGGTGAGAAACACCTCGTCTTCGCCCGGCGCTTTGTGCCCAAGGTCATCGCCGGCGCCGACATTGCCCTGCCCGCCTTTTCGCGCGCCACCTTCCTCCACGCGTGGTGGGCGCTCCGCGGCGCAGCTGGGCGCTACGGTCTGCCTTGGGGGGACACGTCGCAAATCATCGCCGCCACCCGCGCCGCCTGGGCACATTACCGCGCCGAGGCTCCCGGCCAGCCCCAGCGCCGCCCGCTGCGCACCGCGCCAGTGTTCACCGGCCCAGCCACGCCTCTCCGCGTGCTGGTCGCCACACACAACCTGAATTTCGAGGGCGCACCTTGGTTTATCTTCGAACTGGCCCGCACCCTCGCCGCCCAACCCCGCGTGAGCGTGCGGATCGTTTCGCTGCAAGAGGGCCCGATG
>Ga0105048_10003117_pt1 | contig 27156 bp, 26 predicted proteins | sample MAT05_FD_78382 | JGI IMG/M metagenome (GOLD analysis project Ga0105048, IMG submission 78382) | Freshwater microbial communities from Lake Fryxell liftoff mats and glacier meltwater in Antarctica - MAT-05 | ecosystem: Environmental > Aquatic > Freshwater > Ice > Liftoff microbial mat | place...
ACCGATCTGCCGTTGTAAGGGAAGCATCGCCCGCCGTTTCCGCCAATGCGCCGGCGTTGCTCTTCAAGGAGTTGATAAGCGTCGTATCCCGTTGCGGCGAGTAGAGGCACGCGCTGGTCGTTGCCATCCTTGTTGCGCGGGTCCTTGCGGTTCTCGACGAGGATCGTGCGCGTCTTGGGGTCAAGATGCCGCCATTCGATCCTGACGATTTCGTCGAGGCGCATGGCCGTGGCAATCGCGAACTGGGTGATCGCCTTCATCGGCATCGTGTTACGGGTGTTCGCGTCAAAATCAGCGAAAAGCCTATCGAGTTCATCTTCGGTTGGACGGCGATCCCGCTCCTGGCCGCGGCCGACAGCGCCCATCCGGCGAAGCGCGACGCGCGCAAGGCGTACGGCTTCAGTATTGACTTGCAGCCCGTGCAGCGCGGCTGCATGCGTGAGGACGGTGCCAATGAACGAGAGGTCGATCGCCAGGGTCGCGGGGCCAGCGCCCGCCTCGACCCGTTCCCGGCCATACTGGATTAGACGTTCGCGTGTGAGATCAGCGATGGCTTCGGAGCCGATTTCCAGCTCCAGCCGGCGGAGCACAGATTCTTTTGAGCGGCGCAGAGGCTTGCCGTATGTCGCAAGGTCATCAATGTGCCGGTTGATGAGCGAAGCGAATGAGTCCTTTGTGGTGATGCGGGATGCCGTCGGATCGATGTCGCGATCGACAGCGCGTTCGATCTCGCGCGCCCATGCTTCTGCGTCCGCTTTCATGCGGAAGGTCTTGTTGAACGACCGGCGGCCCCGCCTAACCTGGACCCGCCAGCTACCTTTGCGCTTGTCGATCGCAGCCACGTCTAACGCTCCTGAAAACTACGCTGATCGGGTCACACTGGTGTCACACTCAAAACGGAAACACGGGGAAACGAGAGGAACCTTGAGGGAACATTGTGACACGGTCACACCGGTTAGTGCCCAGATATTCCACTATTTACTATGAAAAATCAAGAGCATAGGTTCTGTGTTGCGCCTATGATGGACTGGACCGACCGGAATTGCCGGGCGTTCCACCGGCATCTGTCGGCGCTCGCGCTGTTGTACACCGAGATGGTGACGGCGGATGCCGTGATCCATGGCGATCGGGAGCGTCTGCTTGGGTTCGATGAGATCGAACAGCCGGTGGCTCTGCAGCTGGGCGGGTCGGAGCCTGAGAAGCTTGCGAAGGCGGCGCGGATTGGCGCGGATTATGGGTATTGCGAGATCAATCTGAATGTCGGCTGTCCGTCCGAGCGGGTGCAGTCCGGCGCATTTGGCGCGTGCCTGATGCGCGAAGAGACGCTGGTGGCAGAGTGCCTTGCTGCGATGCGCGAGGCTGTGAGCGTGCCGGTGACGGTGAAGCACCGACTAGGGGTCGATGACGACGATCCACGCGACCGCATGTTCGGGTTTGTCGAGACGCTGGCGAAGGCGGGGACGACGACGTTCATCGTGCATGCGCGCAAGGCGTGGCTGAAAGGGCTGTCGCCGAAGGAGAACCGCGAGATCCCGCCGCTGGACTACGAGATCGTCGCGGAGCTCAAGCGCGCGCGGCCGGAGCTCGAGATCATTCTCAATGGCGGGATTGCGGATCTCGATGTCGCGCAGCGCGAGTTGGCGCGTGTGGACGGCGTGATGCTCGGGCGGGCGGCGTATCATGATCCGGCGTTGCTGCTGTCGGTGGATGCGAGTTTGTTCGGCGCAGCACAGGTCCATGCGAGCGCGGAAGAGGCGGCGCTGGCGTTTCGGCCATGGATCGAGCGGCGGTTGAGCGAGGGCGCAGGACTGCATTCGATTACGCGCCACATGCTGGGGCTGTTTCACGGAAAGCCGGGCGCGCGGTTGTGGCGGCGTGTTCTGTCGGAGAAGGCGCCGGGCGCACGGGGTGTTGGCGCGCTTGTTGTATACGACGAGGCGCTGGCGGCGGTGACGAGCCGGTTGGGAGCGGTTGTCGAGCGAGCATAAGCGAGATTTCGCGGCGGCTCTGACGGACCCCGGTAGGTATCCTTCCATGCTGTCATTGCCGCCGGAGCGAGGCGGAGAGCGGGAAGCTAGGCGCCATGCGAATGGCAGCCAGTGCCGGGCAGGCGCCCGGCGGTCCAGAGATTACTCGTGGATGATGATGGCGTTGGGGGTGACGTCCCAGCTCTGCAGGCGGTTGAGGAAGCTCATGCCGAGCAGAGAGTGTTCGAGGCCTTCCTCGATGATGACCGCCGAGACGTCTTCCACGGCGACGCCGTCGATCTCCATCTCCTCGATTACGGCGCCCGCAGCTTTCACGCGGCCTGAGGCGGTACGGACGTTGACGTTCTGCTGAAGGTTGTCGGGGTCGAGGCCGGCGCGACGGGCGTCACGTTCGTTGAGGGCGACGAGGGTGGCGCCGGTGTCGACCAGGAATTTCACGATGACGCCGTTGACGCGGGCCGTGGCCCAGTAGTGGCCGTCGCCTTCCTTGCGGAGGGAGGCGGTGCGGATCTGGCTGGCGGTAACTTTCAGGGAGTCGCTGGCCGACTCGTCGACCTCGGCCAGAGCGGGCTTGGCGTCTGTATCGCTCGTCAGGGTCTCGCGCAGCGCGACGAGGCCCAGCGCGGCGGCGCCGAACAGTGCAAGTGCAGGAAGAATGGCCTTCATCACCGCAGCTTGCCGTCCTTGCATGGTGCGTTGTTGACCTCCGCTAGCAGAAATCGGTTCAGCATAGAACAAGGGAACGGCAGGTGGGTTCCGGAAATGCGCCTAGCTTAGCTTTCCGGCGGCTTTCAGGGCGTCAATCCGGGCGGGGAGGAGGGTCATGACATGGTCCCGCTCGGCATCAGAGAACTTGGCCCAGCGGGCGATTTCGCCCAGCGTGCGGCCGCAGCCGAGGCAGTTTCCGCTCTGGCCATCGACGACGCAGACTTTGACGCAGGGCGTGCGGATGGGCTGGTGCATGCCAAGCATATACAGGGCTTTTGAGGCGCACGCACCGCTTCCCCAGCGGCAATGAGACCTAGCGTCTTTGGGCCGGAAAGCCTTGACGTACCTGACGTAAACCGGAGCATGCACGTCGTCGTAGAATGGTTTCTGTCGCCATTCCCTTAGGTAAACTGCGCCACCCGGAGCCGCTCATGGACGTCCAGTTCACGCCTGAAGAAGTCGCCTTCCGCCAAGAGGTGCGCACCTTCCTCGAGAACGACTATCCTGCCGAGCTGCGTGGCAAGTATTCGCGCGACGAGTATTCCAAGGAGGATTTCCTCCTGTGGCAGAAGGCGCTGAACAAGCGCGGCTGGGGCGCTCCCGCATGGCCGAAGCAGTATGGCGGCACGGGCTGGACTGCGACGCAGCGCTACATCTTCCAGGAAGAGTGTGCGCGCGCCGAGACGCTGCCGATTCCGCCGTTCGGCACGGCTATGCTGGCGCCGGTGCTGATGGCATTCGCGAGCGAAGAACAGAAATCCTACTATCTGCCGCGCATCATCAACGGCACGGATTTCTGGTGCCAGGGCTATTCCGAGCCTGGCGCAGGATCGGACCTTGCTTCGCTGAAGACGAAGGCCGAGCGCGTCGGCGACCACTACATCATCAACGGCCAGAAGACGTGGACCACGCTGGGCCACTTCGCGGACTGGATCTTCGTTCTCTGCCGCACAGACCCGACCGCGAAGAAACCGCAGGAAGGCATCAGCTTCATCCTCGTCGACATGAAGACGCCGGGCGTTGAAGTGCGTCCGATCATCACGATGGATGGCGGCCATGAAGTCAACGAGACGTGGTTCACAGACGCGAAGGTTCCGGTCGCGAACCTGGTCGGCAAGGAGAACGAGGGCTGGACGTACGCCAAATATCTGCTGGCGCACGAGCGCACGGGTATTGCTGGCGTCGCACGCTCCAAGAAGGGCATCGAGCGCCTGCGCGAGATTGCTGCCGTTGAACTGGATCAGGGCCAGCCGATCATCCGCAATCCGGAGTTTGCGAAGAAGGTTTCCGAGCTCGAGATCGACCTGATCGCGCTGGAATACACCGAGCTGCGCACGCTGGCCCGTGAAAGCCAGGGCAAGGGCCCGGGTCCGGAAAGCTCGATCCTGAAGATCAAGGGCACGGAGATCCAGCAGCGCATTACCGAGCTGACGCTGGAGGCCGTGGGTGTTTATGGCGCGCCGTATTTCCGTGGATTTCCCAAGGACGGCGACAACATGTTCCCGATCGGCCCAGAGTACGCTCACCTTGCGGCCCCGACCTACGCAAACATGCGCAAGACATCGATCTATGGCGGCTCCAACGAGATCCAGCACAACATCATCGCGAAGATGGTGCTTGGGCTCTGAGATGCGCTGCTGGTCGATAGATGCTAGTGTCCCGCGGTAGAAGGCTCCCGTCAGAGGGGCTTATGGGAGGGACACATGACGGCTGCGAGAGCAGGCAACTTCGCCATATGGCTGGTGATCATGCTGCTATCGGTCGGAGTGGGGGGCTACGCGCTCTTCCACGCCGCGACGGGCTTCGCGCACCTGCCGATCATGAATCCGATGTTCGATCCCTGGGGGCTGCGGACGCACGTGGCCGCTTCGGGCGTGGCCATGCTCGTGGGGGCGTTCCATTTCCTGAAGCCGCTCCGTGCGAAGGCTCCGAGACTGCATCGATGGATCGGGCGGATCTATGTCGCGGCCTGTGTGATCGGCGGCCTGGCCGGTGGTTCTATCGCGCTGTCGTCAACAGCCGGTCCTATCGCGGGCTGGGGCTTCTTCATGCTGGCGGTGCTGTGGGTCCCGTTCACGCTGCTCGCGCTGCGGTCGGCGATGCAGAGGGACTTCGTTGCGCACGAGCGCTGGATGATCCGTTCATTCGCGCTGACGCTCGGCGCCGTGACGCTTCGCCTTCAGTTGCCGCTGGCCGGCCATCTGGGCGCGCAGGGTCTGATACCGAGCGATTTCGTCTGGTCCTACCAATACACCGCCTGGCTGGCGTGGGTCCCCAACCTGATCGTCGCCGAACTGTTTATCGCCACTTTACGCAAACCCCGGCGACCCAAGGTCGCGCCGGGGGCAAGTGTTGCCTGACACTGTTGCACCACCCCAAAGCCTGCCCCTAGAAGGGGTTCGAGGAGACTTTCCATGGATTTCAGCTTCACCTCCGAACAGGACATGCTGCGCGATACGGTCGCGAAGCTGGTGGCCCAGCAGTACGACTTCGACACGCGCCGCAAGATCGCGAAGTCGGACGCGGGCTGGCGTCCGGAAATGTGGGCGCAGTTTGCTGAACTTGGCCTGCTTGGCGCCTCGTTCACTGAGGCCGAAGGCGGCTTTGGAAGCGGCCCGATCGAAGCGATGATCATCTCCGAGGAATTCGGCAAGGGCCTCGTGATCGAGCCCTATCTGCAGACCGTTGTGATCGCAGGGAACTTCCTCCGTCACGGCGGCACGGACGCCCAGAAGGAAGAGCACATCACCGGCATCATCGGCGGCGAGAGCATTTTCGCGTTTGCGTATTCGGAGCCGAAGAGCCGCTTCGACCTCAACGACGTCTCGACGACGGCAAAGAAGGATGGCGCTGGTTACGTGCTGAACGGCCACAAGGCTGTCGTGCTCGGCGCGCCGTTTGCGACGCATCTGATCGTCACCGCGCGCACGTCTGGCGGACAGCGCGACACGGGCGGCGTGTCGGTGTTCATCGTGCCGAAGGGCGCCAAGGGCGTGACGACGCGCGACTATCCGACGGTCGACGGCCTGCGCGCTTCGGAAGTGTATTTTGAGAACGTGGCGGTTGGCGCGGACGCCGTGATCGGCGCGGTCGATGGCGGCCTGCCGCTTGCCGAGAAGGTTGTCGACAACGCGATCGCGGCGTTGTGCGCCGAAGCAGTTGGCTGCTTCAAGGTTTTGAACGAGGCGACGATATCCTACGCCAAGCAGCGCAAGCAGTTCGGCCAGCCGATCGCCAACTTCCAAGTGTTGCAGCACCGCATGGTCGACATGTTCATGGCGGCCGAGCAGGCGTCGTCGATGACCTACATGCTCACGCTGAAGCTCGATGAGGCTGACAAGGCGCGCAAGATGGCGGCGTCTGCGGCGAAGGTTCAGATCGGCAAGGCCGGCAAGCTGGTGAGCCAGGACGCGGTGCAGATCCATGGCGGAATGGGCATGACGGACGAGCTGAATGTCGGTCACTTCTTCAAGCGCGTGACCATGATCGAGAGCCAGTTCGGCAACACCGACTGGCACCTGCGCCGCTATACGGATCTGGCGGCGGGTTGATCGGTTTGGGTTGAGAATTCGAGCGCCGGGTCTGCGAGAGCGGGCCTGGCGTTTTTGTTTGTGTGCAGGACTGTGCGGCCAGTGAGCACGGCCCCGTCCTTCGACGGGCTCAGGATGAGGCCTCCGCGGCAGCGGGCGGTCTCAGACCTCGACGATCTTCACGCCTTTGGGTGAAGCGGCCAAAGCGATCTTGCCGGTTTTCAGCTTCAACGCTTTTTCGCCGAACAGGTCGCGGCGCCAGCCTTTAAGGGCGGGGATGTCGGGCTCGTTCTCGCGGGCGAGAGTTTCGATGTCAGCGGCGTTGGCGATGAGGCGCGTGGCGATGCCGGCGTCGTCGGAGACCTGTTTCAGGAGCACCTTCAGAAGTTCGACGATCGCGCCGGGCGGCGGGCCGGAGGACTCCTGACGTTCGACGACGGGGGCATATTTTTCGGGATCATCGAGGGCCTTGTTGATCGCCTGGATGAGGCCCGCGCCGTGGCGCGACTTCGCGAAGCCCTGCTGCACACCGCGCATGCGGTCGAGCGCTTCGAGGGTCCGCGGTTTCTGCTGGGCAAGCTCCTGGATGGCGTCGTCCTTGAGGATACGACCACGCGGCTTGTCGGTTTCCTGCGCGACGATCTCGCGCCACTCGGACACGGTGGCGAGGACCGCGAGATAGTCGCTGCGGTATTTGCGGATCTTGTGACGCTTCCAGGCGTCCTTCGGATCGAATGAGTAGTTCTCCGGATCGACGAGTGCGGCGTGTTCATCCGCGATCCATTCGAGGCGGCCCTGCTTCTGCAGCTTGTCGTGCAGGATGCGGTAGATGCGGCGGAGGTAGGTGACATCCCCGCGGGCGTATTCGAGCTGTTTGGTTGAGAGCGGCCGGCGGACCCAGTCGGTGAACTGGGACGATTTGTCGACAGTGCCCTTCACGGTGCGAGCGACGAGGTTCTCGTAGGAGATGGAATCGCCGAGGCCGGCGGCCATGGCGGCGATCTGGGTGTCGAAGACGGGCGCCGGAGTCGTACCGATGAGGCGGGTGAAAATCTCGAGGTCCTGGCGGGCGGCGTGGAACACTTTCACGCGGCTGGTGTCGGCGAGCAGGTCCAGCAGCGGCTTGAGGTCGATGCCGGGCGCCAGCGGGTCGACCATGCAGTCAAAGTCGTCGGTGGCGAGCTGGATCAGGCAGACCAGCGGCCAATAGGTCGATTCCCGATGGAATTCGGTGTCCACGGCGAGGAAGTCGCCCTCGGCGAGTTCGGCGCACGCGATCTGGAGGGCCGCCGTATCGGTGATCAGGCGGATCTCGCCGGAGTGGTCGCTGGTGGTTCCTGGCAACGTCAACTGGCTCCTGATTCGACCACAGGCCGATATTGACAAGTTCGACGGCGACATGCGCTTGTCCGCCCCGAACGATCAAGCAAATTCCCGCGACTTTCGCCGGAAAAACAGGAGTTTTGCCCCGATGCATGCCTACAGGACGCATACCTGCGGCCAGCTGCGTGCGGAGCATGTCGGCAATACCGTCCGCCTGTCGGGCTGGGTTCACCGCAAGCGGGACCTTGGCGGGCTGCTGTTCATCGACCTGCGGGACCATTACGGCATCACCCAGTGTGTGGTGACGCCCTCCAACCCGCACTTTGCGAAGCTGGAGCGGATCCGGGTGGAATCGGTCATTTCGGTGACCGGCGAGGTCGTGGCGCGCGATCCCGGGACAGTGAACGCGACCCTTGCGACGGGTGCGATCGACCTCAAGGTCCAGGACGTTGTGGTGCTGTCCGAGGTGGCCGAGGAGCTGCCGCTTCCGGTGTTTGCCGAGCCGGAATATCCCGAGGATGTGCGCCTGAAGTATCGCTTCCTCGACCTGCGGCGCGAGACTTTGCACGCGAACATCGTGACGCGCACGAAGGTGATCGCCTCGATGCGCAGGCGGATGCACGAGACCGGTTTCACCGAATACTCCACGCCCATCCTCACCGCGTCCTCGCCCGAGGGCGCACGTGACTTCCTCGTGCCGAGCCGGATTCACCAGGGCAAGTTCTTCGCGCTGCCGCAGGCGCCGCAGCAGTACAAGCAGCTGCTGATGGTGGCGGGTTTCGACCGCTACTTCCAGATCGCGCCATGCTTTCGCGATGAGGATCCACGCGCCGACCGCCTGCCGGGCGAGTTCTACCAACTCGATCTGGAGATGAGCTTCGTCACGCAGGAAGACGTTTGGGATACGATGGAGCCCGTGCTGCGCGGGGTGTTCGAGGAGTTCGCCAACGGCAAGCCGGTGACGCAGAAATTCCCGCGCATTCCGTACGACACGTCGATCCGCAAATACGGCTCGGACAAGCCGGACCTGCGCAACCCGATCGAGATGGACAACGTGTCGGAGCATTTCCGCGGCTCTGGGTTCAAGGTGTTCGCCGGGATGCTCGAGAAGGACGCCAAGAACGAAGTGTGGGGCATTCCCGCGCCTGGCGGCGGTTCGCGTGCGTTCTGCGACAAGATGAACTCCTGGGCGCAGCAACAAGGCCAGCCGGGACTCGGCTACATCTTCTGGCGTGAAGGCGAAGAGGGCGGCGCTGGCCCCGTGGCGAAGAACATCGGGCCTGAGCGTACCGAAGCCATCCGTCAGCAGTTCGGGCTGAAGGTAGGCGATGCGGTGTTCTTCACAACGGGCGACCCGAAGGCGTTCTACAAGTTCGCAGGCGAGGCGCGGAGCCGGGTTGGCTCTGAGCTTGGCCTCACGCAGCTGGATCAGTTTGCGTGCTGCTGGATTGTGGATTTCCCGTTCTATGAGTGGAGCGAGGAAGAAAAGAAGGTCGACTTCGCACACAACCCCTTCTCAATGCCGCAGGGTGGGCTGGAGGCGCTGAATTCTGGCGTCGATCCGTTGTCACTGAAGGCGTTCCAGTACGACATGGTCTGCAACGGCTACGAGATCGCGTCCGGCTCGATCCGGAATGCGAGCCCGGAGACAATGGTGCGCGCGTTCGAGATCACGGGCCTCACCAAGGACGATGTCGAGGCGCAATTCGGCGGCATGTATCGCGCGTTCCAGTTCGGCGCGCCGCCGCATGGTGGCATGGCCGCTGGCGTGGATCGGATCGTTATGCTTGTCTGCGGGGTACAGAACCTGCGCGAGATCACGCTGTTTCCAATGAACCAGCAGGCGCAGGACCTGCTTATGGGCGCGCCGAGCGAGGCCGCTATGAAACAGCTGCGCGAGCTCGGCATCAGGATCGTCGCCGACAAGAAGTAGCGCCCCGGAGGGTATCCGCATGAAGCTGGTGGTTGCTGGTGGATTTGTGCTGGCCCTGGCTGCGTGTGCGGGCAGCCCTGATGTCGAGGTGACTGCGCTGGCCGATGGGCGGTTCCTGATCGCGACTGTGCCTACGGGCGAAATGCCTGAGCCAGATGTTCTTGCGGCGGCGATGGAGGATGGCGAAGCGCGCTGCAAGAAGGAAGGCAAGACGCCGGAGATCGCGTTCGACCTGGTGACGAAGGACGGCCAGGACTTCGACGAGATATCCTACACCTGCGTCCCGGCTGAGTGACTTCGCTTCTCTTGCCACCCCGCTGCGTCTAACGCCCCTCGGGCTCACGGGTGCTTCAGCCGGTTTGCTCACACACCTTCCATCAGGGTTGATGCGCGGTTAGGGACGTAAATGTCTGACGGCTATTGAGCGCGGTAACGATCGTCCGCGAGCCTGCATAAACCTTCGGGATTGCATGTGTTGTATGGGTTTTCGCTGTTGCGGACCACACGTGGATTCACGTTCACGGTCATTAACGCCTCGCACGAAATTTCATGCATTCTCCTAAGCCTGCAGCAAAGAGCCAGGCTGACCATCACCTGTGTGCGCTGCGCCTCGGTCGCGGGCGGCATGTCGGGAGAGGGCTATGACGGACGGCGTGCGCGTGCTGGTGTTTGCCTCCCAGAAGGGCGGGTCAGGTAAGACGACGTTGTCTGGCCACATAGCGGTGGAGGCAGAGCGGGCCGGCGATGGGCCGGTTGCGTTGATCGATACGGATCCGCAAGGCTCGCTGGCGAAGTGGTGGAATGCGCGGACGGCATCGACCCCGGCGTTTGCGCAGGCCTCGCTCGATGAACTGGATGCGTGCCTTGATCACCTGAAGGCGGTGGGTTTCAAGCTGATCGTGATCGATACGCCACCCGCCGTGACGCAGACAATTGCGCATGTTGTGAAGCGTGCTGATCTCGTGGTCGTGCCGACGCGTCCGAGCCCGCATGACCTGCGCGCTGTTGGGCCCACAGTGGACATTGCGGATTCGCTGAACAAGCCGCTGGTGTTCGTCGTGAACTCGGCGACAGCGCGGGCGCGGATAACTTCTGAAACGGCCGTGGCTCTGTCGCAGCATGGCGTTGTTGCGCCGGTGACGCTGCACCATCGCGTCGACTTCGCGGCTTCGATGATCGACGGGCGGACGGTGGGAGATATCCTGCCGGAGTCGAAATCGGCGCAGGAAGTATTGGCGCTGTGGATGTATCTGCGGGGGCGGCTCGCCAAGCTTTATGGGGGAACAGATGCGCGTTGGGCGCAGAAGGCGCGCGCGGATTTCTCGACGGCCGTGCTGACCCCCGAAGGCCCGCTGCTGCCCGCGGCGGCCGTAAGCGCGGAGGATGATGAGGATTGGGATGCCGACCTGCCTGCATGGGCGAGCGTGGCTATTGCGAACGCCACTGGCGCCAATGCTGGTCCTGATCGACGCCGGGCGTCTGATCAGCCACGCGGGGCGCTAGCCAATGCGCAGAAGGCCGCGACTACCGTGCTCGAGCCCCCCGAGGATCGTAGCCATCTGGAGCGCCGCCGTGGCGACCGTGGACCGCCGCCCGGACAGCCGGACCGGCGCCAGTCGCGCGTGTTCGGCCGTCGTCCGACGCACTGAGGCGGGCTACCCATGTCCAACCCCTTTGCATCGCTGAGCGCCAGCCTGCTTGCCCGCAAGGGCGAGGCAAAGCCCTCGCAAGAACCCGTCTTCGGATCGAAGCCGTGGCTGCCGCCGATAGTTCCGGCTGTCGCCCCTCAACCCCGGCCCCCTGTCGCGCCACCGCCGGCGGCCACGGCTTCGATGCCGGTCGCGTCGATACTTGCTCCGCAGTCCTTTCCGGTGAAGGCGCCGGTCCTGACGCCTGACGCGAAAGTGGCCTTGAGCGACGTTGCGTCGGTGTGGCCTGCGCCGAAGCAGCCGGCGACTGTGGACGTGGACGGGGCGGACTGGGTGGCGACGCGGTCTACGCAGTCAGCGACGCCGGTCAATCCGAACACGCCGATCAAGACCACGATCCGCCTGACGCATGCGCAGGTGAGAGCAGTGAAGCTCGCGGCATTGCTGCTCGACAAGCCGCAGCAGGAGATCCTGACCGCTGGTTTGCTGTCGCGGCTGGAAGCGATCGCGTGCTCGGACCTTTCGGCCTGCACGTGCTTCAAGGCTGTGATGGAGGGGCTGAAGTCGCCGGATCCGACGATGGATCTACCGCTGGCTTACTAGGTCGCGAGCTGCTCGCTTTTGCACGGCACAACCGTAAGGCCCTTGGGCAACCTGGTTTCGGCGTCGCCGCATGCCGTGTTGAGTTGCGACTGGGTCAGGCCGATGGCGGTCGAGAAGTCGGAGCCGGAGAGATTGGCGTTGTCGAACCGCGCGCCCGGAAAGCGCGAACGGCCAAACCATCCGCCAACGAGGACGGCGTCCTTGAAATTCACGTTCGAAAAGTCCGCATCCTCGGCCTTCATGCCGAACGCGTTGACGATCGACATGTCCGCGCCGGCGAACTTCGTGTGGTCAAAGGTGGAGAGGCTGAGATCCGCCTGGCGGATGCGGGCGCCTGACAGGTCCCGGTTGGTCAGTTCCTGATAGGACAGGTCGACCTGGAAGATGTCGCAGCCGGGGCAGGCTTTCTCGCCGTCAATGAGACGTTGGGCCGTGGCCTTGCGGGCGACTGCATTCTGTTCGGGCGTCTGGGCCAGAGCCGTCAGGCTCATCGCGCCAATGGCGGCCAATGCGATCAGAATGCGAGCAATCATTTAAGCCAGGGCGCAATCATTTAAGCCAGGGCAGAGAGAGTCATCAGGCCAATGGCGACCACGGCGATGAAGATACGCTGTGCCATACAAATCCCGTTCCATGTTGATGCGGGTGTTAAGTCGCCCCGCCATTTAGTCCACGCCGCCCTAGCAACGTGCGCGCCAAGAAAAGGTTTCAATCGCGGCGGATTGCAGGCGGCAATCTGTGCGACTGAGGATAGTGAGATGATCGAACTGTAAGAATCGCGAAATCCCGTTACCTAATTCCAAACGCGAACGCGACTGGAATGGGCGGCGCGAAATAATCCAGATACTGTGTCGCGCCAACTCGGCAATAACTGCCGCCCCCAAACCATCCACTGGTTGTGCGCGCTTGCGACTACGTCGCAAACCGGGTCGCATACGAAAGCGCGGATCTTAAGGAAACTACGCGGTCTGGACCGTCGCGCCGCAGGCTTCGCACAGGGCGACACCGTCGTCCGGGCGCAGGGTGAAGTGGCCGCAAGCTGGACAGGCGTCGGAAAGATAGTCGGCTCCGCGCTGTGGGGTGATGGGCGGCCCTTCGGTTTCTTCCAGGCGTTCGGCCACGCGGCGGGCGGCAAACGGAACGATGTTGTCCGGCATTACGCCGCGGCTGAAGCCTTTGGAGATAAGCTGCTCGGGACGGAGCTGCTGGACCGGTACTGTCGGCTCCTCGCCCTCACGCGCGCCGCCGCCTAGCCCATCGTGGCTGACATTGTCGACTTCGGCGAGATCGTCGCGGCCGAGATAGGACACGGCCAGTTCGCGGAAGATGTAATCCAGGATGGATGTCGCTTTCCGGATGCTATCGTTGCCGGTGACTTCGCCGGCCGGCTCGAAGCGGGTGAAGATGAAGGCGTCCACAAATTCTTCCAGCGGTACGCCGTATTGCAGACCGATCGAGATCGCGATGGCGAAGTTGTTCATCAGCGATCGGAACGCGGCGCCTTCCTTGTGCATGTCGATGAAGATCTCGCCGAGCTCGCCGTCATCGAACTCGCCCGTGTGCAGGTAAACCTTGTGACCGCCGACGGATGCTTTCTGGATGTAGCCCTTGCGACGATCCGGAAGCCGGCGACGTTCGGCGAAGACAAACTCGTCCTGCGGCTCCGTGGTCGGGGCAGCGGCCGCGGGAGGGGCGAAGCGATCAAGCGCGGGCGCCTGTTCGCTGTTGAGGGGCGCGCGAGCGCGGCGGCGGGCCTCGGAGATGCGCTGCTGCAGTTCGGCATCCACGGCGGGGCGACCGGGTTCGATGCGGATGCCGAGTCCGGCGGTCATCGCGGCCCGGGTGGATGCGTGGACGATCATGCGCGTGGCGTCGGCCTGGTCGCCTGAGGCGATGGTGACGATCGGCGGCCGGGCGAGTATGGGAGCGATGGCCTTCGCCATGCGAACGCGTGCTTCCGGGGTTACGCCGTCGGCGCGGGCGAGGATGCGAGCGAGCGGGGATTTCGGATTGGAGACAGGGCGGCGGCGGCCCTGCACGGCGACACGCGCCTCTTCGATCTCTCGCGTGGAGATGCCGAGGGCGCGCAGCAGCGCTTCCCCATCGGTGTCGTAGGCTTCGGGTTCGAGACCGAGACGCTTGCGGATTACGTCGTCGCCAACCACCCAACGGGAGAAGGCCGCAGCAAGGCTGAGGCCTTCCTTCATGGCCTGTTCGATGCGGTCCAGCGCGTCTTCCGGCATCCCGCGGGATTCCAGGCGATGGCGCTCGAGGCCGTCGATCTGGTCGAGGGTGCGGGCGCCAAGGATGCGGAGGCGTACATCGTCAGCTTCTGTCTTGCTGGCGACTGTGCCCAGAGCAGCGGCGACGCATTCGGAGAGTTGCGGGGTCTGCTCATCTTCCTGGGCGAGGAGGAGGTCGACGGGGTCTGCGCCGCTGCTTTCAGCGGCAAGCCAACGTATGGCGGGCTGGGAAGTGTGTTCGGCGGCGACAATGGCGCCAGACTCGCCAGCTAGCGTGCAGAGCTGGGCGGCGGCGGCAGTGCCTTCCTCGCTGTCGTAAGCGAGGCCGAGCGACATGACGGACGCGGCGAGCCCGACGAGCTGGATCACGCAGTCCGGCGCGATGCTACGCAAGGCGGCGAGATCAGCCTTCAGGAGTTCGCGATCGTGTTTGGCTGCGTAGCGCGCGAGGTTGACGGCGACGGCGGGAGCAGACGGGGCGGCGGCGGGGGCGCCGAGGCTGATCTGCACGCCAAGGCGCGTCCGGCTCACGCGCTCGATGGTCGTGGCGAGTTCGCTGGCTTCGATGCTGGTCCAGGTGGGGATGCTGTAGGCTTGGCGGCCCGGTTCGCGCGCACCGGTGGCCTGGCGGCGAAGCGTGATGGCGGCGGCGCGAGGGCCGCCGGGGGTGCAGAGGGCGATCTCGATCAGTTCTGCGTCGGCGCCAGCGCGGAAGGCGTCGATCAGCGCGGACGTGGTGGGGCGGCCCTGTTCGTCGGTTTCGATGGTCAGCGCTTCGAGTGCGTCGGCGACTGCGACGAAGGCTTGATTCGCCACAGCACGTGCGGAGGCGAGTGCAGCGGCATCGGCAATGGCAGGGAGAAGCTGTGCGGGCTCAAGCGTCGCGCCTTGCGCGGCCACAATGACGTTGGCGGGGCTGAGCGGGGTGAGGCGGCGGGCGCGGATGGCTTCGCAGACGGTTTCAGCCGCTTCCGAGTCGGCGCCAAGTGCGCGCAGAGCAGCGAAGTGAGCGCTGACCAGGCGCGCGGGCGGAGCATCGCCGTCGGGGCTGGCGACGAGGGCAGCGCCCGTCTCAAGCGCCCGGGCCAGGTGGCGGGCGGACGTCTTGGCTCTGGATTCGGCCATCGGCGGCTCCGGCTGGGCTGGTCGGTGTCACCCACCAGACAAAGCAATGGGAGGATTCGAACACGAATCGGCCATATCATGGTGTGGTTCGGGCTTGCCTGCCCACAGAAATTTGTCGCACAGCCAAGGCAGTCGGGCTTCTGGACCCGGTTGTTCGCGGGCGCCATATTCGCGCCGCGCGTTTCATGACTATCTATCTGAAATCTTTGCGGAGCCCCGATGCTGAAGTCGATCTTCACCTGGTGGAACGGAGCCACGATTGGCGCCCGTTTCGACATCGGCCGTCGCGCGGCTTACGTCGGCAAGGACGATACCGGAAACAAGTACTACGAAGAGAAGAAGCCCAGCCTGGAAGGCCGCAAGCGCCGCTATGTGATCTATCAGGGCTATGCCGAGCCTTCGAAGATCCCTGCGGACTGGCATGGCTGGATGCACCATACATTCGACAAGCCGCCGACGGTTGAGCCGCTGCCTGCCAAGTCGTGGGAGATCGCCCACAAACCCAACCTGACCGGGACGGTCGACGCGTACAAACCCAAGGGCAGCCTTGCCGAGGGCGGTCAGCGCGCGAAAAGCACCGGTGATTACGAGGCCTGGACGCCCTGATGCGCGAGTCACTGTTCGAAACACTGGTTGGCCTCGCCGTTGTCTTCGTGGCGGGGTTCTTCCTCGTCTTTTCGTTGTCGCAACGGTCGGACGCCGGAACGGCGGGCGGCTATGTGCTGCTTGCCAAGTTCCCGCGCGCGGACGCGATCTCGCCGGGAACGGACGTACGGGTCGCCGGCGTGAAGGTCGGCTCGGTGACCGATGTGAAGGTCAATCCGGAAACGTTGCGCGCTGACGTGAAGCTGACAGTGAGTCGCGACATCACCTTGCCGCTCGATACGACGGCCAAGATCCAGGCCGATGGCCTGCTGGGCGGCAACTACGTTTTCCTCGAGCCAGGCGGCGACCCAGTCGACATGCCGACGGATGGCACGGGCGTGTTTGAATACACGAGCGGCAGCGTGGACATCCTGCGCCTGCTGATCGACGCGGTAAGCGCGGCGGGCGGCGGCGGGGGCGATGGCGCCGAAGCCGAAGCAGGCGAAGGAACGACGCCATGATGATGCGTGGCCTTGTCGGTGTTTTGACAGCGGCGTTGTTGTGCTCGGCCCCGGCTGCGCTTGCGCAGGACCCTGCGGGCACGGCGATGCAGAAGTATTCCTCGGTCAAGCTGCGGGCGCTCGACAAGATCACCGGTAACTCGCGTGACCTTGGCGCGAAGGTTGGCGACTCGCTGTCGTTCGGCCGTCTGCGCGTGACAGTGCGCGCCTGCTATCAGTCCGATCCTCGTGAAGCCCCAGAGTCGGCAGCCTTCCTCGAAATCCGTTCGACGACGCCGCAGGACAAGCCGGCAGCGGCTGACAAGCCGACGAATACCTCGCAAATGAACAAAGGCCCGCAGCCGATCGGCGAGGACGGGTTGCTGTTTCAGGGCTGGATGTATGCGTCGAGCCCGGGTCTCAATGCGCTTGAGCACCCGACCTACGACGTCTGGGTTATCAGCTGCAGCGCTTCCTGACCTGAGATCGGGTCTGCCGGAAACTCGGCCTCGACCAGCATCGCTTCACTCAGGCGGCGATGGAATTCTTCGCGTGGCACTTCCTCGACGCCAAAGGTCTGCAGGTGTGCAGTGACGAACTGTGTGTCGAGCAGGCGGAAGCCGCCGCGCTTCAGCCGCGCAACCAGATTGACCAGAGCGACCTTCGACGCGTCAGTCTCGCGTGAGAACATGCTCTCCCCGAAGAAGGCGCCCTGCAAGCTCACACCGTAGAGGCCTCCGACCATCCGGCCGTCACGCCACGTCTCGACGCTGTGGGCGTGGCCGTCGCGATGGAGGGCGCTATAGAGGTTCAGGATTGGCGAGTTAATCCAGGTGTTAGGCCGGTCTGGCGCCACTTCGGCGCACAACTCCATCACGCGGGTGAAGGCGGTGTTGACCCTGATCTCGAACATATCCTGACGAACGGTCTTGCGCAGGCTGCGCGAGATGTGGATGCCGTCGAGCGGGAGGATGCCCCGCAGGTCCGGATCAACGAGGAACAGGCGCGGATCGTCGTGCGCGTCCGCCATGGGGAAGACCCCCCGCCGGTAGCAGTCGAGCAGTTGGGAATGGCCAAACACGCGAGACATGCCGCGATTGTTGCGGGATGCGCACGCAGTGGCAAGCGGGCAGGTGCTGTCGGGCGAAGACGCCTATTGCGGCGCGGGCGCCGGCGTCGGCTCTGCAGCGGGGACACCGGCGATGCAAGCATTGGCGGCAGCGGCGACTTGCGCGGGCGGGGTGTCGTCGAAGACAGCGATGTTGCTGGCGAAGAACTGGGCCAGTCCATCGGGGGTCATCATGAGTTCCACCTGCGCGCGATAGAAGTCGTAGGCGGCCTCAAAGGGGGCGGCATCAGCGGGTGGTGTCGCTTTCAGCAGCGCATCGCTGTGGAGACGCAGCATGGTCATGCACTGGATGAGGCCGACTTCCGGCTCGTCGACAGTCTGTTCGGCGGCAAGCTGTTCGTCGACGATGAGGCGAAGGTCAAAGCCTTCGGTGAAGATGTTGTCGACCTTCCACTCGCCTTCGACCTGCACGAGGTCCCAGAACACTGCTTCCTTCTCGCCGCTTTCGAACTTGAAGCTGGCTTCCACGTACTGGTGGCCATCAAGCGGCGCGAGCTCTGGTCCGGTAGGGACGGTGATCTTGAGATCCGAGAAGCCCGTGCAGTCCTGGCAGCTGCCGGCGACATCGAAGTCGAATACACGATCTTCGGCGCGCGTCTCTAGCTCCTGTATCTTGAGGGCGAGGTCCATCGTCAGCGGCATGTCAGCGACGTTGGTGCCGGTGGCGCCCTTGGAGTCTACCAACGGTTTGTAGATCGCGTTGACAGTCGCCTCGGGGCCGGAGAGTTGCGGCGTGCAGGCAGCGAGGACGAGCACGGCGAGTGCTGCGCTGGTGCGGATCATGGATTTTGCCCGATGGGTTCTGTTCAGGTTGAGCCGGGATGGGCCTGGTAGCAGGACGCGAGGCTTTTAAAGATCTCGCGGTGGAGCCCTACTTCTTCATTCCGAGGAATTTCTCGAGCCAGTGAATGTCGTAGTCGCCCTTGATGACGTCCGCGTTGGCGGCCAGACGGCGATGCAGCGGCAGCGTGGTTTCAACTCCCGCTACAACTGTCTCGTCCAGAGCACGGCGCAGGCGGGCCAGCGCTTCGGCGCGCGTGGGTGCATGCACGATGAGCTTGCCGATGAGACTGTCATAGTGGGGTGGCACACGATAGCCGGAATAGGCAGCGCTATCCAGGCGGACGCCAAGTCCGCCCGGCGCGTGGAACTCTGCGATCAGGCCGGGTGATGGGGCGAAGGTTTCAGGGTTCTCCGCATTGATGCGGCACTCGATGGCGTGGCCGTGGATGACCACATCCTTCTGTGTCAGCGAGAGCTTGCCGCCGGCTGCGATGCGGATCTGTTCCTGCACGAGATCAACGTCGGTGATCATCTCGGTGACCGGATGCTCGACCTGCAGGCGGGTGTTCATCTCGATGAAGTAGAACTCGCCGTCCTCGTAGAGGAATTCGATCGTGCCCACGCCGAGATAGCCGAGCTTCTTGATCGCGGTGGTGACGACCTTGCCGATAGCGGCGCGCGCTTCGGCGTTGATGACGGGCGAGGGGGCTTCCTCGAACACCTTCTGGTGGCGGCGCTGCAAGGAGCAATCTCGCTCGCCAAGATGGATGACGTTGCCATGGCTGTCGGCGACGACCTGGATCTCGATGTGCCGTGGCTTCTGGAGATACTTCTCCATGTAGACCTGATCGTTGCCGAACGCAGTCTTGGCTTCCGTGCGCGCCGTCGTGAAGGCGGCTTCGAGTTCTTCGGCGTTATGCGCGACCTTCATGCCGCGTCCGCCGCCGCCGGCCGTGGCCTTGATCAGGATCGGATAGCCGATGCGCTTGGCTGTGACCTTCGCGTTTTCCAGATCAGGCACGCCGCCATCCGAGCCCGGGACGACGGGAATGCCGGCTGTCTGGATTGCTTCCTTCGCCGTGATCTTGTCGCCCATCATCCGGATGTGTTCGGGACGCGGACCGATGAAGGTGATGCCGGATTTCTCGACGATCTCAGCGAACTTCGCGTTCTCGGAGAGGAAGCCGTAGCCCGGGTGGATCGCCTGCGCGCCAGTGATCTTGGCGGCGGTGATGATGGCGGGAATGTTGAGGTAGGACTTGGCGGCGGAAGCGGGACCGACGCAGACGCTCTCATCCGCAAGGCGGACGTGCATCGCGTTGCGATCGGCCTCGGAGTGGATGGCCACTGTCGAGATGCCCATTTCCTTGCACGCACGGTGCACGCGGAGGGCGATCTCTCCGCGGTTCGCTATGAGGATTTTCTCGAACATCGGGTCTCTACTCGATGATGACGAGGGGTTCGCCGAACTCGACCGGCTGCTGGTTGTCGATCAGGATCTGCGTGACCTTGCCGCCGCGCGGGGCCGTGACCGGGTTGAAGGTCTTCATGGCCTCAATGAGGAGGAGCGTAGCGCCGGCATTCACGGTGTCGCCGACCTTGACGAATTTCGGGGCGCCTTCTTCGGCCTGCAGATAGACCGTGCCCACCATGGGCGACTTCACGGCGCCGGGGTGATCGCGGAGAGAAGCGGCGGCGACTGGTGCTGCGGCGGGCGCGGCATGAGCGGCGGGGGCAGCAGGTGCGGGCGCATACGAGACCTGTGCAGCGGCGACGGGCTTCACGACCTTGATGCGCGTGCCGGCTTGCTCGATCTCGATCTCGCCAAGATCCGCTTCACGCAGGATGGCGGCGAGTTCCCGGATCAGTCCGGTGTCGAACCTGCCATTCTTCTCTGAAGGCTTATCGGCCATGAGGGTCAGTCTTTCTTCTTAGCAGCAAGGGCGACCGCCGCCTCGATGGCAAGGCGATAGCCCAGGGGACCAAAGCCGGCGATGACGCCGGAGGCAGCAGGCGACACCAGGCTCTTGTGCCTGAAGTCTTCCCGATTCCCGAGATTGCTGAGATGCACTTCCACGACGGGAATGGTCAACACCTTGAGCGCGTCGTGGAGCGCGACCGAGGTATGCGTATAGCCGCCCGCGTTTATGACTACGGCCCCGGCCTGTCTACGTGCTTCCTGCACCCAATCCACAAGCTCGCCCTCATGGTTGGATTGGCGAAACTCGACGGTGGCGCCCAGTTGGGCAGCTGTGTCCTGAGACAGGTTCTCGAGATCCAGGAGGGTCGCTGTCCCATAGATCGCTGGCTCGCGCTCGCCCAGGAGGTTGAGGTTGGGGCCGTTCAGGACGTAGATGGTCAGGCTCATAAGAGACGCCTAGTTGAGATCGGTTCGCAACGCGTTCCCCCTCCGCGCAGCGTGGAATGAATAGGCGAATCCCGTCCGGGATCAAATGCCTGACACGATGAAATGCCTGAGATTTGCTCTGAGAGTTGACGATGAACCTGCTTCTGAACGGAGAACCGGCCCAAACGGCTGACGGCGCGTCGGTGGCGAGCTTCCTTGAACAGTTGGGCCTCCCGCAGAAGGGCGTGGCGGTGGAGCGGAACTGGGAGATTGTGCCGAAGTCGGCGTATGGCACAACTCTATTGGCCGAGGGCGACCGGATCGAGATCGTGCAGTTTGTTGGGGGCGGGTGACAGCCGGGCCAGCCTTGCACCCTTGCTGAGCATTCAGTTCGACTTTGGTGCTGACGCGAAGGCTGCGCGTCGCTATCTCGAAGCCCTCAGCCGAGCTATCTCGCAGGAACTGACATGAGCGACGACAATCTCATCATCGCTGGCCGCACGTTCACTTCGCGACTAATCGTCGGTACGGGGAAGTATGCGTCCTACGCGCAGAACGCTGAAGCTGCAGAAGCGGCGGGCGCGGAGATCGTGACGGTGGCGTTGCGGCGGGTGAATGTGGCCGATCAGGGATCGGATCGGCTCATTGATCACCTTGATCCGAAGAAGTTCACCTATCTGCCCAACACGGCGGGATGCTTCACCGGCGAGGACGCCGTGCGTACGTTGCGCCTCGCACGCGAGGCGGGTGGGTGGAGCCTCGTAAAGCTGGAGGTGCTGTCCAACACGGCGCACCTTTACCCCGACATGATCGAGACGCTGCGCGCGACCGAGATGCTGGTGAAGGATGGCTTCGACGTGATGGTCTACTGCACGGACGATGTCGTCTTTGCGAAGCGGCTGGAAGAGGCAGGCGCGGCGGCGATCATGCCGGCGGCGTCGCCCATCGGTTCGGGGTTGGGCATTCAGAACCGCGTGAATATCAGGCTGATCGTCGAGCAGGCGAAGGTGCCGGTGCTGGTGGATGCGGGCGTTGGCACAGCATCGGACGCCACTATTGCGATGGAGCTGGGCTGTGATGCTGTGATCGCCAACACGGCGATTGCCGCGGCCAAGGATCCGATCGGCATGGCGCGAGCGATGAAGCACGCGGTTATCGCGGGGCGAGAGGCGTATCTCGCGGGGCGCATGGCGAAGAAAATGTACGCCGATCCGTCGAGCCCGCTTGGTGGTCTGATATAGTGGGCGCGCTGATCTAGCGCTTACTCCTTTTCCTTCAGTTCAGCGCGCTTGGCTTCGAGCAGGGATTCGAGGCCGGCCTGATCGAAGCCGCCAACGAACGTGCCGTTGACGAGGAAGGACGGCGTGCCCTGGATGCCGGCGATCTCGTATTCTTCGCCATACTTCGCGATCTGCGAGGTGACTTCCTGGCTGATCATGTCTGCCTTGAAGCGCGGGAGATCGAGGCCGATCGAGCGGGCCATGCCTTCGATGTGTTCGGGTGTGTGAGCGCCAAAGGGGGCTTTCATCAGCGCAATGTGCATCTCGCGATACTTGCCCTGCTTGCGAGCTGCGAGGGCGGCGCGGGCCGCTGGTTCGGAAGTCGGTTCCTTCCAGGCGGATTCCTTGACGATGAGGCGGACGTCGCCGCGACGATCGTCGACCTGGGCGATCACCCACGGCAGCGCGCGCTTGCAGACGCTGCACTCATAGTCGCTGAATTCGATGATCGTGATCGGCGCATCCTTGCGGCCGATTATGGGGTCGTTCTGCGAGCTGGAGATCAGCTTGTCCCAGGCGCCTTCAGCCTTGAGCGCTTGCTGGAGCGACTCCTTGACCTGATAGGCGCTCTGCATCTCGTAGAGCATCTCTGGCTCGCGCAGCAGGTACTCGCGAACGATGGCCTCGACCTCAGCCTTCTCCATGCGGCCAATGCTGTCAGGGGCTTTCACCTCTGACTGACCACAAGCAGACAGGGCGACTGCCGCCGCCAGGATAGAGATCGTCACGCGCATTGGTATGTTCCTGTCAGGCGATGCTGGACGGCGGTATATGTCAGATATGGCCTGCGTGGCCATGAATCCAGCATCACGGATGCGGCGCCAGCGACGCAGTGAATCCGGGGCGTTGACCGCGGGGCTGGAGGCGCGGGTCCGCAAGCGCAGCGATGTCGTCAGCACGCTGTCCGTTGGGCGTGTTCCGATCGAGCTTGTCGACCGCCCGGCGGGCGAAGACATAGGCGCGGGCCATGTCTCCGCGATAATAGGCTTCCTCGGCGGTCGCGAGGTCGGCGTCGCCGATGCGCCCGAGCCTTGCGTAAACGAGGGCCAACTGGTTCCACGCGAAAGAGTTGTCGTGCTCAAGCTGGATGGCGTCCATCAGGAGGCCCTCCGCTTCGACGACGTCAGCCTCCTCTTTGGTGCCGATGAGCGAGCGTGCGAGGTTCACCTTTAGCAAGGCATGTTGCGGCGCGAGTTCGACGGACTTTCGATGCCATTCGACTGACTCGGCTGCTCGGCCGCTCTCGAAGAGGATCTGGCCTTTCAGTTCGTAGAAGTAGGGGTTCTCCGGCTCGATCGTGATCAGTTCGTCGGTCTGCGTCAGCGCGGACTTGATGTCGACCGCACGGTAGGCGGCGATGGCGCGGGCGTATTTGCCGGGCAAGGACTGATCGGTGGTGGGGTAGCGCGAGGCCACACGGTTAGCCGGACCGATGAAGCCGACGAGCTTGGCCTTCATCATCGCCAGCTCTTCGATATCCTTCTCGGTTTCCGGATTGGACTTTGTAGAGACGCCTGCTGCGCGACGCGCTATCGCCGAGACGCGGTCGCTGGAAAGCGGATGCATCCGGAAATACGGATCGCGGCGCGACTCCGACATCAGTTCCTGGTAGCGGAAGTTCTCCATGAAGGAGACGTTGCCGTTGGCGGACTGGCCCGTGGCCTCCATGAGGTTCACGCCGAACAAATCTGAAGCCGATTCCTCCGAGCGCGTGTGCTTGAAGAAGCTCATCATCGCGAACTGGGGGGCGGATCCAAACAAGGCAAGCGCTGCATCTGGCGCACCGGCGAACAATGCGAGAGCGCCAAGCCCCATAGTTATCAGCGAGACGTTGCCGCTGTTTCCGTACGCTGCTTCGCGGGTCACGCTGTGGCCAAGCGCCATGTGGCCCGTCTCGTGCGCCATCACGCCCTTCAGTTCACCAGGGGTGCGCGCCTGCATGATGAGCCCGGTGTGGATGAACATGTTCTGCCCTGCGGCGACGAACGCGTTCAGGCTGTCATCCTGGACGATGTAGATGTTGACGTCCGACGCCTTAAGGCCGGCCGCTTCGAACAGCGGGTTTGAATAGTCGCGGAGGATCTGCTCGATCTCCGCGTCCCGGATAAGACCTTGCGCCGATGCCGACAGCGGCGCGCTGAAAGCAAGCGTGGCTACAGCCAGCGCCGGCAGGACTTTCCTGATAATGCTCATGCGAGCTCTCCTTCAGTCCCGTCGTCCCGCCTTTGCCCACCCTATCCGGATGGATGGGGCAGGCAAACGCGAATGGCGCCAGCGCAGGAAGCAGGAGGGCGGGTTAGCCCGTCTTGCGTCGGCTCCACCAGCCGGCTTTGCGCGGAGCCTTTTCAGGCGGCGGCTCGTCCGCATCCGGAGCGCCATGGATGGCGTGCCGGCGGGCTTCAGCCTGGGCCTCTGCAGTTTCCGCAGACTCAGGTTCGGCAGGAGATGAGGCGATTTCAAGGTCAGCCTGGGCCGGTTTGAGCTTGGGAGCCGGGGGTTGCGCGGTTCGGGAAATCACTGCCGGTTCAGGCACAAACGGTTCAGGCACAACCGGTTCAGGCTCGCCTTCCGCGGGAACGGCGAAGACGGGCGCTGCTGCAATCGGCGGCGCGTCGAGCGGGGCGGAAGGCGCGGTGTCCACCGGTGCTGGTTCGTCGGCCTCGATCGCCGCGATAGCCGCGATAGCCGCAACCAGGAAGGGCGCCGAGGCGATTGAGTCGAGCATCTCGCCGCCGTCGAAGGCGATGTCGGGAATGCGGTTGCGCTCAGCACGATCGCGGTCACGGCCGCCACGGCGGCGGCGACGTCCGCCACGGCCGCCTTCACGCTCGCTGTCGTCACGGGCGGCAAGCGGCTGGGCTTCTTCTCCGGCTTCAGAGCCTTCAGCTTCGGCGCCATCGCGCGGACGCTGCTCGCGTCCTCCGCGCCGGCGACGTCCACCGCGGCGGCCACGCCGGCTGCGGTCACGATTACCATCTTCGTCTTCTTCCCCGTCGGCGCTGGCTTCTTCTTCGCCATCGTCTTCGTGGTCGTGATCATGGCTCGTGTGGTCGTGCCCTTCGTGATCGTCTTCGTTGTCCGAGCCATCGTCGATGATCTCGTCGTCATCGTCTTCGATCTCGTCAGCAGCTGGCGGCGGCAGGGGCTTGAGCTTGCGCAGGTCGACAGGCTGCATCGGACGCGGCTGGATGACGTTGCCTTCGGCGCGGCCTTCGATCTTGAACTCGCCAGCCTTGAGATCTTCATCGGCTTCGATGCGGACCACGACGTGGCACTCACGCTCGATGTCAGCGATCATCGCGCGCTTTTCATTGAGCAGGTAGAGCGCGACGTCAGACGCGGCGTCGACGTGCACGGTCTGCACGCGATCGTCAGCGGCGCGCGCCTCGATGGTGCGCAGGAGCTGGATCGCGGCGCTCTCGATCGAGCGCACACGGCCGGAGCCGCCGCAATGGTCGCAGGGCTCCGACGACAGCTCAAGCACGCCGGCGCGGCGGCGCTGGCGCGAGATTTCAAACAGACCGAACTGTGAGATGCGGCCGGTCTGCACGCGGGCGCGGTCGATCTTCAGGCAGTCCTTCATCTTCTTTTCGACGGCGCGATTGTTCTTGCCGTCTTCCATGTCGATGAAGTCGATAACGATGAGGCCCGCGAGGTCGCGCAGGCGCATCTGACGGCTGGCTTCGGCGGCGGCTTCGAGGTTGGTCTTGAGCGCGGTTGTCTCAACGTTGCGCTCGCGCGTGGACTTGCCGGAGTTCACGTCGATGGCGACCAGGGCTTCGGTCTGGTTGATCACGATGTAACCGCCGGACGGCAGTTGGACGGTGGGCGAGTAGATGCCCTCGAGCTGGTCCTCGACGCCGGTGACGACGAAGAGCGGTCCGCCGCCTTCATGCTCGACCACCTTCCGCGTGTGCGAAGGCATCAGCATTTTCACAAAGGTGCGGGCTTCGTTGTAGGCCTCGTCGCCGGCGACGATGATCCGTTCGACCTCCTTGTCGTAGAGGTCACGCACGGCGCGAAGGACGAGGTGACCTTCCTCGTGGATGAGGGCGGGAGCCATCGACTCCATCGTCTTGCCGACGATCTGCTGCCACAGCTTGGTGAGGTATTCGAAGTCACGGCGCACTTCGTTCTTGGTACGCTTGGCGCCTGCGGTGCGGACGATGAGGCCGGCGCCGGTCGGGATCGCGAATTCGGAGGTGATGGACTTCAGGCGCTTGCGGTCTGCCGCGTTGGTGATCTTGCGGGAGATGCCGCCGCCGCGCGACGTGTTGGGCATCAGCACGCAATAACGGCCGGCGAGCGAGAGATAGGTGGTGAGGGCAGCGCCCTTATTGCCTCGCTCCTCCTTCACGGCCTGCACCAGCAGCACCTGCCGGCGGCGGATCACTTCCTGGATCTTGTACTTGCGCTGGAAGAGGGCGGTGCGGCGGGCCTTCTTGCGTTCGCCCTCGTCCTCGGAATCGTCGTCGCTCTCTTCCTCATCGCCTGAATCGTCTGCCTCGACTTCCTCGTCGGCCTCAGCGAGGAGCGCTTCGCGATCCTCTTTGGGGATCTGGTAGTAATCCGGGTGGATCTCGGAGAAGGCGAGAAAGCCATGGCGGTTGCCGCCGTAGTCGATGAACGCCGCCTGCAGCGACGGTTCGACCCGGGTTACCTTGGCGAGATAGATGTTGCCGCGAAGCTGTCTTTTATTCCGGGCTTCGAAATCAAAGTCTTCGATCTGGCCGTTTGAGACGACGGCCACCCGGGTTTCCTCCGGGTGGGTCGCGTCGATCAGCATGAGTTTGCTCATGTCGTAGAACCTCTTTGTCTGGGAGGCGGGCGGCGCGCGTAAGCGCGGCCATGACCCGCAAAAGTGGGGCCCGCAAAAACAGGGATTGGTCGGGTGACGAGAGGTCTCGGCGTCCGGTGGGGCTGACTGAATCTCGCGTAATCGCGTTCATTATTGCCCTGGCCAAAGAAGCTGCATAACCCGCAGACTTCCATTACGCACGAAACCTCTAACGCCCTGCTACTGATGGCTTTTTTCGGAAGGCCGTCACGAGGGCGACAGGGTTGGCCAACAAGGGCCGACCCGGTGACTCACCTATGCACGGATTGTGTCCAAAGGGAAAGGGCGCAGAGAAGGAACGTTCGGTTCCTATACATGCTGCGGTTGCGATAACCTCAGCCCGCGCACGTCCTGTCCTGTCCCACGACGCCTACCCTTGTAACCCGGCCGGTACCGTTGCTGACGTCAAAATAGAGGCCGCCATAGTCGTAAAGCGTTGTTTCGCCGCGTGTTTCGACGCAACGGGGCTTACCTAGTGGATTGATGCCGACATAAGAGTCCGGTGCGGGATTCCCATGTCGTTTCGGTCGTGCGAGTCTGCGTTATGCGCACTGGCATCACCGTTCACCTGAGCCCGATCGATCGCAAGCGTC
>Ga0105048_10003119_pt1 | contig 27140 bp, 21 predicted proteins | sample MAT05_FD_78382 | JGI IMG/M metagenome (GOLD analysis project Ga0105048, IMG submission 78382) | Freshwater microbial communities from Lake Fryxell liftoff mats and glacier meltwater in Antarctica - MAT-05 | ecosystem: Environmental > Aquatic > Freshwater > Ice > Liftoff microbial mat | place...
ACAATCAGTAGCCCGATCAAAAAGTCGGGCACCGAGCTGAGAACGGAACTGAGTACCGTCAGGATATGATCGAGAAAACTTTCGCGGCGATAGGCCATGAGCACGCCCAGCACCATACCAATCACAAAGCTGATAATGAGCCCCAACCCTACACTGAAGATCGTCCAGGGTAAAAAGCGTGCGATGACTGCCGAGACTTGGGTACCCGGCGAAAGAATCGAGCTGCCCAGGTTGCCTTGCAGCAGGCTACCCATGAAATCAAAATATTGCAGGTAGAGCGGCTGATCCAAGTCAAACGCAAAGAGCGAAGCCGCTTGATCGCGCGCCTCGTTGATGGGCATGCTATAGGTGACAACAAGTTGGTTTACATAAATGTCGATCGGGCTGCCAGGTAGCAGTCGGATCAGGAAAAAGGTGATGGTCGTAACAATGAAAATCGTGAAGATGGTGCGCAGTAGTTTGCGCAAAATGTAGGAATCAGTCAGGGTTTGCAACCAGTTTCTGCGCGGTTCAGCAGCGCGTACCTGGCTTGGGGCTGGGCTAAGCGTCGTTGCCACAGTCTGTTACTCCTTCAACAGCGATAATAAATTGGTCTTGATGCGCTTGCGTGATCAGACAAAGCTCGCCAAGGGTTCACTGGTGTAGATTACTGCAGCAACCCGATAAAGCTACAGATCAGCGTTTTGGCCGTGCTGGTGGTGGTGCGATTTTACGGATTTTCGATAAAGAGGCGTGAATGCCTTCTATCATAACAATGATTATAAAAATAGTCCAAGTTCATTTGCGAACAATGTGGCCGCCGCACCCATCATCACCAGATCGGAGAGGTCGGTGGTGAGGCTCACCAAGTCGATCTGCGGCTCGTTCATGCGGCCAACTAAGGTGCGTTGTGCTACTTCCTGGCGAATCTGCTCGAGCAGCGGTTGGCCGAAGCCGGTAACGCTGCCACACAGCATTACCCGCGGCATACCCACAATCGCAATTAGGTGGGCAATCATGCGGCCCAGATGGCCAGCGACATCGGCAATCAGGGGGTGCAACAATCGATCTCCCGCCTGAAATGCTTGAATCACCGTGTCGATGGTAATCGCTTCGGGCTGGGCTGCCAGTTGATTGAGCCGCGACCTGGGATGCCGGCGTGCCAGTGCCTGCGCTTGTTTGACAATCGCGCGGCTGCTCGCCACTGTTTCCAGACAGCCATCGTTGCCACAACCGCATCGTTCGCCATTCTTTACCACCACCACATGACCGATCTCGCCTGCGCCTGTGCCGTTGCCATGCAACAATTGACCATTGCTCAGAATGCTAGCCCCAATGCCATTGCCAATCCGCACTACGACCATATCCTGTGTATTTTTATAGTCGCCAAACAGAAACTCGGCTAGCAGTACGGCTTGAATGTCGTTGACTACCTGTACATGCAACCCATAGCGCTGGGCAAGTTGTTGGCCGAGGGCTAAATTTTCCCAGCCGAAATTGGCCGCGCGTCGGATGACATTGTGATTTAGGTCAATAATGCCCGGTGCACCTACCCCAATGCCTAATAGGGGTTTGGTTGCTAGCGGCAAGAGGCCATCGATCAAGGTATGGGCTAGCGCCAGCGCTTGGTCGCCTGTGCGCCCAGCCACGGGCAGATGGGTGCGTTGTTGAATATCGCCGCGTAAATTTAAGATACTGCCTTGAAAGATATTACGCGAGAGGTCCAACGCAATCACGTAGCGAGCATCATTGACCAACCCGACCAAGGTTGGCGGCTTGCCCCGTTCGGTAGAAATTGCGCCAATTTCCTCAACCAGACCTTCTTCTAACAATTCGGCAATCACTGTCGAGACGGTGGTTGCGGTTAGATTGGTGCTCCGTGCTACATCGGCACGGCTGAGTGGCCCTTGATCATAGACTGTCTTGAGCACCAGGCGATTGTTGTGACGGCGGGTTTGCGCGTGCGTTGCCTTTGCCGTGACAGTGATCATGGTTAGTCAGCGTTTTGGTTATCTGGATGGAAACAAAGTATGATAGTGAAACGAACAGTGGTATTTATTAAATTCATTTAATTTAATAAATAAAATTAAATCATACCTTGGTTTGCTTGTCAATTGTACAAAATGAACAATCGTGAAACTTGAAAATATAGAAAGTCACGCTTTGTAGCCAATGACAGCCGCTCTTGCTATCGAAATGGTAAGATTTTAAGTGGATTGTAATGTCACATTTGGTAAATTTGGTATATAATTGGCGTTTGCAAAGTACTCAGGTGTCAATTGACGAGCAGTTGCGTTTGGCAGTCGCACCGCATAAGCAGTAACTAGCGTTGTATACGGTGCACCCCCAGTGGGTTTATGAAGCAGTTGGAACGATTATGGAAACCTTTATCGAATTGATGCGGGAAGTGTGGGCAGTCGTGCATGGGGGTTCATGGCCCGAATTAGGGATATGGAGCTATGTGTTGATCGCCTTGCTTGTAGCGACGGAAGGGCCAGTCAGTACGCTGTTGGCCGCTGCCGCTGCTGCCGCGGGTATTTTGGATATACGTTTTGTCTTTGCGTCCGCTTTAATTGGCAATGTTGTGGGCGACTGTCTTTGGTACTCGATTGGGTATGTTAATAATTTGCAATCGATCTGTCGGCGCGCACGTTGGTTTGGTGTGCGCGATCATCATCTTGATCGCCTAGAGCTAGAGATGCATACTCATGCCACCAAGTTGATCGCGCTATCCAAACTGGCGATCGGTCTGATTATTCCCACCTTGATCGCTGCTGGGTTAGCCAAAATTCCCTGGAAACGCTGGTTTCCGTTGGTGTTGGTAATTGAAATTATTTGGACCTTTTTGATGACCAATCTGGGATATCATGGTGCAGGTCTGATTGCCCAAGTGGAGCGTAGCATCCAGCTTGTCGGTGTGGTGGCTTTGATCATCCTTATGTCTGGGATTTTCTGGTATGCCAAGCGCATGTATCGCCAGAGCGAAGCGGCTTTTGCCGCAGAACAGCTACTGGCCCAAACACTGTCCTTGCCCCGGCCCCAACCACTAGCGCTAGTGGACAAGAGCGACCCCGGCGCTCATGCCACGTTTGCGCCTGCCCACCGCAAACCAATTCCCAAGCAAAAAAATCGCAAGGCGCATTTTGCCTTTGAAGATGCCGCGTAAGCTTCGCTTGCTACCATTCCATGTGGCTTGCTGAACAAAGGCCCGCGCAATTCTACAGACAGTGCCGCCTTTTGTTTGCTTTGCCGCGCATGTGCGCGCTATAACTGGGGACGTTTGCGCTTCTTATTGCGCGACTTGCCTGAACTTGGCGCGGATGGCTCCTCTGGAATTTCGGTGGGGCGCAGCGCACTGCCGGTTGCGGTTAAGGGTGGTAGCCGCTGATCGGCATGGCGGACTTTCTGTTGCTCGACAAAAACTTGGGTAATGTACCAGACGGTATCGGGGGTCAGGGCTGATGTATTGATCTTTAAATCTGCATGATCGCGAGCATGGGCCAGGCGCTTGTGTTCCGTTTGTAAATATTCGGCGTCCCAGGTGACATCTGGCCGCCGTTGGCGCTGGGCTTCCAGGCTTACATCCAAGTAGATCAACAGCGAAGTCCGATCAAACTGTTGCCATAAATCGGGCACATTGCTGTGTTCCTGGCTAACCGGGCGCGCGTTATAGCCAGCATTTCTTAGATGCGCAACTAGCGTTGATTTACCACTTGCGCTGATACCCACGACTTTGATCAACGGCAAGGTTGATTCATCCAAATTGTTTCTCTCCCATGCAATATGTGTGATCAGATATGTGTGCTCAGATTGGAAAGCGCATAAACAAGCGGCGAATTGTCTCGGACTGGGGTTGCGCCAAGAGTTTGAGGACAACCACTGTCGCATCGTCGTGTGGGCGATTTTGATCCAGGCGCAATGTTTCGGCCAGGATTGTTTCGGCCACACTTTGCGCGTTACGATCCTGATTGGGGTCAATCGCCGCTAGCAATCCGGGAAGGTCGAGGGTTGTCCCTGTACGCACACCGGCTCCCCAAACGCCATCGGTAAAGGCGATCACACTCATGGCTGGCTGCAGGGGCAATTCTGTAATCGACGGCTTGGTGTTGCGGTGTATGCCAACGGCCATCGAGAGTTCATCCAACCAGACCAACTCGCCTTGGCAGTATAACAAAACGGGGCAACGGGCATTCCGGCTAATCACCAGTGTGCTTGTTACCAGATCCACACTGATCATGGTTAATTCGGCACTCACTTTGCCGCCACGTTCTAGATGCAAATAATCATGCGTGGCGCGCGCGACTGCGCCATCGCGCACGCCTTCGGCCAGCAGGCTAATCGCTTTGCGCACCACAATGTTGCTAATGGCTTTGGCGCTACGCCCACTGCGCTGCCCATCGGCCATGACCAAGCTAACGCCACCGCGTGGACGCTCAACCACCTCTACGGTGTCACCGCTTTCTTCTGTCGCGTACTTATTGATCTTCGCGACGGCGAGTTGCGCTTCGATATGTAACAGCATATTACAGATGGTCGGCCAAAAAGGTGACAAATTCTTGCCAGGCCGCACCCTGTGCACCACCCTGGCGGATTTCTTCGATACTTTGCACAAAGGCGTGGCCTTCGCCGGGATAGATAGAGATTTGGTTGGGAATATCTAGGCTATCGAGTGCTTGTTCAAAGGCCTGCACCTCTTCGACGGGAATGCTTTGATCCGCCCCGCCAAAGATGCCCAACACCGGCCCTGGCAACGCGCGTAACGCGGCTGGATCGGTTACCAGGCTGCCATAAAAAATACCGGTTGCCGCCACTTGATCGCTGTGCAGGCTATACTGCAATGCTTTCCCGCCGCCGTAGCAAAACCCCATGACCATAATGCGCGCCGGATCAACATTGGGCTGGGCTGCCAACCAACCGAAAACCGCGTCCAAGTCACCATTGACGCGTTCGGTAGGCACAGTTGATGCCAGATAGATCGCCCTTGGAATCCAACTGGTTACCTGTCCGCGATAGGTATCTGCCGCTACGACCACATAACCTTCGGCGGCCAGCGCATCTGCCTTGCCTTGCAATTCTGGCTTCATGCCCCAAAATTCATGCAACATGATCACGGCCGGGTAGCGTTCTTGGCGGTTCGCGATTGGCGGCTGGGCAACATAGGCCGCAACCGCTGGTCCTGTCGGATTGTCGATGCGCGTATTGGCAATCTGGTCAATGCGTGCGCTGCCAATTACACCATCTACCAAGATCGAGCCAGCAATAAAGATCACGAAAAGCAGTACTGTCATCACTGCAATCAGACCAATTCGTTTAAGTAGCTTCATACTGTTTCCTTACTAGTCGATGTCGACACCCAGCAGATCACTGATACTGACATGATAACAGGCCGCCAGCGTGCGCAACTCTTCCAAGCTGAGGCGGCGCTCTTTGTATTCGATGTCGAAGAGTAACTGCTGGGACAAACCACTATCCGCGGCCAGCGCTTCATAGGTATAGCCGCGCGTGGCGCGCAATTGACGCAGCATATTGCTCAACCGACTGCGTGCAATGGTGCGCAACGATTGGCGGAGTTTTTCTTCGCTTGTGTCGATGGGCTGGATCACGCGTTGCTTGCCGCGTTGCAACGTGCGCACAGTCTCTTGAATCCGTTTGATCAGTTGGTCTTGTCGTAGATCACTCATAAATGATTGTCGTTTATTCTCATCGGTTTAACCGATGCAAGCCTATCTCATGCGCACCGTGCTAATGGTGTTGCGTTACGCGTCACCGGCAGGTGTGGCGTCGCCCGCCAAATTTTCTGGTTGCGCGGGCGACGTTGGCAGATAGAGCAACGCCGTGTCAACGGCTAAGCCTGCCATACTTTCCACTTCAAAGCGAATTTCGTGATACAGCACGCTGTCGCCAGGGTGGGCAAGGTGACCCAACTCGGCCATGATCAGACCGCCCACCGTATCCACATCGGCATAGGTAAGATCCAATTCGTAGTGCTGATTCAGCTCATCCAGCAATAAATTGCCCCGCACGCGCAAGGTGTGGGGCGCAATCTCGCTGAAGGGGGGAATCTCGGTGTCAAACTCATCTTGAATTTCGCCAATAATTTCCTCGACCAGATCTTCCAGCGTAACCAGGCCAGCCGTGCCGCCAAATTCATCAACGGCAATCGCCACTTGAATATGTTCCTGGCGAAAGCGATTCAGCATTTGTTCAAGAGTCAGCGTTTCGGGCACAAAGATAATTGGGCGCAGCAAGGCGCGCAAGCGGAAGTCGCTATGCTTGGCAGACGATGGATTCTGATGAAAATGGCGCGCCAGATCTTTCACATGTAGAATACCGACGATGTGATCGCGGTCTTCTGCAAAGACCGGATAGCGCGAATGTTGGTGTTGGCGCAGCATCGCCATCACTTCATGCAGCGGTGTTGTGACGGCGAGCGCGGCCATGCGCGTGCGCGGCGTCATCACTTGCCCAATGGTCCGCTCGCTAAAATCCAACACATTTTCCAAATAGACTTGCTCTGTTGGATCGATCAAGCCACCTTCTGTGCTTTTGTCCAAGATATATTCAAGTTCTGCCGACGAAATCAGGCGCGTCGTTGAATCTACATGAACACCCAGCAGCCGCAACAACCAATTGCCGATCCGGTTTAGGATGATCGTCATTGGGCGAAAGATCCAATCGGCAATTGCCATGGTGCTCGCCAGACTCACGGCGGTGCGATCAGCGGCTTGCAAGGCCAGCGATTTGGGCACCATTTCTCCAACAACCACATGAAAGTAGGTCAAGATCGCCACTGATATGATTGTGGCAATTGTATGCGCACCTGTCGTTCCGAGCACACCCCAATGTTCTAGCGGCTCTAGCAGCCATTCGGCCAGGACATGCTCGCCATACATACCCAAGCCCAAGCTGGCAATCGTAATACCCACCTGAGCAGTTGAAATATAACGATTGAGTAGCTCTGGCTGGCGCAGGATGCCAAGAATGCGTTTGGCCGCCGCCGAACCATTCTCCGCCATCTGGGCGACGCGGGCCCGCGGTGCCGCGGCAATGGCAAATTCGGCGGCTACAAACAACCCATTGACGGCAATCAGCAAAATGATAATCAGCAGGGGGATCAAGATGGTGTTCATAAGGCGTTTTCTTCCAACTGCGCCAATTGTTCTGGCGATACCGGCAAGCTGACTGCCATCACACTGTTCTGATCCATGGCTTCGATGCGCAAAGTGTTTTCGTTAATCATCACTTCTTCGCCAATGGTCGGAATGCGCCCCAATGCACTTGTGACCAGCCCGCCAATCGTATCTACGTCTGCCGTCGGCAAGTAAAGCCCGAGCAATTCATTGAGATCTTCGATCAACACTTCGCCCCGTACCAGCATCCGTTGGTTATCCTGCAAGCTGATCGCCGGATTTTCGGCGTCGAACTCATCCTGAAATTCGCCGATGATCTCTTCGATCAGATCCTCAAAGGTGATCATGCCCGCCGTGCCACCATATTCGTCGATCACAATCGCGACGTTGATGTGTGTGTTTTGCAAAAGCGCCATCACATCTTCGATCAACATAGAATCAGGCACAAATTGGACTTTGTGGAGCAGGGCGCGAACATTGCTCGGCTGGGCCTGTGCATCGTTCTGCGCTGGGGTTTGCGTCGCGTAATAGAGCAGCATGAGATCTTTGAGATGCACGACGCCGATAATTTGGTCAATCGTATCCTCATACAGGGGCAAACGCGAATAGGGCGAATCGGCCAAAAGTTTGAAGAGTTCCGGGCCCGAGCGTTCGATCGAGGCCGCAATCATGCGATTGCGTGGAATCATGGCTTTGCGCGCGGGTGTATGGCGCAGCTGGAGCGTGTTGACGAGCAACCGGCGCTCCTCATCGTCCATGACGCCGCCGGCGCTGCTCTCTTCCAGCATAAACATGATCTCTTCGGGCGAGTGAATATGGGCATGTTCTGCGACTGGTGCTGAACCCATGAGACGTAGAATGAATTGACCGCTGCCATTAAAAATGCGGATCAGCGGCTGGAATACGAAAAGCGACCACTCCATGGGCCGCACCGTATAAACAGCCACACGTTCGGGGAATTGCAGCCCCACATTTTTGGGCATCAGTTCGCCAAGCACTACTTGCAAAATGGTCAGCAGAATTAGGATCGCGCCTGCTGAAATGCTCTGGGCGACAAGCTGCGCACTTTCTCCCAGTTGCAGCAAATAGGGCTGGATGTACGCGGCGATGCTAGATTTCCCATAGAAGCCCAAGATCAAGCTGGATAGGGTGATACCAAGCTGGCAGGCCGCAATATAGGCATCGAGCTTATGCGGATCTTCAACGACCGTCAGCATTCTTTGGGCACCCGCATCACCCCCATCAGCCATCTGTGCCAAGCGCGACCGTTGCGCACTCACCGTCGAAAATTCAGCCGCCACATAAAATCCGTTGATGACAATCAGCAGCGTAATAATGATGATGATCAGGAATAGGTCCATGGTCTAAACAAGGTAACTATCGATAACGCGATAATCAGCGCACTACAGTAACAAAAGGTAAAAGTAAGTAAAAATAGAAAGAGAAAACCGCCTACGGGCTCTTGCTTTCAACCTCCAGCGTTACCGCTTCGGAAGCAATCGCGCCCAACGACCCGTCACTGATCGCACGCAGTCCATAAGCTTGGATAGTGCCGACGCTATCGGCTGGTAAGATGATTCGCAGAACAACAAACGCCGTATTGCCTGGACCTACATTGCTGAGCGAAAGTTTTTGTTCAGCACAAACCCCATCTTGGCGACAAAGCCAAGCACTGCCCGCACCACGCTGTAAAAATTCAACAGAAAGCGTGTCCGGCTTATCACCCATATTCGTGGCCAAGACTGCAATTTCACATTCAACGCCTGCCACACAGACTTGGCGGTTGCCATCATTGAGCCGCAATGCTACGCCATAGACGACAACCGCCGTGGGTTCCACGGTCGGGGGCACGGGAGTCCAGGTTGGGGTAACAACGGGTTCCGGCGTGAAAACCGGCGTCGGTGTAATGGTTGGGGTTGGCCAGGCGACATTAATCGTTGCTGTATAGATCTTGGTTTGCCCATCGGCAAAGTGTACGCGCAAGGCATAGCTTTCCGGCTCCTCATCAATGCATTCCCGTTCGGAACCGTCGCCAAAGGCCGCAATATTATCATAATAGACTTCGCGCACATTTTCGACATGCCAACGCACATTGGTACATTCACCCGGCCCCACTGCCGATAGATCCGGTCCAAAGATCACCATGGGCGTACCCAAGATTGCCAATGTTGGGCTGGCAGTTGGCGTCGTGGTGGGTGGGTCTAGCGCAACGGGTGTGCTGGTGGGTAGCTCAAATTCGGGGGTTGGGCGACGCGTCGGCACATCTTGCAGCACATTAATCACCGGTGCGGACGTTGCATCGCTTCCTGTGCCACCGGTTGTGGTCGGTAACAAAATATTGGCGGGCGCATCGGTTGGCGCGGGTGCCTGTTGTCCGGCACTACTATCCGCGCCTGCTGGTGGCTGCACCACAATGGGCGTGGGTGTGACGGCTGCGGGAAAGGATTGTGCATTATTGTTGGGCTGTGTGGCAACGGGTTGCGTCTCATTCGGCGCTTGTGCTATCCCCGCTGCCGGTGCCGTGGGCTGCTCACTAATCGCCGTTACGACAATAATTGCAGGTGCCTGGGTGGGCGCGTTCGCCAAGGTATTGATCTGGCTGGTTTGTCCGTTACCTGCCAAGAGTTGCTCTTGGGAGACCAGTTGCCAGCCAATATAGGCGGCCAGGCTACCCCCCAGGAGCAGGACAGCGGCAAAGATCGCCGCCGCACCGGCCCAGGCCCAGGCGGGCCGCTGGGGCCGGTATGACCACGCCTCATCATCTGCGCCTGCTTGGATTGTTCCAGCCATAGCCGGCACCGCTTGGGTGAATGTTTGATTTGGCGGCGGAAAGGATAGTGGCTGGCCTGGTTGCTCATCGGGATAGGCGTTGAGAAATCGGTCACAAAGCCGATAGCTGCCCGATAGACAAAAGGTGGCCTGATCGGTCAATGGCAAAGCTGTCTCGCCCTCTAGGGCCAGACAGTGATTTTCAAAACTGGGATAATCAATTGGCGCACCCTGTCCCTGTTGCGCATCGAGGCGTGCCAAACAGGGACAGGGTGCCTGCTTTAGGCTGCCGCGTTCTTTGTTTCGTGTAGCCATGATGAGGCCAACTCGATTGCTTCTTCTTTGGTTTGAATTTCACCCGCTGCTTGTGCTTCTAAGAGATGCTCCAACAATTGACCGATCTGCCGACCTGGTGTCAATTGCAGGTGTTGCATCAGCGTGTGACCATCGATTAATGGATTTAGCTGGGTTGCGGCAATGCCATCCGCATCTAGTGTAAAGGCCAAGAGTTCATCAATGTGTTGCAGATAGCCCTGCCAGTTGGGAGGCGGCATTTCGCGATAGGTACTCTGATAATCAGCAATTGCCAACAGTAAGGTGTCAATGCCAATCGGTTGTTCAAGCTGGCGGTTTTGCGTATGACGATAAAAGCGGTAACAGGCGCGTCGACTAATGGGTTTGCCAATGAAGGCGGCTGATAGCAGATGCGGCCGCATGTGATTTTCGATCACAGCGCGTGCCAAAATAATCTCTTGACGGCTAAAGCGTAATGTATTCAGGCGGTCTTCTGCTAATTCGGCTCCCACGCGTTCATGTTCTAGAAAGCGATAACGGATATGATCATCGGGCTGGGTTTCTACAGTGCGCGTAATTGGCTTACCAATGTCATGTAGCAGCGCGTGCCAAACCAACCACTCGGCGCGCAGCCGTCCCCCGGCCACCTGCATCTTGAAATGATAGCGCAATTGTGTTAAGCGGGGCGTCAACATCTGCTGCCACAGCTGCGTTGGCAGATCAAGCGCGGCAACAGGCTTGCCCAACAGCCAATTGCGCAACTGTACGGCATGTTGTGTCACGCGCAGCGAGTGTTGATAAACATCCTCGTGGTGTGGATAGGATTGGGCCACACCATCCAAACCGGCAACCTCTGGCAAGACATAGGTCAGCAGTCCCACCGCATGTAACTCGTGGATGGCGCGCGCCGGTTCATCGGTTGTCAACATCTTCCAGAGCTCATCGCGCACGCGCTCGGCACTGGCCAAGCTGACGGTGGCACACATGCGCTTCATCTGGAGACGCGTCTGTTCGTCCAGTGCAAAATCGAACTGCACCATAAACCGAATCGCGCGCAACAACCGTACCGGGTCGTCAGCCAGACTGGCCGCACTGACGCGCCGAATACGGCGTTCCTGAATATCTAGCTGACCCTGGCAGACATCGATCAATTCCACCTGGCCTGGCCGTTTGAGCGCAAAGGCCATGGCATTGATCGTAAAGTCGCGTAGCAGCAGATCGTGTTCAATCGTGTCACCGCGCTGGCGTGCCACATCACATACGAGCGGCTCGCCAGCATTCGCTGTAAAGACCAGCCGCGCCACATCGCGAATTTCATCCAGTGGATAAAATGCCCAGCCCAGGCGATCTGCCACCTGCTTTGCCAGCGGAATTGCCGAATGTTCGACGACTAGATCTAAATCGGTGACTTTGTCTTTGTGGCCCAACAACTGGTCGCGCACGACCCCGCCCACCACATAGACGGGAACATTTTGCTGCTGGAAGGCGGACAGCAACAGTTGAAATGCTGGGTGATTTGGCTTCCAATTCATGGGCGTATTATAACAGAGATTGAGGCGAATGTTGTAAGCTGATCGCTTGTTGCGAACGTAAATAGGCCCACAGGAGAAAAATTCCCATGCCTACACCACCCGCTAGCGCCGGGCCAGGCATCTGCCAAAAAACGAATTGGCCGACCGTTTGCAAAAACCAAGTCACCGCGTAAATGGTGATCAGGCGCGCGTGGGGTAATGCTGCTGGGCGAATGATCATGGTCAAGAGGGCCGCACCCAAAAACCAACCGCCAAAGTTGACCCAAGGAATACCAAAGTAGCCACCTGGCGTGGCCCATACCCAATAGCCCCAGCCTACCATCTGCGGATCCAGGAAGAGATCCCAGGCGGTAAAGGCGGCAGCACTGACGAAGACAAAGCGCCAATCGCGCCGGCCGCCGGTAATCAGGCTGGCCACCGCCCAGGCAGGTGGCAACATCATCAACCAGGCTAGCGGAATAATCAGCGGTACGCCGAAGATCTGTGGCTGCAGCAGCGCTGTGTAGTGATAGACGCCAAACGGAAAGCCTGTATTACTGCCCAGCCATTCCAGTCCCCAGGCCAGCGGTGCCAGCAGCAAAACCAGGCGTAGGGTTGCCCATGCGCCCCAATGCTGCCAGAGCGTGCTCACGACGGCAGCGGCTAGCAGACAGACGCTGGCGCTGACGCCCCAATGTAAGACTGCATCGCCCACCGTCCAGCGCAACAGCGGAATCGCAATCATGGTCGCGATCCACGCCCCGACTAATCCCCAAGGTAGATCTATTCTATCCCGCCACTGTAAGCGATCCAACATCAAAAATATCCTTGTTGCCTTGGCATTGGGTCAGCCCATCATGGAGACCATTTGTCGCATACGCTTTAATAACGCCTCGGGCGCACGCTCTTGGCTTTCGGCAGCCAAGACCAAGATCGTACCAAAGACGACCAACGTGTTGGTGAGTAGGAAAAAGATAAATTCCTCTAGCGGCAAGCCTGCCAGCATAATGTTGGTGGACTGCATGGGATCAATGGTCCACACGCCTGCATCGATGGCGAATGTGTCGCCTGCCGAGAGATAAAGTGCTGGAATCGCAATCCCCCACAACACAATTGATCGGTAGCGCCAAAGAATATCCGCGCCAAAGGCAAGTTGCAACAAGATCGGCGGCAAGGCCCATACTAATTCCAAGCCCAGATAGACGCCCGATTGCCAACCAACCGCTAATATGACGACGGAAGCTACCCAGATCAAGCCCACAATGCCGGTACTGACCACACGTAATTTGTTGCCCAAGGCTATGGGCGGCAACGGTTGGATCGGCAAGCGCCGCGCAATGTAGAGCACCCACAGGCTGGTCAGTAACGTTTGTAGAACAAAAAAGATATATTCTTCCAGCGGCACCCAGCCCAAAATGATCCCTGTCACCAACGCCGGATCATACCACCACACATTGGTGGCGACCAGATAGTTGTCCCAGGGCGTGGTATAGAGGATCGCAAGTAGGATGTGCGCGATCACAACGGCCACGGCTGGCCAGCTTTGCAACGTACGCGGCAATGCTCGGTTCTGCCGCTGATCGCGCCAGGTAAGCAGCGCCAAAATCAATAATGGAATCCCGACACACCAGCCGAGAAACGCAAAGTAGGTCATTGGTATTGCCTTTCATAATATGATAAACGATCCACAAAGCAGCTTAGGTTTTCTATGCCTGCGTGTACGTTTGCGGATCATATTTGCGCTTGTTGCTTACACTTTGCGCCGCGCCAGATCATGCAGCAGCACATGCGCAGCATTGCGCCCAGCAGCCCCCATAATGCCGCCGCCGGGATGCGTGCTCGCCCCTGTCAGATAAAGCCCGGGCAGTGGGCCGCGATAATTGCCCATGGTCAACGCCGGGCGTAGCATAAACATTTGGTCAATCGACATTTCCAAATGCATCACATTGCCGCGCAACAACCCCAACTCGCGCTCCAAATAGAGAGGATGCTCGACAAGTTGATCAACCACTGCACCCTTGACATTGGGCGCGTACTCGGCTAACTTGTCCAACATGCGGTCGGCGACAGCTTGCCCGACATCATCCCACGACGATCCATCGGCCAACTCGTATGGGTAATATTGACCCCACAGAAAGAGCGTATGCTTGCCGGGCGGGGCCAAGGTGGGATCGACAGCCGAGAAGGTCATGGCAATCAGCGCCGGATCGCGCGACGGTATGCCACCCAGATAGTCGCCATAGGCGCGTTCCAGGTAGGCAAGATCGGGGCAGATAAATTGCAACGCCGTATGTTGGGGGCCAGGTGTGCCGTCGGGTGACGAGGGCATTGCCGTATAGTTGGGCAATTCATGCATGGCATAGCGTACGATCATGCCAAAACCGTTGCCAACGCGGCTGTTTTGGAGCAAGCGTTGTGTGCGCGGCGCAATTGGTTCCGCCGCCAGCATTTGCATCGTCGTGTGAATATGCGCGCCCGAGACGACTGCGCGCGCCGTCACACGAATGCCACCGGTGGTTTCGGCCCCAACTGCCCGGCCATTTTCGGTGAGAATACGCGCCACTGGCGCGCCCGCAATAATATTGCCACCATGCGCCTGAATCATACGCGCCAGCGCCTGGGTGAGCATACCCGATCCACCACGCGGTCGGCGAATGCCGCTGTGATGATACATGGGCTGCCACAGAGCAAACGGGGCCGAGAGCGGTTCGCCGGGCGGTGGGCCGGACTGGGCCGCCATCCAACCGATCAGCGCCTGTACTCTGGGATCATGAAAGGTCTGGCGCAACACCTGCCCATAACCGCGCAAAATATCGCTCAATCGTTCAAAGCGGTCGCCGCCTTTGCTTGTCTTGAGGACCAAGTTTTTGACAAGATTTTGTGCCGTCGGCGGTTCGAGAAAACTCTGGACCATACCCTTGGCCAGCGGTTCCCAGGTGTGAATAAAGGTGCGATAGGCTTCAGCATCGTGCGGCGAGAGCGCAGCGATACTTTCGCAGGTGCGATCCAAATCTTTCCAGATCGTGATGTGGCTGCCATCGGGAAAGGGCGCAAAAAAGAGTGGATCGAGATCGATATAGTCAAGGCCGTAGGCGGCAAGATTCAGATCTTGCACAATCGGCGTATGATGGATCAAAATATGGGCCGAGCCACCCAGATCAAATTGATAGCCGGGCACAATTTCTTCGGTCACTACGGCTCCGCCAACTTTGTGGCGACGTTCCAGCATGATCACTTTGTAGCCGGCCTTGGCCAGATATCCGGCACAGACCAGCGCATTGTGCCCTGCCCCAATCACTAACACATCACAATCGGCCATCTTGTTGCACTCTGATTTCCCCGGTATTGTCCCTGGCTTTGTGTTATCGTTGTGTTGCACGCTCACTTTGCCACAGTATACAGCTTTTTTCTGTTGTTAGCGTTACCAGTTGCTGGCGAACTATCTGGCCTATTTTATTGCTGACAGGGCCAGCGGGGAATGGGGTGAGACAGGGATTCAAATCTGCCAAAACAGGCGCATTCCGATCAATAGGGCGACGAAAGTCACGAGCGTCATCCCAAAACCAACCTTGAGAAAGTCGCGCGGCACATACCCACCTGGTCCCATCATGAGCACATTCACGGGATGGGCAATCGGGGTCAAGAAGGCCGCCGAACAGGCGATAGCCACGGCGACCGCCACAGCTTGGGCATTGACCCCCAATTGTAGCGCAGCCGTGACGGCAATGGGGCCAATCAGCAATGCTGTCACCTGCCCCCCGATGATTTGTGTGACCAACACCGTGAGCAAAAATAAGCTGCCGACTAGGGCCAGATCACCATAGGGACTCACCACCGTCACAATCGCCTCGCCAATGCGCGCTGCCAATCCTGTATTGGTCATCGCCAGGCTGAGGGGAAGCATGCCCGCGATCAGGAAGATGACCCGCCAGCCAATGCCACGATAGGCGTCATCCAGGTTGATACAGCCTGTTAAGGCCATCGCTGCCACGCCCAGGATCATGGCCTCGCCGGTGGGCACAATCGAAAAAATCGAAGCGAGCAAGACCAACCCCGTAATCAGCAATGCCCAGCCCGCTTTGTGTGGGCGCTGCGGGCGTACCGTATGGGTACCTTGCAGAATGAGAAAATCGCGATCCTTGGCTAAAGTTTTTATGTGCGCCGGTGTGCCCACCATCAATAGCGCATCGCCAGGTTCTAAAGGAATGGTACCCACATCGCTGCGAAAACTCAGCCCCTCGCGCCAAAGCGCGACGCCTGTCAGATGATACTTGTGGCGAAAATTCAGTTCAGCGAGTGATTTGCCGAGGACCGTCGAGCGGGGGGGAATGATGACTTCCACTAAATCCACAAAGTAGTTCTGCTCTTGGTCGTTGTGCCCCTGCCGCCGCCCGCGTTCTACGCCCCAGGCTACCAGCCGCGTGATCTGGTCTTCACGGCCCAGGAGCACCAAATAATCATTCGCTTGAAATACTTCGTCTGGCGCTGGATTGAGAATGGCCTGCTGGCCGCGCCACACAGAGATCAGGGTGAGGCCCAGGATTTGTCCAAGCTTACTTTGTGCCAACGGCACCCCCACGAGTTGCGAATCGGGGCGGATTTGCAGTTCCCAGAGCTGTTCGTCTAGTTGGTACATTTCCCGTAGATTGCGCGAGAGAAGATACGGGCTGGCACTCTGGCCCACAGACTCGTGCGTAGGTAGCAACCAACGTCCAACTAAGATCATGAAACCGAGTCCAGCGAGCACAATCAGCCCGCCCGTAGGCAGAAAGCTCATCATCCCCAATGCCGCCTGCCCTTGGTCGCGCAAGATACTGCTGAGAATGATATTGGCCGTAGTGAAATAGGTCGCCATGCCGCCGACTAAAGTACCAAATGAGAGGGGGATCAGCAGCTTGGACGGCGGTACATTGGATTCGCGCCCCACCTGTACAGTCGCTGGCAGGAGGACAGCACCGGCTGCAATATTGTTCATGACCAAGGAAAGCGCTGCACCCACGGCCATAAAGAGCAGAATAAGACGGACTTCTGAGCCTGCGCCGATCACTTTCATGCGCTCGGCGATCCATTGCACCACCCCGGTGTCTTCCAACGCCTGGGTAATAATAAACAGACCGATAATGGTGATGACCACCGAGCGACTAAAGCCAGAGAAGGCCTCTTGCATGGTGATAATGCCCGTTAGGGGCAACACAGCAAGGACCAGAATCGCCACGAGATCGGAGCGCAATAGGTCAAACATGATGAGCAGCAAGGTAGCTACAATAATGCCAATCAGAATCAGTTCTTGTCCGCTGAACATAATCGATACCTAAAAGTTGCTTAACGGTAGGCAGACTTTTGTTGTATTACACATCGGGTCGAAATAACACTATCCACAAGTGACCTACAGGATACGCAGGACAATGAAATATGCTCGCTATACTCAAATCAGAATGAAAACCAGAGTTTGATGTAGCAATGATCAGCGTGCCGGGGAGTGCCCAACTGTAGAGCTGAACTGAGAACTTTTCCTGGGCACTCCCCGGCACGCTATCGCAAAACTCCGGTTCTCAAATTGAACTCAGTATAACTGCAAAGCCAAGCGCGGCCATTCGCCAAGAAGATGGCATTGGCCGCGCCGTCAGGCTGATCGAAGAAAGCTTTTAGTTTTCAGCGAGCCGTTGTTATGGCTGCTTGGTGTTTGAAGGCTTCGATGTCTGAACTTATTGAAGACACCGAAGCCTTCATTGACCATTATCAATTAGTCATTGACTATTGACTATTAATTATTGTCTACCACTTGCTGCGCGTCGGTTCCGGTTGCTCGCCGTGCAGCCAATCCCAGACGCTGCGCCACATGGTGCGGTGTTTGTATGCCTCGGATTGGCCATCAAATGGCAGCGAGAAGGGCATGGGATTAAAGCGATAATTGGGATCGTGGTTCCAACTGGGCGCGACGGGGTCGCTGGCGCGATTGAAGAGAAACTTGAGCATGCGTCGGTTGCTGTTGCTAACATTGGGCATCCAGGCGTGCCAGATGTCATAGTGGGTAATCGCCACTGTGCCTGCCTTCACGGCCAGCGACACCTGTGACTTGAAGTTCATGTAGCTGCCCATTTGGCTGGAGGGCGTGTTGTGATATTGGGTGCCGGGCAAGATGGCGGTTGGCCCCATCTCCTCGACGACATCTTGCGGATAGTACATGGCCAGCACACATTGGATCTGGTGGTGGCGCGAGTTGAGACCATCCTGATGCCAGTGGCCGCCTTTTTCGCCGGGCTTGGTATAATGGCAGTGGCGGTGGGCATTCATGGTGCAATCTTCACCCATCAAGCTGACCAGCGCACCACGTACATGCGGATCGGCGTAGACTTTATACAGGTCTGGCACCAGATCTAGAATGTCATTACCCGGATTGCCCCCCACTTTGGCAAAGGCGGCATCAATTTGTTCGCAGATCGACGTGTGAAAGCTGGCCGGGAAATCGGTGTTCACGAGCATATAGCCGTTGATGATAAATTTTTCGACTTCGGCGTCACTTAGTAAATAGGCCGAGTCCACACTTGATTGTGTGACTGGCTGGGTCAAGGTTGCCTCACTCATTGACAATCTCCTCTAGCTTTTGCAGAATAAATTCATAGCCAACATAGGTCAATTCCCGATCATCATACGGGGCCATCAAATTGGGAAACGCCACAATTTGCCACCCATCAATCACGGCATCATGCACGGTTACATAGGGCCATTCGTTGCGCGTATGAAGCGTATCGGTGCCGCCCTTGATCGGCTCGTGCTGGGCCATGCCAACGATCGGGGCTGTAATGGATGGGGTGCGGGTGTGCAGGTAGAGTAGGCGTTGGCGCGGCTGGGTTCCTTGTACGCTCTGTTGTAATGCCTGCAAATCAGCCTGGGTGAGCCCACCCTGGGCCGCTTTGGCTTCGGCATCTTTCAGCCAATTGGCAACAACTTGTTGTAAAGCTGGCACTAGTTTCTCCTGTGTAATCCTGGTAATAGGGTAAGCTTGGGTACAGCGTGCTCGCGGCGCAAGCCAGATCACGCTGTATAAATTTTATGCTTTTACGGCCCCTGAGGTCAAGCCTTGGATAAAGTATTTCATTGCAAAGACAAAAATGAGCAACTGGGGCAGCGACGCAAAGACATAGCCGGCGGCTTGTGGCCCCAGTTCGGGACGGTTGCTATACTCGCCGATCTGCGGATTGTAGCGTTCCAATGCCAGTACCAGCGTTTCCAGATGCTGGGGCAGCACCAGCCGCGGCCAGATAAAGTCGTCGTAGATGCCCAGGAAGTTGAGGATCGCCACTGTCATTAGAATGGGCCATGCCAGCGGAATGGCAATTCTGAGCAACGAATGCAATTCGTTGGCTCCATCAATGCGCGCCGCCTCAAAGATCTCTTCGGACTGGCTGCGGAAGAAGGTGGAGAGCAGGAAGATCGCAAAGGGCTGGCCACCGGCAATGTAAAAGATAATTAGCCCATAGAGTGTGCCGCGCAATTGCAACTGCTGGGCCAGGATAAAATGGGGTGTCAACAGAATAATGCCGGGGATCATCATCACCGCCAGCACCAGATAGAAGAGCACACCACTTCCGGGGAATTTCATACGCGCAAAGGCATAGGCCGATGGACAGGCAATGACCAATACGCCAAAGATCGAAACGCCCGAAATCAAGATCGTGCGCAGCATAGACGGAATCAGATCGAGAACGGCTGTCTGATAGTTGCTGAGAACCGGCGGCCAGGGCAGCGCCCAAAAGTCGGCATAGATCAAGACCGTGGGCCGCAACGACATAGCCACCATGATCAGAATGATAAAGAACGAAAAGAAGAGCAGCAAAACCAGCAATGCATATTGCAGCACGGTACCCCACTTGCGTTGCAACTGATAGTTCTGGGTTGCGCGGCGCGTGTCGGCTGGCAGCGGTAGGCTCTCTTGTGATTGCATCATAAACTCCTACGGCACTAGTGGTTACGACATTTCCAGTTCTTGGCGGCGGAAGCGCAGGCTGAACAGGGTGCCGGCAAAGATCACGATAAAGAGCAACACGCCAATCGCCGAGGCATAGCCAAAGTCACCCTCGGCCAGTTGAAAGTACATCTGTAACCCCGGCACATAGGTGGCATAGCCTGGGCCACCGCGCGTGTAGACATAGACCTGGGCAAAGCTTTGGATGGCCCCCGCCAAGGTGAAAAAGATCAGCAAGCGCATCTGCGGCAAGAGCAGCGGCACATCAATGCTCCAGAATTGACGCCACCAGTTGGCCCCATCGATCTTGGCTGCGTCATACATTTCCGTGCTAATGTTGAGCAGGCCACCCATGTAGATTAAAAATGGGAAGGCGCTAATATAGGGAAACCCGGCACCAATAATCGCCCACAAGGCCGTGCTCTCATTACCCAGCCATGCACGCGTCCAATCATCCAGACCAAAGACGCGCAAAACCTGATTGAGCAGCCCAGCGTAGGGATCGTAGACCATACGCCACAGAAAGACGGTGATCAACCCCGGCACAACTGCAGGCAACACAAAGAGCGTGCGAAAGACATATTGATGGACCGTATTGCGCAAACGAAAGATCAATTCCGCCGCCAGCAATGGCATGGTCACCGTTTTGAGCAGGCTCGTCGCGACGATCAATACCAGATTAGCAAAGCCCACCCGAAAGTAAAAATCATCGAATAGAATGCGCTTGTAATTGTCAAAGCCGACAAACTCGGTCACGTTGCGGATGCTGAAATTGGTAAAGCTGTAATAGAACGCTGTGGCCGCCGGATAGTAGCTAAAGACCAGGATCAGGATGATCGAAGGCAGCACAAATACATAGGCAACCCGTTTGCGCCAAGCCAGCCGTAACTGGCGTTGTGTGGTTTGCCGCCAGCGTGTGACAGTCGCTACCAGCGCCGCCAGCAGTGCCACCATCAACGCAATGTTCAACCCAAGCCACACCTGGCGCAACATGGCTGCTGCCCCGGCCCCTTGAATCGCATTGAGGTTCACCGTCAACCAAGCGTCATTGCGCGGAATTAAGGTCAAGCCGTCGGCCAGCTGGACCAGCGCCCCAATATCACTGGTGGTGGCGCGGCCCGCAAAGAGAACGTTGGTCGCCGCGTCAACAACGTACAGATCGCCATGATCGTTGCTGGCTAAAAAGCGCGTGTTCCCCGCTTCGTCGGTGCCCACAAGTACACTACGCATGCCATAGTCCGACAGATGAATTCCCCACAGGGTAGCCCCGTTGGCATCCAATAAGACTAAGTTGCCCCGTCCGTCACCAATCAAGCTTTGTTCGGTCGTGGGCATAAAGTAGATGTCGGTGGGCGGTTGCGTTAATGTGGTCTTCCACAGTTCATTGCCGTCACTGTCCAGTCGACTTACGCGCGAATTGGCTGTGCCATAGATAGCCCCGCCGTCAGCGATTGAATCCATGGCGGTGATCGTGAATTCGGCACGCGTAACATAGGCGGCTTGGTCGCTGTCAGATGGATACAATGATGTCCAATAGCGATCCGTATAGGCCCCGCTGCCATAGGAGACAACAAAGCCATTCTCGGCGGCCTTTAAGCCCACGACGCGCCCAGTGACCGGCACTTCGCGCTGCATTGCCAAATTGCTATTCAACACACTGACCTTGCCAGCCGACGTGCCGACATAGATCTCGCTGCCGTCGCTGGACGCGGCTAGTCCACCCACCAGATTTTCAAACTGGGCTTCGTGCAGTGGCTGGCCATTGTCCAGTAGGATCACGCGATTGTCCAGCGTCGCCACCAGCACCTGTTGTGCGCTCAAGGGCGTCGCCAAGATAACACTTTCACTGCGAATGTTGAGGGGATCCAGAACGCTGGCATCGGTGCGGTTGAGCAGCAGCGGCAACAGCGCGTTGACCAGCAGCAGCAAAACCAGAATGCCAAAAACGTAGCGGCGCGCGCCACGGTGAAAACGATCCGGCGCAGCGACTGCCAATGCCGGCGTGCCAACAGTCAGTGAAGACCGCGACTGTTGCGACTCTATACTCATAAATACCTACCCTTGCGAAAGCATCATGCAGACGATGTCGCTAGCAGACAGACAATGGCCGCGCCAATCCTCTGTCTGCTAGCGTCGTGTTCAAAGAAACCGTTACGCGCCTGGCTCTCGTGCTGGGTTGCGGATATCGTCCATGGAGATATTGGAGTTCTCAACGATTCCTTGCAAATTCTCTGTAATATAGGTCTGGAGTTGCGTCGCGTATTGGTCGGGGGTAATCGTCTCTTCCAGGACATTCTTGAACAGGTTGCGTAGATCGGTTTGGAAGTCGCCACCACCCGCGCTGGTCCAGAAACCGTTATAGTTGGTTTCTGCATTGCCCGTAAATTGCAGTTTGTCCCATAGTGCCTGAATTTCTGGCGGGTCCTGCAGGTTGTTGACCAAGAGCGGCCCGGCTGGATTAAATTCCTTGGCGGCTTGCAGCCCTTCATTCCACAGGCCGAAACCAGGTGCGCTGCTAAAGAACATGACAAAGGCCAACGCGTTGTCAACCTGATCTTGGTTTTTGTTGATAATACTCAAATATGGTCCGGGTGCCGACTCGACCGCCTTGGCCGATGTTTGCACCAGCGAGGTCATCATCGATGGATTCTCAAAGGTTGACCACGCAAACGGTGTGATATCGGTCTCGATCTTCAGTTGCTCCAGACGTTCTGGGCTGATCGATGCCATGTCGTTGATCATGGTGGGGATCGACCAAGTGCCATTGCTCATGATCGCCGTCTGCTTTTGCAGGAAGGGTGCATAGGCATCGCTGATGACAAAGAAATCTTCGGTGGCATATTCGGGGAACATCTTCGCCATGTTATTGGCCAGGTCCGCGACCTCTGCCGTGTCAAAGCGCAGGTTGCCATCCATAATGCCTTGGAAGAAGCGCTGGATGTTATAGGTGTATTTCTCGTGAATAAAGGGATCGTTGCGGTCGAAGGTAAAGACCCCATCTTTGTCGGGCTCGAAGTTCCAATCGCCGGGTTGGGCGCGTACTGTTTCCACCCAATCAACATGGTATTGGTCGAAGTAAATCTCGGCCAACCATTGGGGAGCCTGCCAGATATAGTTGATCGACATCGGTGTGTGGCCAGCCGTCTGCAAGAGATCATTGACGTTCAGGAACTCATCCCAGGTGGTGGGTGGCACCGCCGAAACTTCGTCAAAAATTTCTTGGTTGTAGAACCAATAGGTGTGGACCGAGCGCATGTGAACCATGATCCGCTCGCCTTTAATGTTGTTGCCGCGCAGGGCATCCCACTGAATATCTTCATCCCACGGATTGTTGGTAAAGGGATTGATTGTCTTGCGATATTGATCCAGATTAACGTAGCCAGTATAGTTGGATAGATAATTGCCCGAAACAACATCGGGACGAATATCACCCGCCGCGACCTGGGTCCCTAGCCATTGTGGATAGTCGCCTGTAGCTAAATTCGGTAACTCCCAAACAAGCGCCAAGTCGGGGAAGGTATCTTGAAAAGCTTCTGATAAGAGCGCCATTGGTTCTTCTGGTATATTTAGGCTATTGAATGAGATCACAATTTCGCCCGGCTCGCGGCTGACCACTGGTTCTGGTGTAGCCGTGGCGGCTGCACCGGCATCGGCGGGGGCTGCAGGCGCAATTGTTGGGGCCGGGGCTGGGCTGCTGGGGGCACAGGCGGCGAGCGTTAGCACGCCCACTGCGCCACTGGTCAGCTTGAGAAACATACGCCGACTTAGCGGTTGAGATTTGGGATCGGTATGATTTTCGGTCATGGATCTTTCCTTTGGCATTCCAAAACAAGGGATTTGCTGTGAAATAGAATAATAGAATGCGGCGACGACACGGCGTAAAAAGGGAGCGCGCATCGTGGCCGTGCATCGTAACCGTGCATCGTAACCGTGCATCGTAACCGTGCATCGTAACCGTGCAGGCAGCACACCAAACAGATCGATTCGCGCACGATTGGGGGGAGATCGGTGCGGATAGGCCTTGGCTACCTACGCTTTAACTATACAAACAGGCTAGGGGAAACTATACTATAAGTCTGCAATCCATGCAATTGGCTGAATTTGTAGACGCCTTATCGGTTGAGAGACCCAACAGCTTGTAGACGCCTGTTGGGTCTCTCAACCTAATTTTTATACGAAGTGGCGACTCAATCCCAGGGCAGGGGAACGCCCAGACGTTCGCTGACGGCGCGCAGGTTTTCCTGTTCCATCTCGCCATAGCGGATGCCTTCGTGGCGATGTTTGATCAGATATTCTTCTTCTACAGCACCAGGCAACCGGGCGCGATCATAGCCGGGCATGGGTTGATAGTTTTTCTCTACATCGCGTGCCAAGCGATCGCTCTCGGCGCGGAAGACTTCTTCGGGCACCACACTGCCGATATTGATCGCCAGCACCATACCCCCGTGACGCGCGGCAGGCCAGCGGTTCCAACTGTCGTCGGAGAGGGTGAAGCCGGTCAAGCCACCGCCCATCAACGTGGCGACTGCGCCATAGCCCACGCTCTTGAAGAAGGCCGCAGGGATCATGGAGAAGAGCGCTTCGAACTCTGGCCCACGTTGATAGTCGGCCAGGATACAGGTGGCGGCGTCGAGCATGACTGGTGGTTCTTCACCGCCGGGCAGGGCAAAGGCAATCGGTGGATTGCCAAAGTAGCCCAAGTGCGCGTCGGGGTTGGGGCCACCGCCATCGGTTTTCTGTTGGCCCTGGTTGCGATAGCCCTGCACCGAGAAGCCAATGCAGCCCGCGTCCATACACATGCGCGTATAGTGGCCAGCCGAGCCATAGTGCCCAATATAGCGCACCAGGCCCATGCCGATACCCACTTCTTTGGCCTTGGCAATCGCATGTTCCGTAGCTTGCACCATGGGCCAATAGCCGAGCGTGCCATCGCCCTCAAAGACACTCGCGGTGGGCGTTTCGTGGACGAGTTGAATGTTGGGTTGGGGATTGAGTTTACCTTCGGCAAAGGTGCGCGTATAGCCGTTGATCGTGCGCGTGCCATGGCTGCGCACGCCACGCAAGTCCGAATTGACCAGCAAGCGGCTAATGACGGCGGCATGTTCTTGTGACAGCCCCACCTTTTGAAAGCAGGTGATGGCGTACTCTAGGAGTCGCGCTTCTTCGACTTGGATGAAGGACTCCGGTGGGCGATTCATTGTGGTACCTTTCTGTTTCCTATTTCCTGGTTACTCTGCTCTGGTTACTGGCTCTCTTTGCTCAAGTTTGACGAGCAAAGGGCGGGTTGGGTGGAGTGTCCCGCGCAAGGTGAAATCAATGGGGTTGCGGTCTTCGGGTTGCAGCCGAAACCGGGCGCTGATCATAGCGATGGCCAGCACCATTTCCAGCAGCGCGAAATTGTTGCCAATACAGACGCGTGGTCCGCTGGCAAAGGGAATATAAGCATACTTGGGGCGGTCGGCTGAATTCTCTGGCGTGAAGCGTTCTGGATCAAAGCGTTCGGGATCGGGCCAGAAATCGGGGTGGCGATGGACGAGAAAGGGCGACGGTAAAATCATGGAGCCAGCGGGAATCGGATAGTCGCCCAGCGTATCATCCGCCAGATTTTGGCGTGCCAACATAGCGGTGGGTGGATAGAGCCGCAGCGTTTCATCGACCACTTGATGGGTATAGATCAAGTTATAGAGATCGCCTGTCAGCGGGGCGCGATTGCCCAACACCGCATCGGCTTCGGCTTCCAATTTCTGTTGCACGTCGGAGTGGCGCGTGATCAGATACCACGCCCAGGTGAGGCTGCGCGCCGTGGTTTCAAAGCCGGCAAAGAAGAGGGTGATCGCTTCATCGCGCAACTGTTGCTCGCTCATGCCTTGGCCGGTTTCTTCATCGGTGGCGCGCAGCAGAATCGAAAAGAGATTTTTGCTTTCCTGGCTGCGCCGACCCTCGGCGATGCGGTCGCTAATAAAACCGTTGATCACCTCCATGGCATGTTGAAAGCGGCGATGTTGGGGCAGCGGCACCGAAATGGGCAGCGATAACGGATTCATGGTGTGATCGGGAATAAAGTCAAAGGCAATGTGAAACGCCTCGCCGACCTCGGTCAACTCTTCGCTGAGATCGATGCTAAACATGGCTTTGCCAATGACACTCATGGTCAGGCGCATCATTTCGTCATCCATATTCAGCGTGTCGCCCTGTTGCGCGGCCTTTTCCCAGCGAGCGAGCATCTGTTGAATAACGTCCACCATCAGGTCGGTGTAGCCGCTGATCGCATTGGGGGTGAAGGAGGGCTGCATTAGCTTGCGTTGTTGCTGCCAAAGCTCTCCTTCGCTGGTGACCAAGCCTTGCCCAACCAACAGGCGAAAGCCGTCGTAGCCACGTCCCTTGATATAATTCTTCTGATTCTTGACCAAAATGTGGTGCACATAGGCGGGGTGCGCCACGAGATAGCCATTCATATTGCCCAACTTAAGCCGGACCAGATCGCCATATTTCTGCCACAACGCTGTATAGTATTGCAGTGGCTCATTTCGGAGCACCTGAATCACGTTCCCCAGGATCGGAATTCCGCGCGGGCCGGGGGGGGACGCTATGGTAGAGGGTACTGAGGAAACAGGCTTTTGCATAGACAATACTTCTCCTAATAGATTGGCTGCTTACTGTTTAGAAATCCCTTTTGGCGCGTGCCGGTCTGGTGATTTCTAAACATTAAATATGCGCAGCACTAACTGAAAAAACTAACGTACGAAAACCATATCACCATTTTCTGAACCCATCATACGCAGCGAGCCAACTTGGTCGGCGGCGCGCGCTTGGATCGCAGCACAAGGTGTGCCAAACTTGGGCTTGGCAAAGGGCAGATGCGTGTCGCCGCGCGCCAGGATATGTAGATCGTTGGCCGAAGAGCCTTCCCAGCTTACCCCATGATTCCACGGCACCCAGGAACGCGCGTTACAATAGTGGGAGACAAAGGCGCGCCGGAAGCGATCGGACGTGCCATTGGGATAGGAGCGATGCAATAGGTGGCTGTGGAAAAAGATCACATCGCCCGGCTCGACAAGGCACGGAATCGGATCGGGATAGGTGCGCGCCACGTTGCCCAGCGTGTTAGCCTCTTCATCCATGGAACTGACGCCTGCGACATGCCCCAAATCATCAAAGGCATCTTCGGCATAGAGATGATCGCGTTCATTGGTTGGATAGATGGGCTCGGTGTGCGAACCGGGCGTGACATAGAGACAGCCATTGGCCTCGTCCGCACGATCCAGCGCGATCCAGACACCGATGAGCGTCTCGGGATAGGTGGTGATATAGTACGCGTCCTGATGCCAACCCTGGCCGCCCTGGCCGGGTGGGTTGAGAAAAAGCATCGTCTGGAGGGCCAACACGTCTGGTCCAATCAGCGCTTCTAGCACATCCAGCACGCGCGGATAGAGTAGATAGCGCTCGGCGGTTTCAAATTGGCGATGGAGCATGTGCAAGCGCGAGAAGCGT
>Ga0105048_10003120_pt1 | contig 27132 bp, 20 predicted proteins | sample MAT05_FD_78382 | JGI IMG/M metagenome (GOLD analysis project Ga0105048, IMG submission 78382) | Freshwater microbial communities from Lake Fryxell liftoff mats and glacier meltwater in Antarctica - MAT-05 | ecosystem: Environmental > Aquatic > Freshwater > Ice > Liftoff microbial mat | place...
CCCATGAAGCCAACGCAGTTCACCGTGTTGACGATGGCTTCGGTGTCCGCTCGCAGAATGTTGTCCTTGGTGAATTCCATCGTCTTCCCTCAGAAGTACCAATTCGGTTGAACCGAGATCTGCGGCTTGTGGACCGCGTTTGCCATTGCTGCGTGCGCCTGAATGGCGATGGCCTGCGAGGCCACCCCGATGCGCTGCACGAGGCTCCAGGGGAAGTCGTCATGCAAGAGGAACTCGGCCTGCTTGCCCTCCTTCACCTTGTTGCCGCTCGGCGTGTACGAGTCCGCGGAGAAGTCGTTCGAAGCGACCGCGTCCCAGTCGATGTGGTGCAGGTCGTTCAGGCTGCTCTTGAACTGCGCGTAGCCCGCGCCCGCGTTCGAGAGGCTGAACGCCCAGCGGCGCTGCTGTTGGTTGGCCCACGCGACGACGGGAGCGAGGTCCGCCTCGAGATGCACGATGGGCCCCTGACCGCCGCGATAGGTGAGTTCGGGATTGTTCGCGCAGTAGATGACGTAAAGCATGATGGAGCGTGGGCAGAAATAGAACGGCACGCAGTCGCCGACGTTGAGCCCGAGGTGGCAGCTCACCGGCAGCGAGAGGCGCCGCTGCTTGATGGTGCCCATGCCGATGGTCGCCGCAGGACCACCGCGCGCGATCATCGTGACGTCGCTGATGAGCCCGCCGTCCGCGATGATGGCCGGGAGGTTGTCCACGTGCGTGATGTGGTAGACGCGGAACGTCGCAGGAGGTGGGCTCACAGGTCGACCCCCAGCAGTCTCTCGGCGGCGGGTAGGCCGGCGAGCGCAAGTCTCAACCACGGGGTCCCCGGGTGAACGAAAGCGTCGGGGGGAGCTGTCGTCGTCGTGACGATGTACTGAAACGCCGGTTCCGCCTCGAAACACTTCTCGATCTCCCGGGCGAGCAGGAAGATCCGCTCGTAGACGTCCAGCGCCATGTCCGCCTCGCGCGGGCCGTCGTGGACCAAGAAGCGCGGGAACGCGCCATGTCCCTCGATGCTCGCAAGGAGGGCGGCCAGGTCGAAGGCCAACACCTTCACCGTGGCAATGACCGCGCTGTCGCGTTCGCCGTGCTCTTCGACGGTGAGAGATAAAGAGCGGCCAGACGTGTCGATGCGCCCCAGTACCTGTTCGCCGATGAGCGCGCGCACGACGTAGTCGAACCGGGCCGAGAACTGGTTGATGGCCGTTCGCTGAGCCTCGCGAATCTTGTCCTGTTGCGCGTACGAGGCTTCGATGTCGCGGGCGAGCTGTTTGATCGAGTCTGCCTTCGACGCAGCATCCCTGGCGGCGCCTTCACCGACCTCGATCAGATCGGCGATTTGATCGAGCTTCGAGCCCTCGTCCTGCAGTTTCGACTTCGCCTCTTCGTGCGCGGTGTTCGCAGAGAGGAAGTCGCGGCGCGCGGTCTTGCTCGCGCGCTCGGCCGCATCGATCTCGCCCTCGATGCGCCGAATCTCCTGCTGGAGCGCCGCAACAACCTGGTGTTCCGCAGCCAGATCTTCGGATGCAGCCCGCTCGCTCCGCTTCGAGCCCAACTCGATGGGGCGGCCCACGGCGAGAGGGCAGCCTCTCTCGTGAGCTACCCGGAGACGCACGTTGCAGAAGTCTCGCGACGGTGGGAGCGCGGCGAGCAGCCCTGACTGCTGCGTTCCAGCCAGCTCACTCACCACACCCTGCACGCCGTCGAGTCGCTCTTGAACACCCTTGACCTTCTCCTTGAGCGCCCCTTCGTGCGCGCTGGCTGCTTCGACGGCAGCCTGAAGCTCCTGACGCCGGTCACCTGCATCCAGCGTCGCCTTCCGCTTCTTCAGGTCTTCTCGGCGCGCCTCGAGCTCGGCGCGAGCCTCCGAACTGAAGAGTGGCGTGGACGTGAGCGGCAGCTCCATGCCCAGCGCCTTGGTGAGCCGCTGGCGATCCGTCTCCGCTTGATGCCGAAGCAGTGGGGCCAAGCGCGCGGCTTCCTCCTTGTCAGAGACGAGCTGCGCATTCCGCTGCAGTTCGTTGCGCTCGTCGTCGGAGATGAGGCCGAGCACCGTCCGAACGATAAACTGGCGCTCCTCGACGTTGAGCGCAGGGGCTTCGGAGCCGCTGCCGCTGTGGCGCCACTCGAGGAAGTCGGCGAAGCGGCAGTCCTGATCGCGCACGAGCCACGGCAGCACGTGCGCCCAGCCGACGGGCTTTTCCTTATCCGTCGACGGGAACTTTTTCGACGTCAGCAGCTCCGTCGTCCCCTTGGCGATCGCGTCGATGAACTCCTGGTAGTCGCGGTGCTCGGCGTTCGTGTCGGTCACGTCGTCGATGGAACGATCGCGAAGGCAGAAGGAGCGGTGACCGATGCCGAGCGGACGCGCGACGACCCATGTCAAGTCGTGGACGATGACCTCCGCGACCACCCACGCGTTCGGCAGCTTCGAGCGGATCCGGCGCTTGACGCCGTCAGGTGCGAACCCGCCGTCACCGAGCAAGTGACGAAGGAGGCGGCAGAAGGTGCTCTTGCCCGCCGTGTGGCCTGCGACGCCATCTCGAAAGAGCGCGTTGTCAGCACCGGCCGGCTGATGCGCCGCCCACACGATGTTCAGGCCACGACGAAGCTCGACATCTCGGACGATGAACTCATCGCCCGCCTTCAGTTCGCTCAGGATGCGGAGGCGACGAACCCAGAACGCAGGCGCGCTCCGCTCGGCGCTCGGGCGAAGCTGCTGCGGAGGGTCGATACTCGGTAGGCGCATCTGGCCAGCGGTCATGCAGCGGCCTCCAGGAGCTTGCGGTCAGCGCCCGTGAGCGCCTTGTCGATGGCGCTGAACTTCTCCTCGGGCTGCGCGCGCAGGACCTTCAGGGCCAGGTTCGCCTCGAAGAGGAACCAAGGATCGATCTCCGCTTCGGGCGCGGTATTCGGGCTCGTGCTCACCGTCGCGCGCCCATCGCTGTTCGTGCCCAGCGCGACGCCGTTGCGCGCGGCCAGGTCGCTGAGGGTCGATGCAAGCAGGCCCGCCTTCACCGAGCGCGAGCCCACGGTGGAGACCCAGTGCGCGAGCTCGCCCTTGAGCGACGCAGGCGCGAGCTTCTTCAGCAGCGCGGGACGTGCTCGCAGCGCGAAGGCGCGGGCGAGGTCGATGCGGATGGCGGTGCCGCCCGAGGCGTGCAGCAACGCCCAGATGAGAATGGCAGCGTGATCCCGCTCGGACATGTTGGGGATGACGGACGGCAGATCGTCGAGGGAATCGTCCTCCTCGACCTCCGTCGTCGAGGCCTTCCGCGCCCCGGCGGTGCGTGCACTGGGCGCAGGGAAGCGCTTCTTCCAGTCTTCGGTCAGCTCGCGGCTCGGGCCCTCGGGGCCGACGAGCGCCTGCAGCTCGGCCTTGAGGCGCGTGGCAGCCGCGGCGTCTTCGCGGGCCACGTCGGGCAACAGGCGCCAAGCGCTGTCGAGCAGACCAATGCGGTCTGCGAGCGGTACCGAGGCGTCTTCGAGCTCTTCGTCGATGGCGAGGATGGCTTTCAGACGTTGTGCAGAAGTCCAGCCCGCCCAGCCGTAGAGAATCTCTACTCCGGAACGGCCAGGCACTTCGGTGAAGGCGATGAAGCGCTCCTTCGGGACGTCGAGCTTGCCGCGGAGCTGCCAGTATTCGGTCTTGAGGAAGTCCTTGTTGTCGTAGGCGGGCGGCACCTCCGGCTTTGCGTTCTCACCGGCGTCCTCTCGGCGCTGATCGGCCCACGTGCGTTCCCAGACTTCGCGCTTCACAAGGCCGCTCGGCTTGTAGAGATGGAAGCGATGATTGGGCACCGCGTCACCCTGCAACGCCTCGGCGACGAGTTGTGACAGGTTGAAGTCGGGACGCCCCGTCAGCACCTCGCACACTGCGAGCACGCGCGCGTCGTCTTGGAGCGCGGCCACCAGTTGCTCTATCGTGGAAGGACGTCCGCGATCCTTCGCCACGGATTCGACGCGGTCTGCGAGCCAAATCTCTAGGACTGCCTTCTCCTCTGAGTCGTAATCGGGCTTGTACCAGCGGCGCTTGAAGTTCGCGGTTTCGATGAGGGCGAGCGCCGGGTTCGCCTCCGTGCGCGCGCGGCGGGCTTCGATGCGAGCGCGCGTGGCTGGGGAGAGGGTCGCTGGCAGCGAGGCTTGGGCGTCCCAACGGTGACGTTCGAACCACACCGTCGGCAGATCGCTGGACGCCTCACCCCTCGCAAGCGCTGCTCGGTTCTCTGCGTCTCGCATCGCGAAGCTCGAGCACCACGGCAGGCACGTGGGGGGTAGCGGCTCGACATGTTCGGGCGCGACGAAATCCTCGCCATCATCGAGCCCGTAGAGCCCGTAGCACTGCCAGTCGAGCTCTTCTTGCAACGCGACCATCGTCTCGAAACGCAAGAAGTCGTCCTGGCGGCGTCTGTTGAGGCGTTGACGAAGCTCACCCGCGCTTGACCAAGCGTCACCGTCTTCAAGCACGGCCCGCGCACCATGGGTGGCACGCTCGGTTGCGAGTCGATCGAGCCTGGCTGCGTACGGAGCCGCTGCCTCCGAGCGCGCGGGCACTGGAAACAGCTTCGCCTTGGTAGCGTCGAACTCGAAGAACTGCTCCCACAGTGAGCTCTTCATTCCCTCGTTGATGCCCTGGCTGCCCTTGCAGTGAAACACCTGCTTCATCCAGAAGCAGGCAGTCGACGAGTTCAAGAGCCCCAGCAGCGCGAGGTGGTCCTCCTCGGTCGCACCGGCCGGGAGCTTGATGACGGGGGCGCTTCTGTTGAACACCTTCCCGCCGCGGTCGAGCACGAAGTGGTTGTGCGTGGCGACGAAGGCGAAAGCGATGGAGAGCGGGGTGCGGAAGCGCTCGCGATAGACCTCGCGAACCTCCCACCACTGCAACCCCCTGTCCTCGATCGGGCGACTAAAGACACGTCTGTCGCGCAAGACCGCACGGTACGGCCAGAAGAAGCCAATGACGTCCGACGCGTCTTCTTTGGTGAGCGCGGTGGCCGCGTCGTCGTTCGGCCAGACCGTGTGCTCGGTAGGCGCAATGGCCCAGTCGCGAAGCACATCCCCGGTCACCAGAGGTCGAGAATGCGTCACCCGATGGCGAACTAGAGCTGCCGGCGGCTGCACGAAGACCTCATCGGCGCCGGTGATGGCAGCAAAACCGATAGACTCCGCGATCTTCCCCAAGCGCTGGGCAGCGCTCTTCTCGAGGCGCTCTCGGAGTTCCGCTGCCCCACCACCCCCCAGACTCCACGGGTGCTTGCTCAACGTCTCGCGCGGCAAGTCCGAGACGCTCACGTACTCGTTCTCGAAGCCCACGTGGTCCCAGCCCTCCGCAATACCGGACCACACACGGCCCTTCGCAGGATCGGTGGGCGTGCCGCTCTCGCCACGCTTGCCCATCACCGCACGCACTTGCTTTGTCTCGGGACGACGGTTTCGTCCGAACAGCAGCACGGTCGGAGTGCCGTGGAACGGGATGTACGCCTGCGAGGTATCGACCACGAGAGACAGATCTAGCCCAGCCAGGACCTTTTCGATCAGGGGCTTCCCGAACTCGCGCTTCATGAAGTTGTTGCTGGTGATGATGCCGACGAAGGCGTTCTTTTCGGCGAGCTGGAAGCAGCGCTCGGTGAACGGCGAGCCCAGCGAATATTCGCGATACGCCGAGATGTAGCGCTGCTTCTTGTTCAGCTTCTCGCGATGGTAGTCCTTGCGAGCTGCGTCCTTCTCCGTGATGTACGGCGGGTTCGCGACCACCGCGTGGAATTTGGTCGCAAACACCTTCTTGAGTGCCGCGCGCACATCCGAGCGCGTGAACGTTGCAAGCGGCTTCTGCTCGACCTTGGTGAACAGGTCGGTCTGAAGCATCGGCTTCACTTCCTCGCGCTCGACCTGCTCGAGGCCGTCGGCCCAGTACACGTGCGGGTGGAAGCGCGCAGCGTCCGCGAGGCTGGTCACGCCGGCCAGCTCGGCTGCGGTCATGATGAGTCGCGCCCGAGCGAGGGCGCAGGCGTAGTCGTTGAGGTCCACGCCGACGACGCGATCGAGCGCATGCGCAACGACCTTCGCGCGGTCCCAGTCGTTGTGCTTCGCTGCGGTCGCTGCCACGAGGCGCTTGAGCCCGTCGATCAGGAAGTGGCCCGAGCCGCAGGCAGGGTCGAGCAGCCGCACTTCGTCGGCGCCAAAGGTCTCGATGGCCGGCGTCAGCGTTCGATCGAGGATGAACGCGCGCACGAACTCGGGCGTCTGGCAGAGCGCGAAGCGGCTCTTCACGACCGGATCGAGCTCCTGGTACAGGTCGCCCATCAGCTCGCCCTCGAAGCGCTCCTCGGCGAAGCTCCACGTGGCCCCCGTGTCCGCGTCGCGGTGCTGCCAGAAGGCGATCAGCGCGCGCGACAGCTCGTCGGATGGGAGGGCGACCTCTGCGGGCTGCGGACTGAACAGCTCGGGCAGGCCACCATGCGAGCTGGCGAGGTCTCGATACACCCAGCGAAGGAAGGCGGTCTCGCCGAGGTGCGGCGCCAGTCGCTCGAAGAGCTGCTGAGCCTCCTGGTCCAAGAGGCGTCCGGGCGTGAGTAGTCCGCGATCTTCGAGCACTCGGACGTAGACGGACTTGAGCACCCACAGCACGGCCGCGCGCCGCGAGAGCAGATCGGTCCAGACGTCGAAGTCCTCGGCCACCTGCTCATCAGCGTGGAGCTGCTGGGCGCGAACTCGGGTGTCACCGGGCGCACGCATCTTCGCGCGCAGATCCGCGGCGATCTTGCCGACGTGGTCGCGCAGCGCAGTTGTCAGTCGGGCTCGGTCAGCAGGCTTCATAGCGACACCAGCGCCCGAGCCCGAGCCAGGCCCCTTTGATCTAGTCCCGCCGCTTGAATTGCGTCCTGGCGGAGGCTCTGGAGCAATTCGCTTCGCAATAAAAGCATGTAATTACGGCGTCTTGCGCAATCCAATTGCGTGTCAATTGCGTGCTCTCGGGTGCTCATAACGCTATCTCCCCGCCCTCGCTGGGGCCCGGGAACCAGCGCCCCGCTCGCGTCTGCCCGACCGAGTGGGCGATTCCATCTCTCTTCATCTCGCGGAGCAGTGTCTGAATCTGGATTCGGGAGAGCGCAGGAAGAACCTCTTGCAGCTCGCCGAGAGGACAGCCGTCCTTGGCAATGCTCTTGAGGTGCTTGAGCAGAAGCGCCTTGTTGGTGTCGCGGTCCAGCCCGCGCCTGCGGGTGTACACGCCGGGCTTGCCTACCGCTTTGTAGAAGCGCGATGCGAGCAGGTAGCGGACACCTCGACCACGGCCGACGCCCTCGAGTGCCCCCAGCTCGACCAGCGGCGCGATGCGATGCTTCAGCTCCGTGGAGACAGGGAGCTGGCGATGCACAGCATCGAGCACCAGCAGATCGTCAACATGCAGCGTCCCCTGCTGCTCCCGGGTTAGGCGCTCCAAGAAAACCAGAAACGACTCGTCGGTAACCTTACCGTGCAGCGTGACCGCCACTTGGTACGCGTCCGTGCCACGGAACGCCGGAGGCTGCTTTCCCTCGCGGATCGCCGCACCAAACATGCGATCAGCGCCTTGGCCAGAGCGCTCGACCAGGCCGCAGCGCGCGAGCGCCTCGGCGATGCGCCGATTGCGCGGCGATTGCTTGACGATGATGTTCTCTGGCGTGATGCCGGGCGGAAAGCCGCCTGGGCTCGTGATCTCTAGCGTCGTGGGGAACTGCTTCACGAAGACTGATCCTGCCAGCCGATAGTCACGGTGACTCACCGCATTGAGTATCGCCTCCCTGACCGCCCCCTCATTGAAAGCGGGCAGATCGTAGCGGAATAGTCCGTCCTGGTAGGAGTAGCGGTCGTTGCGGGCGTCGATCAGCCCCCACAGCTCATCAAAGAAAGAGAAGAGACCCCGGCGAAACTCTTCACGACGCTGATACGCGATCGAGTTCTCATCGCTGCGATACTCGAAGACGACTTCGGAATGGGCGAGGTGCCGACCCAGCGACCGATGCGAGCCCAAGAGCACGAGCGCCGCGTAGGTCACGCCGTCGTCCACCAGAAGCTCGGCGTCTTCAAGTAACCGTGCGTCGCTGAAGCTCGTGAACTCATCGCGTTTCGCCTTCGTCGCCCAGCGCCGACGAAACTCCTGGATCGCTTTTGGATCCAGGTCATCGAGCGTTGCAGCGCCGCACACCTGTGCAGAAAAATCGGGCTGAGCCTCGTCGAAAATCCGCTTGAGCTGATCCGGTGTCATGGGCACGAGGCTCTCGCCGCCTCGCATCCAATACGCGCCTTTGTACTGGAGCGGCACTGCGATGGGCCTACTGGGGACCGCAAAGACGATGACTCGTCCCTCTGGGTGCTCGAGCTCCGACGCGTCGACGCGCAGGCGAAGCCGCTCGATCAGGCCGTTCTTGGTGCGCTGAAGATCTGCAAAGGCTTGTGAGCCAACCACATGCCGCGGGCGCTGATCGCTCACGCCGAGGATGATGTGGCCGCCGCCTTCATTCGCGAACGCAAAGCAGTATTTGACGAGCATCTCGAAATCAAAACGGCTTTTCGCCTCTTTGAATTCGAGATGCTCGTCCTCTTCGGCGCACATCCACTGCTCGAGTCGCTTCAGCAGGTCGCTCATGGCGGCGGCACCTGAGCTGCCGAGGGCAGCGGGTTCAGGAGAGGCAGCGTCGCTCCCTCGATGTGCCACATCGCGGGCCCCTCATTGAAACGCGGCTGGCGGTTGTGGATGACGCCGGGGACCACGAGGATCCAGAAGCCGCGGCTGCCGGACAACGTCTCGTCGTACAGGCGGCGTGGAAGGTCGAGCGCCTCGCAGAGCCCGAAGAGTGACGTGTCGCCAAGCACAATGACGTTGCCCGGCTTCCCGTGTTCTTCAAGCAGCCGGAACAGCGTCGCCTCGGCGGCCTCGGTCAGCGCCTCGCGTTGGCCAACGAAGCGCTCGGCTCGCTCGAGCGACGGGATCTCTGCGGCGTGCTCTGCAAAGAACGCGTCCTCGAAGGAGACCCACTTGCCGGCGAGCGCAGTCGCGACGGAGCGACCAAGCTCCGGGTGCCGTTCGGGGGGCGTGACGAGCATCCGGAACCCGCGGGACGCGGACGCATCCCGAAGCATGTCGCGCACGACCACCTCGGGACTGCGCTCGTTGCCGAACGAGTTTGGCAGGTCATCGGCGGCGAGCGCCGGTTCTGCGACGATCGAACCTGGCCGACCGGGGACCACCATGTTCCCCCGCACGCAGCAGTCAAGGTCGCCAAGGATCGTCAGCAGGTGAACGGCGTCCGGATAGGGCGTGTGCGGACCGAACACGCGGCGCACGCGCCGATCGAGATCTTCGAGCGCGATGGGATCCCGCGTCTGGTCGATCACGAAGGCGATGCTGTGCTTCGGGTCGACCGGACCGATGAAGAGATGCCCCGTCTCCGCAATCTCCACGTCCTCGCAGAGGCGAACGCCCAGCGCGAGCGGGTCGCCATCGAAGTGCGAAAGAAGACCAGCCAGCGTCCGTCGCGCGGTTTCGGGCTCCACCGGTGGCCACTGGCCAGCCAGGCGCACGACCTCTGCGGCGAAGGCCTTGAGCGTCTCTCGATCGAAGGCGGGTCGCGCAACCAGAGGCTGGTCGGCGCCATCCACCTCGAACATGTGCGCTCGACCCATGGAGACGCGCAGCACGAGCCGGACGATGCCCGAACCCGTAACGCTGCCCGCCGGCCACTCGTCTTCGAAGCGCGCACCGAGCTCATCGAGCCGAACGATGCCGCCGAAGCCGTCGAGCACCACATCGAGCGCGGAAATCAGGTCGCTGAGAATGGTGAGATCGAGGCGCTCCAGACCCCTCGAGAGGTCGATGCTGATCTGCGGCTGGCTCTTGCCGAGCTCCTCGGCGATCTGTCCCTGCACTTCGGGGTCGCCGGTGATGCCGACGGAGCGTTCGACGGCAATGCGCTGGGCATCGCTGAGCGGTCGAGACGCGCGATCCCAGAGGCGATCGAGCGTGTGAGCGCCGTCGACCGTGCCGGTGCTGTGCGAGCGAAACCCGTGGAGCGCTTCGACAACGTCCGCCAGTTTCTTTCTGCCGATCCCAGGGATCTCCAGAAGCGCGGCGCGGGTCAGTGCGGCGACCGCTCCGACCGTCGGGAGATTGGCCTGAGCAAGCGCGGAGCGCAGCGCGTCGCTGAGGGGTAGCTTCTGGACCGGCTCCGGCGAATCGCACAGATCAGGAACGAGCGGCGGCTCGGCTCGCGTCGGCGCGGCGGTGGCGGCAGCGACCCCTCGCCCGAGCAACGCCTCCTGGAACGTGATGATGTCGTTGGCGGTCTTGGTCCCGATCGCGTGGATGGCGCGGACCTGCGCGGGCGGCAGAGCGAGCAGCTCGCCCACCGTGTGCACCTGGCACCGCGCCAGCGCGTTGATCGCGCGTCGTGACAGCCCCGTGAGTCGCAGGGGCGTCGTCGCATCGAGCTTCCCCGAGGGCGGAATGGAGGACGTCGTCGCCACGTCCTCACCGAGTGCGACGAGCAACGCGTCTCGCAGCGCACGCGCCGACGGGAAGCGCTGCTCCGGCGTCGGGTCGAGCGCCTTTCGGAAGAACGCGCAGAGGCCAGACGGCTGGATGTCGTCGTCGCGAACGGACGGCGCTTGGCCAGGCTCGGGGACTCGCCCCTCGAAGGCGTGGCGGCCGGCGTAGAGCTCGAACAAACAGAGCGCAGCGGCAAAGCGATCGGTCAGATGCGTCCAGCGCGCGCTCGCCGGATCGCGGTAGAGCGCGGTCCCGCCGTAGGGTGCGTCCTCGGACATCGCCGCGAGGCTGAAGTCGATGATCGTGAGCCTGCCGTCGCAGACGAGTAGGTTTTCGGGCTTGAGGTCCTTGTGAGTGATCGACTTCTGTTCGAGGTAGTCGAGACCAGCGAGCAGGTCTTCGGCGAGCCGGCGCTGCGCGGTCGGTTCCGGGGTGGGATGAAGCGTCATCCACTGACGCAGCGTCTCCCCGCCCACGCGCTCCATCACGAGCGTGAGGCGCCCCTCGACCATCTTGGTGAGATCGATGACGCGCACGACGTTGGGATGGTCCAGAGCGGAGAGCACCTGGTACTCGCCTCGCAGGGCCTCCTCTGCGGAGTCTTCGGTCCGCGCGATCTTGATCGCGCGCGTGCGACCGCTGACAAGGTGACGCGCCGCGTAAACGACGGCCATCCCGCCTTGACCCAGGCGCGACACCACTTCGTAGTCGCTGCCGACGCGCGTGCCCGCCTGGAGATTGTCGGCGTCGAGGGGGACGCGACCGGCGTTCGGAAAAGCGCCGTGGGTGCGCGGCGTGGGATCTCGCCCCAACCGCTCGGCCTCGATCGCCTCAGCGAGAGACGGAAAGCGATCGGTAGCCCGGAGCTCCACCATCCGAGCGACCGCTTCGTCGAGGCTCAGCGGAATGCGCTGGGCGATGTCGCGCACCCGGCGCATCAATCGACGGGCGGACATCAGCTGCCGCGTGCTCTCGAAGAGCGGCTTACCGGTGAGCAGCAGCGCGAGCATCGCGCCGAGGCTGAACTGGTCCGAGGCGGGCTCTGCGCTGCTGAACGCCGTGACGACCTCGGGCGCAGCGAAGACCAGTCGATCATCGGCGACTGTGGTGAGGGAGATGGTGGCGTCGCCCGTGAGCTGCTTCGCCAGATCGAACCCCGTCACGCGAATCTGCGTCGGCTCCTGCTTGTCCTCTACCAAGATGACTTCCGGTCGAAGAAGGCGATGCACGACGCCCTGCCGGTGCGTCTCGTCGAGCGTCTCCGCGATGCGCATCCATAGGTCGGTTCGCACGTGCAGGTCGGCCTTTTCTTTGCCGCGAGCGTCGGGACCGTAGCGCTCCACCCACGTGGTGAGCGTGATGCCCTTGAAGTACTCGAGCGGCAGCACGATGCCCGCCTCGTCCGAGAACGGGGGATCTGCACTGAGCACGCCTTCGCTGCGGCCCAGGCGACCGAGGACCTGCGCCTCCCATCGGGCGCGCTCCGCCACGCGGTCGCGCTGCGCGTCGGTGGCGAGCGGCGGGATGCTGTAGATGCGCAGGACGCGCTCGGCGGAGGAGAGGCTGTTCTTGCCGAGCAGCTCAGTGAACGTGTCTTGGTGATCGAGCGTTTCGATCACTTCGTACTCGCGGACGCGACGGACGGGCTTCGGGCCACGCTGCGCACCGGTGAAGAGCTCGAGCAGATCGCGCTGCGCGAGCGAGGACGGTGTTTTCGAGCGGCCTTGGCTCAGGCGCTCGACGAGCGCCGGGTCCTGGAGGGCAGCGAGGATGGTCTTCCTCGTGTGAACGCGGTCGTTGCTGGCCGGCCCGCGGACGCCGACGTCGGTCGTGGCCGAGAGGAAGACAAGGCCCTCTGTCCAGACCTGGCCGGCCTGATAGCTCGCGTTCTTGAGGTGAGTCTTCAGCACCTGCGCGGTCACGCGATTGAGCTTCAGCGGGCTTCGGATCTTCTCCGGCAGCCACCAGTCGTTGTCGGTCCCCTCGATGCGACCGCGGTAAGACTTGATCTCGACGACAAAGACCGCGTGAGGCGCGACGACCACCGCATCGAGCTCGAAGACGACACCGCTGCGCTCGACGAGCCACGGGTTCCCGTAGACCGTGTAGTCCGCAGGCAGTCCCTCGACGAGGAACCGGAGCGCCTGTCTCTCCGCGTCGTGCGCGGACTCTCCGATGGGGATGAACTGGGCGGGCATGGTCACACCAGCAGCACTTTCGCCGTCGGGAACCAGATCGCGAGCTGGTCCTCGATGCGGAAGAGGCCGCCCTTGTCGGGATGAAGGCCGATGACGAAGTCGAATGTTCTCTGGCGTAGTGGGTGGTCGGTCTTTCGCAGGTCTTCGAGTTCGACTCGCGTGGCGAAGTCGGAATGCGGCGCGCCCAGCTCGAGGGCGATCACGCCGGCAAGCGTGAGCTCCTGCCAGGAGCCGCACGCGATGGTGAAGTTGTCGTGGAGCGTGATGTCGCGCTGCGCGGTCACGAGGTGGTGAGCGAGCTGTCCGCCCGTCCCGGGCAGCTCCAAGACTTTCTGGTGCGGCTTCACGACGTGCAGGTCGGAACGCGCCATCCGAGTCGGGAGGCCGAGAAATCGGGCCTGCTCAGTGACGTAGTCCGCGCCCGGACCAGCAAGCGGCAGCGACGCCACCGTCTTGATCCACGCGTCGGCCGCTGACTCCGGAAGACGGTCGGGACGAATCGGGCCGCCGAGCGCAGCGGGATCGAAGGGCACCCGGTGGATGACCGCAGCATCCTCAAAGAGCAGCGCCACCAGGTCGGCATTCGTGAGCCGTCCGCGGAAGCGACTCCAGGTGTCGAGCTTGGGCTCAGTCAGCCGCTGCGTGCGTCGTCCCGCGGCTTCATCTCGTGCGATCGCATGCAGCAACGCCGCCGCCCAGACGCCGGTGGGGCGCTGGTCGTCGGTCAGTGCGGAAACGTCCAAGCTCGGCATCAGCGATCCCCCCGCGTTGGGTCTTCGGCTGTGCCCTCAGACCGAACCCACTCATCGACCTCGGACAGCTTGAACTTCCAGAGGCGCCCAATCTTGTGCGCGGGGAGGCGGCGGGTCTCGATCCAGCGGTAGACGGAGTCCTTCGCCACGCCGAGATGCTTGGCGACGTCATCAACGGACACCCACGGTTCGGTGGTCATCGGCTTCGCTCCAGCTCGTCATGAACCCTGCGCAACGGTGCAGGGTACGCCGACCTAGCTCTGCCAACAAGACTCGACAAGAGTCGAGAACAATGGACGTGGGTCTTGGACCTACTCTCGTCGGACTGCGGAAGCCCAAGCCGCCCGCTGCTGCGGCCACGTCCCGGCTGCGCCCACCGCTCGCAGCTGCCAACGAGTCCGACCCGTCGGTGCAACGCGCGTAGTTCCCGGTCTGTCTACTTTCGCGGGCTGGCGCTACCGGGCGGACGTGCTTTGGTTTTCCTCGTCCCAAGCTCGAGTGCTTTCACTGTCACATCGGCTTCAATTCGAGCGACCACGTCAACTACGCGGACATACCATTCTTTGATGCGCCATTTCGCAACACGGGCCTCTACAACCTCGACGGCCAGGGCGCTTATCCAGAGCCAAACACCGGCGTGGTCGAAATCACGCGCGATCCGCTCGATATGGGCCGCTTCATGGCCCCGACCTTGCGCAACATCGCAATCACAGCTCCGTACATGCACGATGGCAGCATCGCCACTCTGTCGGAGGTCCTCGACCACTACGCCGCGGCCGGCCGGACCATCTTCTCGGGGCCCGACGCGGGTGTCGGCAGCGACAACCCCTTGAAGGATCCGCTCGTCGTTGGCTTCTCTCTCAGCGACCAAGACTCGGCGGCCGCCGCCGCACCTTCGGAGCCAGGTCGAAGGCGACCTCGACATGGCGCGTGTTCTGGCGCCGCCGCGACTTGAATCCGTCGCGTTCGCCGAAAATCCACGAGACGGATAGTTTGGCTGCGCGACAGCATGAACTCTGCTGAGTTCGGCTGGGACCTTGCCAGAGCGATTTACGAAACGCACTCCGGCTAGCTGGGAATTCGTGCCTTTTCCAAATTCAGGAGTCGGGCCGATAGGTCGTGGGGCACGGTAAACTGCAGCTGCTTGCCGGCGGATCGTTGCTCGAGGACTTGGCGTTCCATTAGATCGAGCAGATCAGTTCGAGCTGTCTGGTAGCTGACCCCATGACTTAGCTGGTGGCCAGCGATGGTGTATCGCTGCCCGGGGTGTTTGAGTGCGTGCCGAATTACGCTCACCTGTCGGTGATTGAAGAGGTCCAGGGCCCGCATGTGTGTCTCGATCTCGCGAGTCTCGGCGGTTTTGCGAGCGATGTAAGCGTGAAGCTCAGTGATGGCTGCTCGTATGACCTTGGCCTGCGCGACGAGAAAATAGGTCAGATCGTTGTCATCGGTCTCCGTGTAGAGAAACGATCGTGCGTACTTTGTCGGCGCGCGCCGGAGAATCGTAGAGATAGAGATGAACTCGAATAGCCAGTATCCGCTGTGGAGCATCGACCAGTAGAAAAGGGCGCGTGCAGTACGTCCGTTGCCGTCGACGAACGGATGGTCGTAGGCAAGCCAAAAATGGAGGAGGATGGCGCGAACTGCAGGGTGCACGAAGAAGTCCGGAGACTTTCCGTTGGCGAAGGCGCACATGGCCTGTAGACGGTCAGCCAATTCATGAGCCGAAGGCGGGTGGTGAACTACGGCTCCGTACATATCGGTGACGGCAATGTCCTCGTTGGGCCGCCGGAACCGCCCTGCGGCCGACGGGTCCGCCATGGTCTTGTCCGTCACCAATCGGTGAATTTGGAAAACGAGTTCTGGTGAAAGCTCCTCGCCTTTCAGGGCTCGGATACGCTGCATCGTGGAGAAGTTGTTCAGAATCATCTGCTCGCTGTTGTCGCGCGGCTTTCTGCCAGTGCGAATCATCTCCTTCGCAACCTCGCGCGTGGTGACCGCGCCTTCGAGCTGACTCGAGGTAATGGCCTCCTCCATCAGCGAGTTGACCAAGTAACGGTCTCGCGTGTGAGGGTTGGTGATAGGGCTGTCGGGAATGCTGACCATTCCACCCGAGCCCAGGTCGATCTCATGCAACTCGGCCATGACGACCTCCGGGATGCAGAAGCTGAAGGGGCGCATGGCCTTGTCGAGCAGGCCTACCGGTTTGCCTTGTCGCGCCAGCTTCAGGGCCAACCACCACTGCCGGTGATTCAGTCCTTCAGGAAGCGGTTCCCGCCGTAGCTTGTCCCAATGGAGATACCGTTGATCTGAGTGAGTGGTGCTCATGAATTTGATCACGGGCGCCATTTGTTCAGGCTTGGCGGTGATCTCGGAAAAGAGCTCCAACTTATTTGGCGGTGGCTGGGGGAGCTTCATGTCAGAGATCTACTAGTTTGAGTCAAATTAGTAGTAGCAGGTGGCCCTCGCCCGTCATTACTAAATCTAAGAAAACTAGTAGAAACTCAGCAACGCTGAATTTTACGGGCGATTGGCCTAGTGCGACGCCTGACGCTGAGCGAGGTCTTGCGGCTTCACCAGCGACTTTTGGCAAGTTCTGGCGGCGCCGCAGGTCTTCGAGACCTTTCATCGATGGGAGCAAGCGTATCGGACACGCCGCCATGGAGGTTTTCTTGGTGCTCAACGGCTACCAGCTCCAGGCGAACGTCGACGAGCAAGAGCGAGTCATCCTGGATGTCGCTGCGGGCGCGATGGACCGCGGCCGTCTCACGGAGTGGCTAGCCGCGCACGTCGTTCAAGCAGCGCGGTAGGGTCGCCGCTCCGTTTCTCGGCTGCGGAGGTGGTAGCTATCTGTCGCAACCATGGGTCGGCTTTACGCGGCGGCCCTGAGCTCGTTAGAGAAGGCTTACGCCGTTACGCCGGTTCCGTCGCTCGCTCCGTGGTTGGCCTGAGCCCCGGAGAAGTCAGGCAAGCTGGTCGAGGCGAGCGAGCGTTATTTGGCAGCTACCAAGCTGCTTGTGGAGGCCGCTGACGCGAAGGTCACCCGAGTGTTCAAGTGGTTCCGAAATACGCAGGGCGCCGCATGTCGGCACACGCATGCCGATCACCTCCGCGAATCGCCGTCGCTCCCACCGCGGATGTGATCGAAATCCCCCAGCTTTTCGAAGCAGTCAAACTGATCGGCGCTCTAGCGGCTGGTGTGGAACTCCGCGAAGTCGCCAGTCGCGTGATGGCTTCGATTATTCACGAAGGCCAAGCCGAGCCGCAACCTTCCTTGTCTCGGCTGCTCTTCAGAGGTGAAACTTTGCTGGATTTGCGCGCGATGCGGGCATCGGCGCCAATCAACGAGATCGTGGTCGTCTGACTCAGGTTGCAGTCAATGTGGGAGAGGGGCTGAGTGCCGTCGATATGCTTGCGTGCGTACTTGGACGCCTCGGTGCCTTGGGTGCGAACTACGGTAATCTGCCCGCTCTCTTCGAGCGTGGCCTCAATGAGATCGACACTGCGGACGCGACTATGAAAATCGTACTCGTGTGGATTGTCGTCGCCGATGCTGTGCGATTCGAAGGCAGCCGAGCCGACTGTGAGCCGATCGCGCGGCGTTCCATTCGCTTCGAAGGTGCGGAGCTCGAGTCGACCCGACTTCATGTGCACGACCAGGACCGCCTGCTGACCGCCTGGTAGCGTGAAATGCGACGCGGTCCGGTACTCCACGGCATCCGCGCCGATCAGATCCCAGAGCGCTTTCGGAATTCGATCGCCTAGCTCCAGCGTGACGGTACGATTCAGGGTCAGCGGCAGCTGAACCTCCGGAAATAGCCCTAGAAAGTCCGCGTACTGAGCTGACGAGACCAATCCTGTGGCGAGCTTGGGGACTGCTGCCGGAGCACGGTCGGTTTGTACTGGAAAAGACGGGGCATTTTCTCCACGGCACTCGGCGTGGTCGTCGAACAAGGCGCAGACGGCGCTCGGTCCCACGCTCACGCGTCGAGCCTTGCTCGGCCACTCAGTCGTCACCGCTCCGACGCAGCGTGTCGTGCTCGCACTCGAGCCGCAGAGCGTGCCGTAGCCTGCGGAGATTGCCTCGTATTTGCCCGTGAGCGAGGGCGCCTTGCCGAACGTCAGTAGCTGTCCTGTCGCGTCGAGCGCTGCCACGAAATCGTGGCCCACTCCGAGATCGCGGACAACGGGACCGTCGAGCGGCAAAACGAGGTCTGCGTCCCCCCAACAGTGCAGCGTGCGCTCTTTGAGTGCGGCGCAGCTGAGCTTGTTCGTCGCAGCCATGAACGAAACGCCGTCATCGAGGACCTGAGGAGAAGGGAGCACCGCCCAGGGATCGCTTGGCGCGTAGCAGCGCATGTGACTGGCAAGGTCGAGCACGCACAAGCGCGAGCCCGCTCCCGAAATGCGCGTCACTGCCGCCTCCGTCGGTCCCGGCACGGCGCTGCCGCTCGTCGCATCGAAGCAGCTTACGGTACCTGCTTGTTCGACGGCGCAGACCACGGCGCCGACAACTGCGGCGTCGACGAAGGCTCCCGGCCAAAGTCGATCATACCGCCCGAAGCAACGCAGCGGCCCGGCCTGGAGCGGTCCACAGAAGAAGCCATCGCCCGCGGCGAGCCTGCTGAACACGAGTTGAGGCGCCGGAGCGACATCGGTGGGCAGGGCGGGGGAAGGCTCCGCCTCCCTGGGCGCGGCGCTGACGCCGTCCTCGGCCTTGTAGCGGAGATCGAGGAACGGCACGCGCAGTCGTTCGACCACCGTAGGGGTCGCGCTGAGCTGCGCCGCGGGTGTCGGTTGCGGACTCTTCTCGGCTGGAACGGGCTCCTTCTTGGAACAGCCAGCCAGCAGCACCATGCAACCGACCACGGCGGCTCTCGACGTCAGCATCGCTCGCGTGAACGAATCAGCTGGATGTTTCATCCTGTGAAAAGACCGTGGTCATGGACAAATAGCAAGCCGACGATGAGCTGGTCCAGCTGCTGGAGCGTCAACCAGTCCGACCCATCGGCCAAGCGCGCACAATTCCCAGCCTGTCTACGTTCCCGGGCCGCGGCTACCACGCGTACGTGCTTTGGTTTTCCTAGCCCCTACTCGTCCCAGCTGGCCTGGGCTCGCGCGACAAACGCTTGCACTTCGTCCGGCGGAATTTCTTCCATCGTGTTCGGGTCGAGATGAACCACGCGCTTGTCACGAGCGACGACGATTGGAAGTCCAAGCGCCCGGTGCTGCCGCACCATCAGGTTCGAGGAGCGGCGCAATGCGGCCTCGGCCCGCGCTCGTTCGCTCGCTCGCTGGTCCTTGGAATCGGTCATGCTGCCTCGAAATCCTTCCACGCAGCAGCGCGAAGGACAAGCGGAGGCTGACCTCGGCGCCCTTCGGCGATTGTCGCCCCGGTGCCGTTACCTGCCAGGCCACGGGCAATGACGTCCGCGTTGACGAACTCGGCGATGCCAAGGACGGAATGAACCAGGTGGGGCGCCGCTGTCGACTTTCCGGCGCCGTTGGGACCCGCGAGGATGGCGCAGTGCGGCATGCCGGTAAAGTTCGGCGTTCCGAGCGAGGACATCCTGCGCCACCGCTTCGAAATCATCGGCCGGCTGCGCGACGAGATCGGCTACGACGGCACGAAGCAGTGCCTCGATGGCTCGAGGCCAAGCGCGTGTGCCGAGCTGCCCGGCGTCTCGAAGCGTCAGCCCGTCCCAGCCACTCCAGGAACGCCCGCCACCACGATCTCGTGGCTACCTGAGCTGGCTGCCCTTGCTCGCCCGCCGATTGTAGAGGTGCGGCTCGACGCGGTCGTCGTCGGCTTCAGCCTGACACGCGACGCACCGGCTTGTCCCTGGGACCGCGAGGCGGCGCACCTCCGGAATGGCTTCGCCGCAGTCTTCGCAGTGAGTGAGGCTTTCGCCCTTTCGCAATCGGCTTCTCGCGATCGCGACTGCGTCACCGACAGTTGCGTCGATTTGATCCTGCACTCCGCCTTCGGGACCCCAGCCGCTCGCCATGGCGTTCTCCTTGATAGACCCCAACTCTGACGCGTTTGCCGCAGGACGCCAGTGGATGGGGGCGTCTGTTGGGTTGGACCCATGCTCGTGCCAGAGCCTGCCGGAAAGTTTCTCGATGCTCCGCCAGCGCACGTGCTCGCCCGCGGGGACGAAAGCCCGTCCGCTTCTGCCCGCGACGCCTACGGTTCTTGCACTTGCAGAATGTAGGCGTCGACCAGGCCGAAGTTCGTGCCGACGAGCGAACCGAGCGTGGTACCCGACGCAAAGACATTGCCGCTACCGTCCAAGGCGGCGGCAATGGCGGTATCGGTGCTGGCGGTTCCGTACTGATCGGTGAACAGCAGCGTGCCGCTATTTTCGTAGTGCCGAACGAAAGCATCGAAGGTGCCAGCGCTCGAACCCTCCAGGATGCCGTTCGTAATGCCCGCAACGAACGCGTCGCCGCCGGGGCTCACCGTCACACCATTGGCGATCTCGAACCCCGAGGTACCGAACTGCTGCGTCCACAGGATAGCGCCGGCCGCGTTGTACTTGCGCACGAAGGCGTCCTGGCTCCCGGCATAGAAGGAACCGATTCTGCCCGAGGTGCTGCCAACGATGTAGACGTTGCCGGCCGCATCGATAGCGGGGCCTCGCGCAACCTCGGCCGTATGCGTGCCGAATTGTCGAGTCCAGACGACGTTGCCGTTGACGTCGTACTTGCGAAGAAAAACGTCATCTAGGCCCGCGTTGCTGCCGGTGAGCACGCCGCTCGTCGTGCCCACGACGTAGACGTAGTTGCCAAAGAGCGCGACGCCCCCCACTTGCTCCGTTGCGCTCGTACCGAACTGCCGATTCCAAATCACGTTCCCGCTGACATCGTACTTACGAAGGTAGGCGTCCGAGCCGCCCAAGTTCGACCCGGCCAAGGTCCCAGACGTCACGCCCACCACGAAGAGGGTCCCGGCGGCGTCGACGGCCACACCGGAGGCGAAATCGGCGCCGGAAGTACCAAACTGATCAGCCCACAGCAGTTGCCCGGAGGAGCTGTAGCGATGAACGAAGGCATCCATGCCGCCTAGGTTCGGCTCGTTCAAGCTGCCGGCACTGTTTCCCACGACGAACACGTCGTCGGTGGCCAGGCGCACCGCCACGGAAAAGACCCGATCCTCGCTGCTCGTCCCGATTTGCCTCGTCCACGCGACGTCGCCGCTGCGATTGAGCTTGCGCAGGTAGCCATCCCAGGCTCCGCCGTACGGACCACCGAGCGCGCCTTCGGTATGGCCTCCCACGTAGATGCTGCCCTGGCTGTCACTAGCCAGCGCGTGGCCGGTGTCCGAACCGCTGGTACCGAACTGACGGTACGAGCTGCGGCCGGGTTGGCAGCTGACGTCCGCAGTCGCGCTACCGTTCTGGGCGAATTCCGTCCAGGCGCAGAGCGACCAGTCCGTACAGACTGTCGAGCCCACCGTCGCGCTGAAGGTTCCGACTGAGCAAGCTGCACAGGACGCGGCGTTCACACTCGAGCTGGAGGTGCCCGCAGGGCAGGTGCCGCATTCGATGTCGCTGGTCCGCGTAGCGGGCGTGCTCACGAACTCGCCTGCGACACAGGAGTCAGACCACGGGATGCACGAGGCCTGGTTCTCGGCAGTGCTGAAGGTTCCCGAGGGACAAGGCTGACACACCCGGGCGGCCAACGGCGATGGAGGTGAGCTTTCGTACTCGCCGGCCACGCACGACGTGAACTGGTCGAGTAGACACGTGACGTCGACGTCCATCTCCCCCGCGCAGTCGCCGCCGTCGCTGAGGGTGAGGGTGAGGGTTTGATGACCGGGTGCGGTGCACGTGTAAGCGGTAGACGCCGCTCCGGCTGCAGCGAATGTTCCCGCGCTGGCCGTCCAGGCGAAGCCGATGACGTCCGCGTCCAGATCAATCGCCTCTGCTTCGAGGAAAATCGTCTCGCCGACTCCGGTCGTGAGGGGAGCCACGAAAATGAAGGTCAGCTCGGGGCAGTAGTTCAGATCGACGTTGATGAGCGCCTCACCCCTGTCACGCGGAGACGTGCAGGTGAGTGGCACGATGAGCCCCACCGTCTGGTCCGCCACGATGGTGAATGGCGCACTGCCCTGACACGCGGTGGGACCATCGGCGCTCTCCGCTTCGAGCACGAGCTGGTAGCTTCCCGAACGAAGCCCGGCAAAGGTTGCGGACGCTGTCGACGATTGACCGGGCACCTGAATGGTCCGCTCGATCGGGGTGGGGAGGCCGCTGCCTGTGACCGTCACGCGGACCTCGCTCACTTGCGCGCCGTTCGCCAGAACGAGGTTCAGGCCCAATGCACCGCTGCCCGCGTGGTCCAGGTCGCCCAGCCAGCCTCGTTCGAGCTCGGTCCCACAGCCAGAGGCGCCCAGAGCCAGGACAAGGGGAGCAAGCGAAAGCGCTCCACGGAACGCACTCAGGCAATTAGGGAAGCCAAACATTCGCAGACAACTCAGCAAGTCCCGTGCCCCAGCGCCTGGAGCGCCCATTGAAGATTACTCATTGCAAATTGCCTATCCCGCCGATGGGCCGGAACAGCGCAGCCTCCGGTTTTCGGGAATGTTCTCCGGAAGCGCTACGGTGCTGGGGCCCCGCCAGTCGCTTGCAACAGACGGCAACTCGGCAGGGTGCGCCGATCTGACCGTGCTTGAGGTGCGCCTCGAAGAGGTTATTGCGCAGGCCGAGGTAGCGCGCCTTGCGTCCTTGCTTCTGCGCATGGTGGCCAGGCGATGCTCGACCTTCACCCGCTCGCGCAATTGCTCACGACTTTCGGGCGTCGCGGCAGCCCGGCGCAGCTGCAGTTGCAGCGGTTCGTCCGCTAGGACGTTCAGACTGCGACCGTTGCTCGAAGCGGTGCCACCCAGTCCGACCCTTCGGCCAAATGCGCATAATCCGCAGTCTGTCCACTCTCGCGCGCCGGCGCGACCGGTCTGAAGTGCTTTGGTTTTCCGAGACCCGGGCGGGAGAAACAAAGGCGAAGGAAGCTCCGTCGGGGGCCCGAACGATTTGTGATCAAACACGCCCCCCCCGGCGATGAACGCCCATGCGGACGGCACGCGCCGGCCACGAAACTCGCGGACAGCCCGGAGGGCTTCTTTATGAAACGACTATCCTATCATGCGGTCTGGTTGCTGCTCGGTGCCCCCTCGCTCGCGGGCGCGAGGGAGAACCCGCAGGAGTGTGCGGCGGAATACGGCGCAGAAAAGCCGATGACGTGCGAATGGCTCGACGCCCCGGACAACTGCTGGCGCCAGTTAGTTAGTGCCGCGCAAGCGTGCGTGCAGGGGACGGCCGGCGGCGCCCAAGACGTGGCGGTGTGCAAGTGACCGCTGCCGTGCGCCCTCGGTCCATCCTGGCCGCGCGCCGTCGTGCCCGCCCCGGCTGGGGTTTCCTCGCGCTCCTCGTGACGGGAGGGGCTTGCTCCGCCGCCTGCTCCTCCGACGAGGCGAGCAAGGCAGACTCCACCGGTCAGGCGGGGGCGGCAGGCAGAAACGCGACGCCAAGCTCCGGCGGCTCGGGGGGCACCGAAGCCGAAAGGGGCGGCGCGGGCGGCGCGTCCGGTACCGGTGGTGAGATAGCAAACACGGGGGCCGGTGCGGGCGGCCAGCCGTCGGGGTGGTCCGTCGGCCCGGTGCCGCAAGCGCGAGGCGAGGATAAGCCGATGACGTGCGAATGGATCGACGACCCGAACAGCTGCTGGCGCCAGTTAGTTAGTGCCGCGCAAGCGTGCGTGCAGGGGGGAGAGGGTGCGTTTACCCCCGACCGCACAGCCTGCACGTTCCCCGGCGGCGCGCGGCTCGAACTGGCGAAGCCGATGCCCGTACCCGACGCGGGTGACAAAGTCATTGCCGTGGTCGACCACCGTTTGCTCGACGCGGGCGGGGAGACGTGCCTGGACGCGAAAGTCGTCGGCATCGGGCGGACCGCCTTGGCCGTCCGCGGCCAGCCCACCGTCTCCTTCGAGGCCAAAGGACTGACCGATTATCGGTTGATCTGCGGGGACGGCACCAGCTACTCGCCGAGCGTCGACGGGACGTGTCCGAGTGCCGGAGCTCGCTGGTTGTTCGACGCGTTGCCCGGCTACTTGGCCTCGTGCGACGACTCGTCGAAAGCCTGCACGTTCGAGCTGAAAGACGGCAAAGACCGACGCGCCCAACCCTTCGCGGTATGTAAATGACCGGGCCGGCTTGGCCTCGTCCCACCGCCGCCCTCCGCCGTCTTGCTCCCGGCGCCCGCGCGCTGCTGGCTACGGCAACCGGCGGGCTCGTGTTTCTAGCCTGCTCTTCGGACCAGGCAGGCGACGCGAAAACCGACCTTTCTACCGGTGCGTCCGGCGCCAGCGGCGCGGGAACCGGCGCGGGCGGCGGCGCCGCCGGAGCTGGCGGCGCCGCCGGAGCTGGCGGGGGTGGTCAGCGGCAACGGTGGTCGACGGGTCCGGTCCCGACGGCCAAAGGCGAAGACAAGCCGATGACGTGCGAATGGCTCGACGACGGGAAGAACAACTGCTGGGGCGACTTCGTCCGCGCGGCAAAGGCGGCGTGCGTGCAGACGGAACCAGGGACGTTCTCCGCGGACCGCACCGCCTGCACGTTCCCCGGCGGCGCGCGGCTCGAGCTGGAGGGTCCCGTCAACTCGGTCGAGCCGAACAAGACCTTGTACACGAGCGGCGACCATCGCCTCCTCGACCCGGATGGTACCACCTGCTTCACGGGGCTCTGGGATGCCGGTCGTTCGGTTTTCGACGTGCAGGGAAAGACGACCGTGGCGTTCGAAAACAAGAGCGCCCTCGGGTACCGTGTCATCTGCGCGGACGGCAGCAGTTACGCGAACGACGTGGAGGGCACGTGCCCCGACGCCGGGCTTCGCTACTTCCGCGGCCTGCTGCCCGGCTACGTCATTCAATGCAACGGCACGTCGCAGGAATGCCGTTTCGGCTTCATGGCGGTGTGCAAATGAACCTCTCAAAACGTCCCGATGCGCCCGGGCGCCGTCGCGCTCCACCCAGTTCGACCCGGTGGCCAAACGCACATAAAGTCGAGCCTGTCCGCTTTCGCGCGCCGGCGTGACCGGGCTGAAGTGCTTTGGTTTTCCTAGACCCGAGCCGACCGTCGAGCGACTCGATCAAACGGTGTCCGATTACGAGATGCGCGTCAGCGATCACCTACCGCTGGTCTTGAAGTTCCCGTTCGAGCAGCGGTAGTCGCACGCGGTGCCCCGCGTTTGAGCACACCCGGCGACGTCCCGACGACGCGCTTGAACGCGCGGCTGAACGCTGCCTGTGATTCGTAGCCGAGCTGCTCAGCGAGCTCGCTGATCGTTGCGCGCCGTTCGCGCAGCGCGACGCTGGCGAGCTGCATGCGCACGCGCGCGAGGTGCGCCATCGGCGGTTCGCCGACGAGCGAGGCAAAGCGCGCGGCGAACGCAGAGCGGGACATCGCGGCGCGGGTGGCGAGACTCGCGACGGTCCACGGCTCGGCGGGCGAGCGCCACATGCGCGAGAGCGCTTGGCCGATCTGCGGATCGCGCAGCGCGCCGAGCCAACCGGTGCGCGCGATGGGATCGCGATCGAGCCAACTGCGGATCGCTTGGATCACGAGTACGTCAGCGAGCCGTGTCATCACGGTCTCGCCGCCCGGTCGCAGCGAGCGACTCTCGGTCGCCATCATACGCAGCGTGCTGTCCATCCAATCTGCATGTGGGACCTCGCTTGCGTCGAGGTGGAGCACCGGCGGCAACATGCGCTCGAGCTCGGCGCCCGCGGGCGGCTCGAGCCGAACGACGCCGCAGACGAGTGTGGTCGGCGCGCCGCCGCCGCCATACCGCAAGAGCGAGTAATGCTCGCCCACCATCGTCTGCGGCAGATCCACGACGTTGGGGGCGGCGACGCGGCGCGCGCTGCGCAGACGATGGCCGCGGCCGTGCGGCACGAGCACGAACGAACCGGCGAGGGCGGTGATGGGCGCGCTGCCGTCGACCTCGATGAGACACGCGCCTTGGGTCACGACGTGAAACCACATGCAGCCAGCCATCGGGGGCATGAAGAGACCCCACGGCGCGGTGAGCTCGGAGCGACAGTAAAAGCTGCCCGTGATACGCGCGAGGTGGAGCACGGCAGAGAGCGGATCGACGGCGTCGAACGGGGAGCGCTTCATACGGATCAACGTACCACGGCTACGCGCCGGCTGGACTAATGAGCATGAAAAATAGACTTTTTGTGATCGAAAAGACTGTTGATAGCCGATATCTTGGATTCATGAACAACACGCAATCGAAACGAATTCTGGTGGTCGGCGCGAGCAACGGTACGGGCCGCGCTGCGGTGGAAGAGTGTCTGGCGCGTGGCCACGCGGTGACTGCGTTCGCGCGCAGCGCTGCGCGCATGGCGCCGCGCACCGGGCTGACACTGCGGACGGGCGACGCGATGGTTGCCGCAGACATCGACGCTTCGGTCGCGGGACACGACGCGGTGATCGTGACGCTCGGGATCCACGAGAGCCCGGTGCGAGTGCGCCTCGGTATTCGCAAGACGCCGATCGACGTGCGGTCGCAAGGCACTGCCAACGTCATTGCGGCGATGCAGCGTCACGGCGTGCACCGCTTGATCGTGCAGAGCACCTATGGCGTCGGTGCGAGCGAAGGCAAGCTGCCGTTCGCATGGACGATGATCTTCGCGCTGCTGCTGCGTCCGCAGATCGTCGACACCGCGCGCCAGGAGGACCTCGTCAAAGCAAGTGCGCTCGATTGGACGTTGATCCAACCCGTCGGACTGACAGACGCCGCGATCACGCGCCCGACGTTCGTCTCCGAGGACTCCGCGACGCGCAGCATGGAGGTCTCGCGACGTCAGGTCGCCGAAGTGCTGGCGGATGTCGCGAGCCGCTCCATCCACGTCCATGCGAGCCTCGCGGTTTCATCGTGACGAGTCGCTGATCGTTTCGCCCCGCCTTTGGCTCTATTCCTCGTCGACACGTTCGCCCACACAAGTTCGTGCGATGCAGCGTTCGGGTTCGCGGCGCGTACGGCTCGCGTTGATCGGTTTGGTCTCGCTCGTGGGAGGATCCGCGTTCGCGGCGATGATTGCGTCGCTTGTCGTACATCGCGTGCTGCCGGGTCCCCGATGCCGCGTCAATTTCGTAGCAAGGGTGCTTCAACCACGCAGGCAGATAGCCACTCCGTGAATCGGCTGCGGTGCAGCGCCCCCAAATGCTCGGCTCGCTCCGTCAGCTGCTCCACGAGCGCTTCGCTCAGCTCGACCTTCATGCAGCAACCGTACTCTATACGGTGCTGCAGACGGCCTGTGCGAGTTCGGGCGGAGACACGTGTTCGCGTCAGGCCAGATCCCGATCGATCCGGCGACTGGCGATATGGTTGCGGGTGACGCGCGGGCGCAGACGACGCGCGTGCTCGAGAACGTGCGCGCCGTGCTCGAGGCAGGCGGTTCGTCGTTCGAGCGCGTGGTGAAGAGCACCGTGTTCTTGCTCGACCTCGCCGACTTCGCGGCAATGAACGAGGTCTACGCGACGTACTTCCCGCATACGCCGCCCGCGCGCACGACGATTCAGGTCGCGCGCCTGCCGCGTGATGCGCGCGTCGAGATCGAGATCGTGGCGCTGCTCGATCCGGAGCCGGCC
>Ga0105048_10003123_pt1 | contig 27125 bp, 22 predicted proteins | sample MAT05_FD_78382 | JGI IMG/M metagenome (GOLD analysis project Ga0105048, IMG submission 78382) | Freshwater microbial communities from Lake Fryxell liftoff mats and glacier meltwater in Antarctica - MAT-05 | ecosystem: Environmental > Aquatic > Freshwater > Ice > Liftoff microbial mat | place...
ATGTCGGCCGATGCGAAGATCGGCGACGTGATCACCGGCAACGATCCGGTCTCACCCGATGTGGCCGCGATGTACGCGAAGGTCGCCGGGAAGACGAACGAAGCCGTCGTGCTGAAGATGCTCGACAGGAACATGGTTGTCGTCAGTGGCCGCAAGGACGGCAACACCGTCTACGTCGATCAGGCGAATGCGGAGCGCGAAGGCGTTCACATTGCCGACCGCGCCAAGCCGCCCGTGCTGTCGCGTGGCGCGACCGGGCTGTACACACTTGAGCAGGCCACCCAGTTCGGCCTCAGCAGTGCGACCCGTGAAACCCGTGAAGCCGTGGCCGAGCTTTACAACATCTCGACCGCCAGTCTGCGCGGCGACCGCACCGGCGGCAAACCGGTTAAGGCCGTGAAGATCGATCTCGCCGGCCCCATCGACGACGCGATGTTCCAGAAGTTGAAGGGCCAGCTGAAGGAAGTCCGCCGGAAAAATGAGAACACGATCTTCTTCATCGTCGAGTGCAACGGCGGCAACGCTAAGGTTGCCCGCGAGATGGCCGACGAAATCCGCCAGTTGAAGAACGACGAAGGCGACCCGGTCTGGACCGTCGCGTTCATCCCCAACCGCGCCGCTGACCTGGCGACGTTCGTCGCCTTTGCCTGCTCCGAAATCGTCATGTTCAAAGGCTCGGACACTACCCGCGAAGCCACCATCGGCGAGTTCGAAACGTTCCTGACCGCTGCGTCCAAGACCAACGACCCGGCCAACAATGTCGGCTACATCAAGCCGAACCTCGTCGAGATCGCCAAGCTGCAGGGCTACCCGCCCCTGATCGCCGAGGCAATGCTCGACAAGGACATGACGCTCGTTCAGGTGCGTGACAAGAACAAGCCCGGCGACAGCCATGAACTGATGACCGGCCGGGAGTTCGACCAGGCGAAGCTGCGAAAAGATGCCCAGATCGTACTGATCAAGACGATCAAGCAACCCGGCACCCTGCTGACGCTCAGCGCCACGCAGGCCCGCGAGCTGCGCATCGCGCAGACGCTGATCGACAACAAGGATCCGAAGGAGCTCTACACGCTCAACGGGTTGACCGAGAAAGACGTCCGCGATTCAAAGCCGGGCTGGCTCGACGATCTGGCGGCGTTCCTGCGCCGGACCGAGATCATCTTCCTGTTGATCGCTGTCGGCTTCGCGGCCCTGATTCTCGAATTCAAGATGCCCGGCGCGACCATCCCCGGCCTGATCTCGCTCTGCTGCTTCGTGCTTTTCTTCTGGTCGCAGGCATATGCCAACGGGGCGATGATCTACCTGGCCATCGGCTTGTTCGTCATCGGTCTGGTGTTGATAGCCATTGAGGTATTCATTCTCCCGGGCTTCGGCGTCATGGGCATCTCAGGCATCCTGATGGTGCTGGCCAGCCTGGGGCTGGCGACAATGGAGAAGGCCCCGTCGACATCGTCGGAATGGCTGCTGTTCGGCGAGAACTTCGCCACGTTCGGCAGCAGTCTGTTCGTCGCGTGCATCTCGGCATTGGTGATCGCGAAATATCTGCTCAAGATCCCCTTCGCGAATCGGCTGATGCTGGTGCCGCCCTCCGACTCGCCTGATGATGATCCGGACGCGGTGCCCCTCCCCGGCGTGGAACATGCCGCTGCCCTGCTCGGATTGACGGGAACAGCGACTTCAACACTGCGACCCGCTGGTTCCGCCCGCATTGGCGACTATTATGTGGATGTGGTGACCGAAGGGGACTTCATCGAGGCCGGCACCACCATCCAGGTCGTCGAAGTCGAAGGGACCCGGATCGTCGTCAAGAAAGTCTGACCGGGGCGTGCATGGACAATCTCACGATCGCTTACCTTCTGCTGGCAGTCGCCGCGGTGCTCCTGACCGCCGAGGTCTTCATTCCCTGCGGCGGCATCTGCTTCATCTTCTCGGCCGGATGCGCCATTGCCGGCATCTCGCTCATCTTCGCCTTCAGCACCGTCACTAACGGCGTGATCGCCGTAGTCATCACGTTTGTCGTCGTCCCGTTCGCGTTGTGGGGTATGTTCTACCTTTGGCCGCATTCGATGTGGGGCAGAAAGCTGATCCCGAACCCCGATGAAGACATGACCGTTGCCAACATGCCGGCCAACATGCAACTCGAACAACTCCGTAACCGCGTTGGCACCACGGTATCCTCCCTGCGGCCTGCCGGTGTGGTCGAATTTGACGGCCGACGTGTCGATTGCATGTCCGAAGGAATGATGATCGACCCCGGGCAACCGGTCCGCTGCATTGACGTGCGTTCGGGCCGGGTGGTGGTACGCCTGATCGAGGTGCCGCGCGGCATCGATCTGGAGAACGCCGACTTCAGTTGAGCGGGCAAACGAAACTATCTCGCGCAAAACCTCATATTCTGACTGTGTATGGTACTGCTGCTGTGGCACAATCCAAACCCAGTCAAATCATGACCGCCGTTGAACGAACAACTTTGACGCTCCCGACAATTTCGGAAAGGACACGCTAGTGACCTCGTTCCCGCAAATCGCACTCCTGGCCGCACCGACAGTCGACAACATCCCCTGGTGGCTCGTCATCGGGGCGATTCTGACACTCGTCGGCATCTTCATGATGATCGTCTTCTTCAGCTTCGTCCGGCTCTGGATCCAGAGCCTGCTGACAGGAGCGAAGATCGGCATCATGGATCTCGTCGGCATGAAGCTGCGGAACGTGGACTATCAGATGATCGTCCGCCAGAAAATCGCGCTCGTGCAAGCCGGCGTGCGCATCACCACCGAGGATCTCGAGAGCCACTACCTGGCTCGCGGGAACGTTCCGAAGGTGGCTACAGCCGTGATTGCCGCTCACAAGGCCGGCATCGCCGATCTCCCGTGGAAGACGGCTGCGGCCATCGACCTGGCCGGCCGCGACATTCTTGATGCCGTGCGGACCTCGGTGAATCCGAAGGTCATCGACTGTCCGGACCCGACCAAAGGCCGTTCGTTCCTCGATGCCGTATGCCGCAACGGTATTCAGCTTCGCTGCAAGGCCCGCGTGACCGTGCGGACAAAGCTCGAACGCCTCGTCGGCGGTGCGACAGAAGAGACGATCATCGCCCGCGTGGGCGAGGGTATCGTGAAGGCCATCGGCTCGGCCGACGACCACAAGCAGGTGCTGGCCAACCCGAACCTGATCTCGCAGACCGTGCTTCACAACTCGCTTGACGCACAGACGGCATTCGAAATCGTGTCGATCGACATTGCGGACATCGAAGTCGGCGAGAACATCGGCGCGAAGCTGCAGGCCGACCAAGCCGCTGCCGACTTGCGGGTCGCGCAGGCCGAGGCCGAGAAGCGCCGTGCCGCCGCCGTGGCCCGCGAGCAGGAAATGTCCGCCGACGTGCAGGAAAACCGCGCAAAGGTCGTCCTCGCGGAAGCGGAGATTCCCCAGGCGATCGCCGCAGCCTTCCGCGAAGGTCGGCTTGGCGTGATGGAATACTACAACCTGAAGAACCTTCAGGCCGACACCAACATGCGCGCCAGCATCAGCGGCATGGGCGACAACAGCCAGAACAGTCAGCGAAACTGACTCGCTGCTCGGTGATCAAGCCTCGGGATGAGGCTTCAGAACCTCGGGGTTCGGAAGCCTCACCCTGGGGCTTCACTCGCAAATGACTGGGAGTCCGCACATGGGCATCGGCCTTGTCGTCATTGTCATCTTCCTCGTCGTGTGGATCGTCTCCAACGTGCTGCGCGCTCAGCAGGATGCGGCCCAGGTCGCCGCCAAGCGCACGGTGAATCGGCCCGTGGGGGCCAGTCCGCCGCTCGGCGGTGAAAAAGGCAACTCGGAGATCGACCGGTTCCTGCAGGAAATCGACCGCCTGCGCCGCAAGGGCCAGCAGGAACAGACCGAAGCCCGGCCGAGCACCGCGCGCGAGCCCCAGCCATCGGCCATGCCGGAACCCCGCAAGCCGGCCTCGCCGCAATCGGTCATCGACGCCCGCATTCAGCGAAAGCGGGAACAGAAGAAACAGAAGCAGGAACAGCAGTCGCGCCTTCCCGCGGTGCCCGTCGTCGTCAATCCGCCATCAGTAAAGCTCGCGCCGCTCCCATCAGTGCCGTCTCTGCCGACGCAGCAGAACCCGCCATTGTTGAACCGCGGCCTCGCATCCCCGAACAGGGTGCCGTTTCGCCTCATCGCGTGGCGAGGCCAACCCGTCCGACGCATGCCCACACCGCGGTCGCCCCGGCACTGGTAGCTTTGGCAGCACTGCTGAAGTCGGAACAAGGAGGTGCCGTGGCGATCCTCCTCCACGAAATCCTCGGCCATCCGAAGTCGAAGCAACGACGGGCTTGATCGAAACGCTATTTCTTCTCCGGCGGCGATGAGTCGAGGTAGGCGAACAGGTCCGCGATCTCTTCCTTTGTCAGTTCTTCCATCAGTTTCTCCGGCATGACGGAAACGAGTGACGCGAACTTCGATTCGATATCGCCCGACTTCAGCATCACTTTGTTCGCGTCCTGCAGCAACACCGTCACCATGCCGCCCTGCTCCGCCAGCAGGCCGATGTACGTCCTGCCGTCAAGCGTCATGATCAGCGATGAGCGGTACTGATCGCTGATCACCTTCGACGGCAGCAGGATCGATTCGAGGATTTCCGATCGCTTGAACCGCTTCGACAGTTGCGTCAGGTCGGGGCCGATCCCTTCGCCCTCGGTGCCGTACTTGTGGCACTTGATGCAGTTGGCCTTGGCGAAGACCAGCTTGCCGCGGACGGCGTCAGCCTTGCTTTTCACCGCGTCCTGTTCGAGATAAGCCGCGAGTTCTGCCAGCTTGAACTTCGACTCAACCGCCGACTCCCCAGCCGCATCCGGCAGGGCCGGCTCCTTCGGGAACGACTGGCTGAACCAGCGCCCCCACGATGCCAGTTCGCTTTTCCAGTCTTCCTTCTTCTCGCCGCCGAACGACTTGCTCGCGCTCCAGTGCCGAAGCAGTTCGACGGCTTTCCACTTCTGCGTTCCCTGCAGTTTACCCGCGCTCGCGATGGCAGTCCTCCACGCGGCCGTGTCGTCGGGCTTCGGCTTCACCGGGTTCCTGATCAACGCCTCGATCAACTCCGGCGCGATCTGAGCGCTGGCGACCGTCAGGCCCTTCAGCAGATAGGGAAAGTTCTCCGGTAACGGCTTCCGCGCGAGGATCCGCGCGACGCTCAGATGCTGTGTCGGGTCCTTGTCCGCCAGGGCCCGCAACGCGGCCGGTGCATCGGGCGATGTTGATCGACTCAGCGCATCGACCAGGGCTATCTTGATCTCGTTCGCCTTGGGCTGATCCTTTTGCACGCTTGCCAGCATGGCCGACAGCCGTTCCGGGTTCGGCAGGTTTTCGGGCGTTGCCCCGCGCAGCATCATTAACGCGGAGAGCGGGAACGCATCGAACTTCGCGATGATCGCCTTCTGTTCCTCCGCATTCCAGATCGGCCGCAGGTCGCCCATGATGTTGTTGATGAAGCCGCTGAAGCTGTTGCCGCCGGTCCAGGTGCGCGTGCCTTCGTACCAGATCAGCAGTTCTTCTTTCTGTTCGGGCGTCCAGCCGTCGCTGATCACACGCAGGCAATAGGCATAGTGAATTTGCTGCGGGCGATCGGCTTTCGCTTCACGCATCGCCGCGAGCAGCTTCGGCAACGGCGTGGTCACCAGATGCTTCGTGCGTGCGAACTCCGCGAGCAGGATTGCCATTTCGCGGTTCAGGGAACTGTCCTTCGTTGGAAACAGGTCGCGACAGTCGAGGGCGATGCCGCGTACTGCCTGCGGCCGGCCTTCGCAGTGCACCAGTGCCAATTGAACGGTGCGTACCCATTCCAGCAGTGTGCCGGTCGAATCGCCCGGTGTCTTGTCGTGCAGTCGCTCAAAAATGATGTCGGTGAAGTCGTTCGCTTTGCCGATCTTGCACAGCGCCACGATCGCTTCATGCGCGACGCGGTCATCGGCATCGCCGACGAGCGCTGTCGCCCACTTCTTGGGATCGATCCGCTGCAGCACCAACCGGGCTGCCGTGCGCAGGAATCGGTCATCGCTTGCCAGCAGCGGCGTCAGATCGCTGACGGCCACTTCATGCCCCAGGCGGATCGCCGCTTCGCAGGCCCGCCGGCGCACGAACGGATCGGCATGCCGCATCGACTCCGCGATCGCCTTGGCGGCACCGCTCCCTTCCATCAGCCCAAACAGATACACGGCCCGCGCGCTTTGCTCGGCCTGGGTCTTCGGCAGGCGCAGCACGTCGGCGGGCAACGCTTCGCCGTCCTGCCGCAGCTTGCTCCAGGCGGCCAGCGGCTGTTCATTCTCGGTCAGTTCGCTCGCCTTCGCACCGTCATGCACGATGCGATGCACGCTTCCCTGCGTGCCACGGCCGCCCAGAGCGAAGTAGAGCGCGCCATCCGGCCCGACGACACAGTCACTGACCGGCATCGGTGTGCCGGAACAGAACTTCTCGAACGTCGCCTTGTAGCTCGCGCCACTGCGTTCGGGGAAGCAAACCCAGATGGTGCCGATCGACCAGTCGCACGTGAAGATGGCCCCGCGGTACTTGGCCGGAAACGCGGCATGGTCGTAGCATTCCACGCCGGTCGGCGAGCCGCGCCCGGTTTCCACCAGCGGCGGCAGGCTGTCGAGATAGTCGTTCGGCGTGTTGGCCGCCCCGGTCCGCCAGACAAAGTCCGCCCCTGGCGGGCAATGGCTGATCCGCACATGCCGGTACCACGGCAGGCCGAGATCCCATTCCATGTCAGAATCGAACGTGAACAGTTCCCCGGCCGGGTTGAAGGCCGCGTCGAACTGATTGCGGAATCCTGCCGCCACCAGCGACGGATTGCCACCATCGAGGTCAACTCGCCAGATTGTCCCGCCCGGGGCAAGGCGGTTAGCGGCATGGCCGTTGGCATCGTTCAGGCGCGGCAGCAGGACATCTTCGGTCGTACCGGGCTTGTTCTGGTCCGGCCCTTCCAGGCCTGTCGGCCAGCGAGTCAGCGGCGAGCGCTCGGCCACCTTGCCCACGTCCGCCCAGGCGTGATTGCCGATCACCACGTACAACTTGTCGTCCGGCCCGTGGATCACCGCGTGCGGCCCATGTTCGCCCATGCTGCCTTTGAACTTCATCAACTGCTCGGCCAGATCAAATTTTTCCGACCCCTTCGACGCCGTGCAGCGGTACAGCCCGACCCCCTTCGGCCCGTCGCCGACGAGGTACAGCGAGTTGTGCGCCCAGCACATCCCCTGGCAGTTCGTCACGCGGTCGCAGACGATGTCGAGCTTGCCGTCGTTCCACAGCAGCACCGGCCCGCGTTCCTGCGAGACCAGCAGCCGACCCTTCGCGTCGAAACACATGTTGACGATCGAGAGGGCGAACTTGCCGGCCGTGACGCCTTCGATCATCGTCCCCGCGGGAATGACCGGCTCGACACGAAATCCATCCGGCACTGTAAACCGAGGCTTCTCGGCCTTGCGCGGCGGCTGAGCGTGCACAGCGGCAGCGGCAGTTAACAGGCCGATCAGGCCAAGGAACGTGCGAATGAACATGGCGGGAATCCTCCGTTTTTCGTGATCGGCGGATATTGTAGCGGGCAGGCGGGAGAAAATGGCGGAACAATCTCGGCTTGTACGAACACGGCGGAAGTTCATAGAATCTCAGCGAACCGATGCGGTGCGGACTCTGTCCCTTTCACATCGGCGAATCGGGCCGTAGCGCAGTTTGGCTAGCGCGCCTGAATGGGGTTCAGGAGGTCGGAGGTTCAAATCCTCTCGGCCCGATTCTTGAGAGGCGGGGTGATTTCACCCCGCCTCTTCTATTACCGCCCGCGGCTTCGGCGTTGGCAGCGGCGGAAAGCCGAGCCGGGCGGCAGCGGCGGGGTCGATCATTCGCAACATCTGTGGAATATCGAAGGTGGATTCGTTCCGGTGCCACAGCCGTTCCAGCATAGAAACACATTCGGGATGCCGAATCGCCCGAGGATGAACTTGTTCGATAAAGTCGAGGCCACAATCATCATGGATCGAACGCAGCACGGCCTCACGCGCTTTTGCGTTTGCAGGAGCGATGAACGTCAGAGTCACCGCCGCCAGGAATGCACGGTTTGGGGCGTCTGAATCCACATCTCGTTCGAGGGTCGGCACGGCCTGAAGTGCGGCAGGGCCCATTGCGCGCAGCGCGTCGTTGATCCCATAGAGCGTTGCTGAATCGTCTTCGCCGGGAACTGCAACGATATCCGGTACCAGCGGTGCCGCCATGGGTCCGATCGATTCGATCAGCAGCAGAGCCGCATAGTGATCTGCCGTGGCTGTGCGGAGAATGCTTCGAAGCCTGGTAAGAATCGCGGGGCGGTTGTCATAGTTCAGATTACCTTGCTGCTGCGGGACATCGCAATGCCAGCGAACCGCCAGCAGGTTCAATTCGGAGATATTCCAGTCTTCGGGAGGTCGCTTGGCCGCGTTCAGGAGAAGCTCACGCGCCCGGGGAACCTTGCGAAGTTGCTTGATGACAGTGAGCAAAGAACTCATTTCGGTGAGTTGAAGCGTGGCGCGAACATCCCAACGTTGCAGGTCGATCGGTTTACCTTCCTCGAGCGGATCTCGGCCGCGAAGGACGCTCGCCGCATACTCCCCTACGCGAAAATTGTCCGCATGAGCGGCGATGTCTTCGAGGACTGGACGTACTTCCGACAGAAACTCATTCCGATCGATCTTAAGAAGAAAGTCCGCGGCATTTACCCGCTCCCAAAGCTCTTCGACGTACAAGTTGTCCCGAAAAAAGGGAATCAACGACCGATTGACATTGTTTGCCATCTGCGGATTGAGGAGATGGGGGTACGGAAAACGATCGACGAGTTGCAACAGATGCTGTTCACCAAAGGAACCATGCCGGCTGTAGAGATCGAAGAGAAATCTGTACAGATCAGGTTCAAACTCGTTGATCAGTTCTTCACGGAGATCATGAAAGGCCCACCGAGTCGTCGGCCCAAAGCGATCAAGCATCTTCCTGGCAGGTTCCAGTTTTGCGTACTTGACCAACACTTGCACGGCCGCACGGCGTGAACTCTCCGACGTATCGAGCGCGACCGAACCAACGGCTCGAATCATCGTTGAACGAAGTTCATCGTTTTATTCCATCTGCAAGGCCCGCAGCAGTTCTGGCAGAGCCGCCCGACCCGCGGCTTGCAGTCGCGTCAAACGTTCGGCCGCGTCTTGGCGACGCTTCGGATCCAAGTCCCGCAAAGTGGCCTGCCAAACGGGCAAGGTTGCTTTGTCGTCCGCATCGAGATGTGCCAACGTCCACGCGGCTGTAATTCGGACTGCGTCTGAGCGATGCTTCAGCAGTTGTCGCACGGCGGGGATCGCATCAAGTACTTCTGTTTCGAGAGAAGCTATGTCGTCCAAGCACTGTTCGATCACATCCGGATCGTCGCTTCCGAGCTTTGCGATCAATTCCGGCAACAGTGTGACCGGAACCCGGCCCCAACCGACAAAATTCGGCGATCGTTCGGTCCGCGGAGCAAACGCTAACACAGGGCTGATGCGGATTCGCCAGATGCGGCCCTCCGTCCGCGCAGGGTGGAACCGAAACGCCGTCTCCCAATACGGTTGATTGCCGACCGCCATCGCGGGAATGACTACGGCTCGCTCCCGCATCAATTCGCGAATGGCCAATTGAAGTTCAGACACACTGCCGCTGAACAAGCGGCTGGCCAAGTGCAATGGCTGGATCAAATACTCAGTCCCAAGTTCTTTGGGCGTTTCGAGTCTTCGTGCATCGATATGATTGGATGAAATCAGTCGATACCAACTGTGCCCGGTGCAGACACAAGCATCCGCCTGATCTCCAAAGAAGATGGCCTCCGTGCCGCGGCAAGCCCATTTCTCAAATCCCGGGGCGGGACAGGAATGCACCAAAGTCGCGGGCAGTTCGCGACCCTTGATCTGCTCCACTCGTTCCCAGCGGACGGTCCCCCATCTCCCAACCATCGTCACGTTGCTGATCCGGTATCGCGCAATATCCGTTACACCGATGACGATGCAGCCAAGGTGCCGAGCCGCAATATCGATGCTTGACTTCATGGACTGGCCACTGTTGCCGAGTACCATCGAGCCCATTTTTGCCGCGACCTTTGGCCCTTCGACAACCGTATCCGGCGTCTGGGCCGACGCGGTTGGGGCAACGATCAGCAACAATGCAAGGTGGTAATAGCGCATGGGTGAATCTTCCTGATGGAGCCACGAAGGGAACTCTCACTCAGAACACGCGCACCGCTGAATCGTTGGCGGCTTCCGCATCTTCAATTCCGCTCCGCCTCGTCGCGCAAGCTGAGCAGATGCATTTGGCCGAACGGATTGTGCATCACGCTGCCGGCAAGTTCGGTGGGGCTGTCGCGGAAGGCGACGCGGTAGCGGAATGCTTTGAGGTCGGCGAGGATGTGGCCGTCGTCGATCGGCTTGTCGCTGTTGCAGACGTAGCGGATGACGTCGACCGGGTCGAGATGGCCCGCGTCGGCGTCGGCACGCTTCATCACGATCTCGCGCAGGCCCAGGATGTGCATGCCCGTTGTGTAGACATCGACCTTCGACGCGACGATGGCGACATAGGCGAAGCTCAGCGCGTCGGCACTGCCGTCGTCGGACATCGCCAGCCACTGTTCCGCCCCGTGGGCGACGCCGCTGTTGTCGATGAACACACCCGCGCCGCCGGCCTGGATCACCGCGGCGGCTGCCCGCATCATCGTGAGGGCGGCCGGCAGCGATCCGCCCGGACCGCTGAGGATGAAGTTCACCTTGTAGTTGTCGACGACGGCGAGTTCCGCGGGCGTGGCCTTGTTTCGGCACGACGATCGAAAGATCCGCGCGAACTCCGTGTCGGGCTTCATCGCGCCGAACTCGATCACAGTGCCGTCCGGCATGTGCATGCCCTCTTTGGACATACGGTACCCGGCCGGCAATTGGGAACTGAAGTCCTGCGGGCCTGTCCACTGACCGGGGATGCGAAGATTGATGATGACGGGCGATTGCTCGGTCACGGGTGAACTCATGGAGAAAGTGCCTGTCGTCACTGCTTCGCGGGGATCTCCAGCTTGCAGCAGCCCAAGTCGATGCGATCAATGGCGACGGAGCCGTCCACTTGAAGGACGCCTTCCTTCAGCGAGTAGTAAACGAACCGACCCTGTTTCTGGCTGAGCACCAGGCCGGAGTGTTTCAGCACCGTCAGATGATGGGAGACATTGACGACGGGCGTCTTGAGCATTTGGCCGATCTCGGTGACGTTCTTGGGACCATCGCTGAGAAAGCGGACGATCTTCAGGCGTTCCGGAGCGGCCAGGGCGCCCAGCAGTTCGGCACAGCGGACGGGTTGCAGCGGGTCGTTCATGCGCGCACTCGTGACGTGTTTGTTGCGGGCATGGTAGCATTCAAGGACATGAATTGCCAGTGGAACGGCACGACGACAACGAGCCGTGACCGTCAGGGAGGGCGGGAAGTTTACCCCTCTCCTTCACAGTCACGGCTCGTTGTCATCACACCGCCATCAACTTATCGTCGTGGCGGGTGCTGGGTCGTGAGGTCTCGTCCGCGAAAGCGGAGTTGCCCTCGAGTACATCTTTCAGCCGCTGACGCGCGACGTGCAGCCGGCGCTTGATGGTGCCGACTGGCGTCTCGAATTCACGGCTCATCTGCTTCAGGCTGCGGCCATGCAGGTAGAACGCTTCCAGCGTCCGCCGGTCGAGTTCCTTCAGCCGCTTCAGGCCGGCGTGCAGCTCGACCTTCGCCTCGCGGCGTTCAACCTCGTCCAGCGGGCCGATTCCCCGGGCGGGAACGGCGTCGAAGAACTCGGCCTCGGCCGGGCGGACCGGACCGCGCCGGCTCAGGCGGTTGATGGCCATGCGCGCGGTGATCTGGCGCAGCCAGCCGGCGAAGCAGCGCGGGTCGCGCAGCTGCGGCAGCTTCTTCATGCCGTGCACGAAGACTTCCTGCGCCAGTTCCTCGGCCTCGACCGGGTCGTGCACGCGGGTCAGCGCCATGGCGTAGACGCTTCCCTGGAAGCGCTTGACCAGTTCGCCGTACGCGGCCTTGTCGCCCAGCTTGGCCCGATCAACCAGGATCGTGATTTCATCCCATGACATAACGCACTCTTCCCTGTTCGGGGCTTGCGGTATCGGGCGCGGGCACGGCGAAACGTCGCTGCCGGCACTCAGCCGATACACGTTGATAAATGAAGACCCATGATGCCGTCAGTTGCGAACAGGCCGAACGACGACGCGCAAACGCGAATCGCCGGGTTTTTCAGCCGTGTTCAGCAGGGGACAGCAAACGCTCAGGTTGTTCGGACTCGGGTACACGCTGCACTGCGATCGGACCGGCGCACTCGCGTGCCCGGCATGTTGGAACGATCGAATTCAGTGCAACCTGCTGGCCGAGTTACTTACCGCTGGAACCGGCGGAACCCAGACCGTACCGGGGTCGATACCCGGCTAGGCCGTTGGCCGCGTCATCAATGCAGGCTGTCGATTGGCAATCGAGCCTGGCATCATCGCGATGCGCGGTAAACGGATCGGCTGATGTTCCGCATGTCGCGGAAGCGCCCGAGCGCCCCGCATCTCTTGCCGGTTTGACCGGTTTCGAGGTAGCCGCCAATAAGGCGGCATAACTCGAACTCGGTTCCGATTGGGGATGCAAGGCCGGCGACACAAGTCGCCATGGGTGGAACAGGACCACCGGCGGCATCCCCATTCGATTACCGGACAGATCGACGCGGGCCTGCTTGACCGTCGTAACGGTGCGCAGGATCGTCAGGTTGTCCAGGTTAATCGTGGTCATGGGTATCCTCCGGCGATTGAGTAATGGGGCAGGCGCACTGGCCCGCCATGATAAAATCCGGATCAAATCGACTGCTCGAATGACCTCAAACAAACACAAAGTTAGGGGTTAAACACGTTGCCTTACCCGACGGCGGGTCTTCCTACACTATTAGACGACTTTCGATCCATGTCATTCCCGGAATTCAGTCGAATTCATCGAAAATGCACGGACGCCTGTCGGGGTGTATGGCTTCAGACAGCCGTTCCCGGGAGAAGGTTCGCGAGGTTCGCGATATTTTTTGCCGTTGGCTTTTCTCGGTCGGCCGGGTATCACTCAACGCCCCATGAAGCCCATCTTCCGAACGGGTTGTCACTGCGTTAAAGAAATACATGGTATTAAGTTACGATGAAACTGCTTGCCATGCCGTTGCCGCGTTCGCTGGAACAACTGCCGCGGGTCACCGCCCGGCAGGCGCTGGTCCTCGCCGTTGCCATGGGGCTGGCGTTACGGTTATACCACTTTTTCCGCCTGCCCAGCGTCTGGCACGACGAGGCCGTGGTGCTGCTTTCTGCCATTCATTTGAACTTCTACCAACTGCTGGGGCCGTTGATCCACCATGAAGCCGCTCCGCCGCTGTTCATGATGATCGAACGGGTGATGTTCCTGACCTTCGGCGACACTCTGTACGTGTTCCGCGCGTTACCCCTGGCGGCCAGTTGCCTGAGCTTGTGTCTGCTGGCGTCGATCGCCTGGCAGTTGCTGCCACGGCCCGCGGCCGTTCTGGCGACCGCGTTGTTTGCCGTCTCCGACCGATTGCTGTACCACGCAATCGAAGCGAAGCCGTACGCCCTCGACGTGCTGTTCGCAACCGCACTGATCTGGCTCGAACTGAAGTCCCGCGACTGGTCGCTGCGCCGCCGATGCCTGACCGCGCTGGCGTTCTTCCCCGTCGCGCTGTGGCTGTCGTTCCCCGCATGCTTCATGCTGGGCGGCTGGTTCCTGGCACAGGTGCCGATGCTGCTGCGCAGCCGTTCCCGGGGCGACTGGATTGCCGCAATCACGCTGGCCGTTGCCGTGGCCGGGTCGTTCCTGGTGCTGCTCACGGGGCCGATCGCGGCACAGCGTGACGCGTCGATGGAATCGTGCTGGCATGACGGCTTCCCCGATTGGTCCAGGGTGTGGACCGTGCCGATCTGGGCGACGGTCTCGACCTTCAACATTCTGGGCTACTGCGTCCATCCGCAAGGCTGGTTGCTTGCGGGCTTCGTCATCGTCGGCAGCATCTGGATGCAGCGAACCCACGGCCCGCTGTTGCTGACGCTGATGCTGGCTCCGTGGGCATTGAACTTCGTCGCTGCCCTGGCGGGCAAGTACCCGTACAGCGGGCAGCGTGTTCTCGTCTACATGACGCCGGCCGTCGTGCTGCTGACGGCCGCGGGCGTTCCGCCGGTAGTCGCCTGGTGTCGACGGCACGCGCCCGCGGCACTGCTCATCGTCTTGTTCACGCTGGCACTGCCGTTTGTCAACACCGCGCGTCGCACCGTTGAACAGTGGAATCGGCCCAACGCCAACGAGGCCAACGCCCTGGTCCGTGAACGCTGGCAGCCGGGGGACCGGATCGCGTTCAATAATTGGGAAGCGGAGTACGCACTGTGGACGTTGCGCGACGCTTGGATCGTCCCTGGTGAGACGATCCCGCCGGGCAGGCAACGGCTCTGGTATGTCGCACTCGCACCGGACCCTGCCGTTCGCGAGACCGTCATCCGCGCGATTCCGCCGGTCTGGCAGGCAGTTGAACGCCGTGAGTTCAAGGGCGTCACCGTTTTGTTGCTGACAACAGACTCGGCCGACGCGACTGCTTCTCATATACCAACATTCTCGGATTAACGATCACTTTCAGGAGAACGACATGGGCAACCCGGCAGGCGACAAGAAAAAGCTGCGAGCCAAGCGCCGCAAGCGACAGGCCATCCGACTCACGATCAAGACCCCGGCCAAGTAACACAGACAAGCACGCCAAGGCGTGCTTGCTTCATTTGTCGGGCGGTATGCAAGCACCACATTCGCTGGTAGAATCACGTCATCCCCGCCGATCAGATTCAGGTGCAACCGGTGAAACACTTTCCATTTCTGCTCATCATCGTTCTCGCGGCAGGCTGTTCAAAGAAGAACGGCAACCCCGGCAACGCGCCCGGCGAACTGCCGACCGTGGAAGTGACCGTCGGCGTGCCCGAGCGCAAGACGATCCAGTGGACCGTCGAACAGCCGGGGCACATACTGCCGTTTGAAGTCACACCGGTGATCGGCCGGGTTCTCGGCAACATCGCCAATCTGCACGTGGATATCGATCAGCGCGTTCGCGGTCCGCGGACTGACTGGTGGGGCCGGGAAATCGAACCGGGCACACTGCTGGTCGAGATCAACGCCCCCGAAGTGGAACAGGAATACAAGCAGGAAGAGGCCCAGACCGAGCAGGCCAAACAGGAAGTCCTGCTCGCGCGGGAGAACCTGAACGTCGCCGAGGCCAGCTATACCGTCGCGCAGCAACTGGTCAAGGAGATGGAGGCGGGCGAGAAACGGGCCGACGCCAACTTCCAGCGCTGGAAAGGCGAGTCGATCCGCGTTGACGATCTCGTAAGGCGAATGGTCATCGACAAGCAGACGGGGGAAGAGACGCACAACCAGCTTCTGTCTGCCGCCAGCGCGCTCGATGAAGCGATCGCCCGCCGCAAGTCATCGGAGGCCGGGCTGCTGGAAAGCAAAGCGAAACTCGATCGTTCCAAGGTCGAGATTCAGACGTCGCTCGCCCGACAGGCCTTCGCTAAGGCCGACCTGGCACGTATGGGCGTCATGCGCGGGTATCTGAAGATTCGCGCCCCGTACGATGGCGTCATCACCGCCCGGCATCTGCACACGGGGCATTTGCTGCAGCCGTCGGGCGGCCGCGGGGAACAGATCCTCACCATCGCCAGGGTCGATCCGGTCCGTGTCGTTGTGGAAGTGCCCGAATCAGCCGCGGACCGCGTACGCCAGGGCACCCCGGCCACCGTGCGCGTCCAGTCACTGCGCGGGGCCGAGTTCAAGGGACAGGTGGCGCGCACGTCGCACATCCTGAATCAGGACGTGCGGACGCTGCACGTCGAAATCGACCTGCCGAACCCCGATGGCCGAATCCGCCCCGGAATGTACGCCTACGCCAGCATCCCTGTCGAAGTGCCCGACGTGCTGACCATCCCGCAGTCGGCCGCCGTCTACCAGGATGAACTCTCGTACGTCTGGCTGGCCGAGGATGGCAAGGCATCACGCTGGCAGATCCAGATCGGCCAACGCGACGGCAGCAAGCTGGAAGTGCTTCGCAAGCGGAAAGGCCCGCAACCCTGGCAACCATTCACGGGCAATGAATCGGTCATCGTCGCCCAGAAGGGGCCATTGACCGAGGGTCAGAAGGTGAAGCAGTAAGGGCGCGGGCAGAGATAAAGTCGTCAGAACCACGGTTGCAACAGTGCCTTCAAGGACAACCACGATAATCTCAAAGAACACGAAAGGAAAGAATGGATCAACCACGATGATGACAACATCACATGGATTTCGCTTTCATTTCGTGTGGTTCGCGCCTTTCGTGGTAAATCTGCTTCTTCGTGTCGAGAGTGTTCGCCAAGGAGCGGTTGCCGCGCTCCCTTGCGGTCGCGGCTCGTTGGAAACACAGTAGCCGACATGTTTAATTCTGCCCGGACCCGCCGGCACCGGTGAATGGTTGACGCTGCGGCTGCGTTACAAGAACGTCGATGGCGGCGAGGGTAGGGAACTCGCCATCTCGCTGCCTGAGAACGGACTGTTGAAGCAAGGCAGCGACGACTTCCGCTTCGCGGGGGCCGTGGCCGGGTTCGGCATGCTGCTGGGCGATTCGAAGTACAAGGGCACCGCAACGTTCGACACCGTCCGCGATTGGGCCGCGGGTGCCCGCAACGGCGACGAAGCACGCGCGGAGTTCATCGGGTTGGTCGACCGGGCGAAACGGTTGAAACGATAGAGTTGTTTAGCGGGCGACCCAATGGGTCGCCTGCATCATTTCGTCTCCAACCAGTTGATTCCCACTGCCGCGTCGACCTTCAACGGCACCTCCAGCGCGATTGCGTTTTCCATCTCGTGTTTGACCAGTTCGGTCAGCGCGTCCTGCTCGGCCATCGGAAACTCAAAGACCAGTTCATCGTGCACGGTCAGCAGCATCTGCGCTTCCAGCTTTTCCTTTGCCAGTCGGCGTTGCACGTTGAGGATGGCCAGCTTCATCAGGTCGGCGGCACTGCCCTGGATCTCCATGTTGATTGCCTGGCGGTCGATCATCTTACGGCCGCGGTAGTTCGGCTTCTCGCTGATATCGTCGCGCGAAAACTTTCGCCGACGGCCGAGGATCGTCGCCACATACCCGTTCTCGCGGCAGGTCTTCAGCAGGTTGTCCTGATACTCGAGTACCTTCGGGTAGCGATGGAAGTACGCATCGATGAACTCCTCCGCGTCATGCCGGGGGATATTCAGCCGCTCGGCCAGGCCGAACGCGCTCATGCCATAGATGACGCCGAAGTTGATCGTCTTCGCCATGCGGCGTTGTTCGCTCGAAACATCGTCGAGCGCGACTTTGTAGATGTCGGCCGCGACTGAGGCGTGAATGTCGCGATCTTCGACGAACGCCTGCCGCAGACTGACGTCCTTGCAGAAGTGGGCCAGCAACCGCAGCTCCACTTGCGAGTAGTCGGCACTCAGCAGCAGCCAGCCTTCTTTCGGCAGGAACGCCTTGCGGATCTGCTGGCCCTGCGTGGTGCGGATCGGGATGTTCTGCAGGTTCGGGTCCGATGAACTGAGCCGCCCCGTCTCGGCCATCGTCTGATTGAATGACGTGTGGACTCGATCCGTTTTCGGATTTACCAGGTTGGGCAAGGCGTCGACGTAGGTTCCTTTCAGTTTCGATACCTGCCGATGCTCGACGATTGCGACAGCCACCTGCGCCTGCGGATACTTCTCCACGTCGAGCCGGGCGAGCTTTTCCAGCGATTCCTGATCGGTGCTCGGTTCGTTGGTCGTGCCGGTGCGCTTCTGGATCGGCAGTTTCAGTTGCTCGAACAGCACTTCCCGCATCTGCTTGGGCGAAGCGATGTTGAACTTGCGGTCCACCGCGTCGTGGATCTTCTTTTCGATTTCCACCAACTGCTGTCCCATCTCGACCGAAAGTTTGTCGAGGAACGGCACATCGAGCCGGATGCCGGTGAACTCGATGTCGGCCAGGGCGGTGATCAACGGCACTTCGACCTCGTCGTACAGCTTGCGCAGCGTCGGGTCGAGATCGCCTTCCAGCTTCTGCGTCAGCCGCCATGCAGCATCGGCATCCTCGCAGGCGTAGTGGCCGACCTGCGCGGCGGGAAGCTGGTCCATCGTTTTCCGGTTCTTGCCTTTGCCGATGAGCTCGATGGTGGGAATCTTCTGATGGCCGAAGAATTCGAGTGTCAGGTCGTCGATACCGTAACTACGCTCTCCGGGTTTCAGCAGGTAGCGTGCGATCATCGAATCGCCGACGACGCCGCGCACTTCCACGCCCGCGGCCCGCAATGCCAGCATGTCGTACTTGATGTTCTGGTTCACCTTGCCGACAGTCGGGTCGGCGAAGATCGGCCGCAATGCATCGAGCGTCGTTGATGGGTCGAGTTGCGCATCCCCGGCCGGGGCACGCAGCGGCAGGTAGAACGCTTCGCCTTCCTGCCAGGCGAACGCGACACCGACGACCAGCGATTGCAGCGGATCCAGCCCGGTCGTCTCGAGATCAAACGCGAAGCGCTTTTGCTGCTTCAGGCTGCTCAGGAACGTCTGGAACGCGCCGGGGGTGTCGATGTTCGTGTAGGTCGCCTGCCAGTTGCCGGGCGGCGGCGGCTCGGGCGCGGGCGTGTCGTCGAGACTGCTGAACAGGTCGGCTCCCTGTTTCGCCGGCTTTTGCTTCGGTTTCGGTGCTTCGCCGATCTCTTCGAGCATCGCGGCATTGCGCGCTGCTCCTTCGGCCTTCGCGCCGCTGCGGACCTGCTGCGCGAACGAGCGGAAGCCATACGTCTGGAACAGGGCCAGCAGTTCGGTGCTGTTCCACTCGCCGCAACGCCAGCCGTCCCAGTCGAATTCGAGCGGCACGTGCTGATCGAGGCGCACCAGCGAGCGGCTGCGTTCGAGATGGCCCGAGGCGATGGCCGCTTCGAGATTTTCCTTCAGCTTGCTCTTCTTCATCGTGCCGACATTCTTGACGAGGTTGTCGAGCGACTCGTACTCCTTGAGCAGCTTGGCAGCTGTTTTCTCGCCGACGCCCGGAACCCCGGCCACGTTGTCGATGCTGTCGCCGACGAGTGTCTGGAAGTCGACGACCTGTTCGGGCTTCACGCCCCAGATTTCCATCAGGCGGGCGGCGTTCACCTCTTCGCGTTTGCGCAGGTTGTAGATGCGGACATGGTCGTTGAGCAGTTGCCGGCAGTCCTTGTCGCTGGTACAGAGGTAGACGTTCAGGCCGCGCTCGCTGCCGGCGCGGGCGAGCGTCGCCATCACGTCGTCGGCCTCGTAGTTCACGGCGGACAGGATCGGCAGGTTCATGGCCGTCAGCAGGTCGCGGATCATGTCGATCTGCGGCGGCAGGTCGGGGGGCGGCGGCGGCCGGTTCTTCTTGTACTCCGGGGCGATTTCATCACGGAACGTGGGGCCCGGCAGGTCGAACGCGCACAGCAGATAGTCGGGCTTCACCTCCTGATGAAGCCAGAGCAGGTCGCGCGCGACACCGAAGACGGCATTGGTGGGCCGGCCGTCGGATGAACTCATCGGCGGGATCGCGTGGAACATCTGGTAGATCAGCGCGAAGGCGTCGATCACGTACATGCTGCCGGCAGCGTTCATGCGGGGTGGCCGTCTGGATGAAGAGATTTCAAAGCGACTACAATGATGATATGCCAGCCACCCGCTGCCGCCTTCTGTCGTTTTCCGTTCACGATGGCTATCAGAACATGGCCATCGACGATGTGCTGCTGCAGTCGGCCGAGACGGGCCGATGTTCGCTGCGCTTCTACGGCTGGCGCGAACCGACACTGAGCCTCGGCTATTTCCAGAAGGCCGACGACCGTTTGCTTGACCCGCTGCTGACGGAGTGTGCCTGGGTGCGCCGCGCGTCGGGCGGCGGGGCGATCATGCACCACCATGAACTGACCTACTGTCTGGCGCTGCCGGCGGAGTTGGCGACGCGCAAGGCCGGGTCGTGGCTGTGCCGGGTGCATGATGCGATTCGTTCCACGTTGTCAACTTATGGTGTCGCCGCGAGCGGCGTGAGTTGCGGGGAGGACAAGAAGCTTGGCCCATTCTTGTGCTTCCAGCATCAGACGCCTGCCGACTTGCTGATCGGCGGCCACAAGATCGTCGGCAGCGCTCAGCGCAAGCGACGCGGGGCGGTGATGCAGCACGGCAGCATCCTGCTGCAACGATCGCCGTTGGCCCCCGTGCTGCCGGGTGTCGGGGAGCTTGCACAAGTTCAGATCGATGCGTTCGATTTGGCAACTCGGCTTGCCGCAACGCTGCAGGCCGGGACCGGCTGGCAGTTCGACCCCGATGAACTGGATGCCGGTGAACTCAGCCGCGTCCCCGATGTGGTTCGGGACACATTCGCCGCCGATGAATGGAATCACAGGCGCTGAATGAGGTTGCGGATTCGCTCACCTTCCCCCATCTTGCCAGTCGATACAAACGACAGCCCCGGTTTCCCAAGGCCATGGCGAATCGTCGATGAGTGATGCCACCCCCGTACCCGATTGGATCAAGCCGCCGCTGTTGCCCAGCGCGAGGGGGCGGTCGATCCCCTTGTCGCTGCCGCGTCGGCAGATCGGCGACCTGCTGCACTTTGCGCAGAAAGTGCCGAGCGTTCCCGTACAACGCCGCATGAAGCTCGGCCCGCTCCTTGCCGCCCGGAAACGCTGCGAGCAGCGGCCCAAGTGGGTGCTGCTGTTCGCCAAGGGGTTCGCCCAACTGGCGGCCGAGTTGCCGAGCCTGCGCACGTCGTACATGGCGTTCCCCCGTCCCCGCCTGTACGAGCATCCCGAAAGCATCGCCACCATCGCTGTCGAGCGGGACTACAAGGGCGAAGACGCGGTGTTCTTCCCGAAGTTCTGGGCACCCGACAAGATGCCCCTCGACACGCTGGAAGGCAACCTGCGCTATTTCAAGGAAGCGCCGTTCGACGAAGTGGACGAGTTCAAACTGGGCCTGAACGTCAGCCGACTGTGGCGACCGCTGCGGCGGGCCATCTGGTGGACAGCATTGAATGTCTTCGGCGACGTTCGCGCCCGGGCGTTCGGCACCTTCGGTATCAGCGTCTACTCGGGACTGGGTGCCGAATCGCTGCACCCGATCTCGCCGATCACCAGTCTGTTGAACTTCGGCCAGATCGATGCCAACGGGCATGTTGATTTGCGGCTGATTTACGATCACCGCGTGCTCGACGGGGCACGCGTGGCCCGGAAACTGAAGCGGCTGGAAGAGATCCTGAACGACCAGGTCGTCGATGAACTGGATGCGCAGCCGCCGAACATTCTGCCGTTCCCGATGCGCGTTGTGGCGTAGTGCGCCCGTTCACGAGGGTTTGCCCACCACGTTCGATACCGGCAGCGACCAGATCTCAATGCCGGTTTCCTTCGCCACGGTGAAGCCGTTGCCGCCGATCATGCCGGCCACGTCGATCGGATGACAATCGACGATGTGCGGGAAGTGGTGGTGCATCCAGACGTAAGTCTTCTCCAGGAAGCTGACGTGGGTGCCTGCCTTCGGCTTCGCCATCGCGACGACACTGAATCGGCCCGTCGGCTTCACCACGCGCCGGACCTCGCGGACGACGGCGGGGATCTCCTCATCGGCGAACAGTTCCAGGGTGAAACTGCAGTAGACGGCATCGAATGATGCGTCCGGGAACGGCAGCTGCCGGGCGTCGGCCACGCGCAGGTCGATCTTCGCTTCCAAGCCGGCCGTGGCCAGCTTCCGCTGCGCGACCGCCAGCATGCCCGAGGAAATGTCGACCCCGGCCACAACGCCCCCTTTGCCGACCAGCCGCGCCAGATCGATCACTTCATTGCCGGTGCCGAAGCCGAGTTCCAGCACTGACTCGCCGGGTTTCAGTTCGAGGGCGGCAACGCCGAGCTGCCGGGCCTGCTTCTCGTTGGAGTCGGCGATGAAGTCGTAAGCATCACTGATGCGATCGTAGAACTTGCGGTTGGCTTCGTGCTTGGCAGGTGACGCGACGGCCATGGGAATGTTCCTGGGATAAAAGATGGGGAATGACACTCATCCACTCGCATCGGGTCATTGTAATTGTGAACAGGCAGCATTCCGGGGTAAAAATCCGCCAACGTCATCCAGTCACGCGTGTTGTACTGGCGGAACACTGCTGAAATAGCCCCCGTTGGCTCGTGGATTCGCTGGACAGCGGGATTGCCCGGCGGTTACGCTGAAAGGAAGCGGCTTCGGGAAGTTCCGAGGCCCGAACGGTAAGCAGGAATGTTGGGCCAACTGACTGTGTCTTCCCCGGCTGGTCTCTCCCCCGGCGATGAAGCGGGGCTGATTCGCGATGCGCAAGCCGGTAACCGGCAGGCCTTCGCCAGCCTGGTGGAACGCTATTGGGACCGGTTGTACCGTTGGCTGTGTCACCTGACTCGTGACAGCCACACCGCGGAAGACCTCGCGCAGGAGACCTTTCTGAAAGCGTTTGCCGCCATCGGCCGCTTTCAGGCGGGCAGCAATCTGCGGGCATGGCTGTTTCGGATCGCGCACAACAACTTCGTCAACCTGCATCGGTCGGGGAAGAACCGCAGACAGCCGTTCCCCACCGATTGGCCGGACGAGGATGCCGGGCCCGAAGCCAGTGCGCTGAGCCGTGAAGCACTCGCGCAGATCGCCGATGCCGTGAGCAAATTGCCGCTCGACTTCCGGACGGCCATCACGCTGCGTACAGAAGGAGAGTTGTCCTTCCGCGAGATGGCCGAGATTCTGGCGATTACCGAAGAGACTGCCCGGTGGCGCGTGTTCAAAGCCCGGCAGAAGTTGATGAGTATCCTCGAACCCGAAATGCTTCCGCCGGCTCGCGGAGGCGACCGCAAACAACCATGAACTGTCAACCTGTCCGAAACCGTATTCTGGCCCTTTCCGACCCGAGGCGGCTTCCCGCCAGTCTGGCCCAGCATGTGCGCGACTGCGCCGGCTGCAAGGAATGGCTGAAGACCGCCCAGGCTCTCGAAGGGGCGTTGACCCGTCTGCCGGTCCCCGCCGGCAATGAGATGGCCCGTTTCGGCATCATTGAACAGATCAAGATGCTGCCGGCAGTGATTCCGCAGGTCCCGATCCCCGCCCGCGTGGCCGATGTACCGGTTCTTGAGCTGCCTGCCATCGACATCGTTGTCCCGCCACCGCGTGAAACGCCTGCCCCCGTTCAGCGACGGCAGCGTCGGCGGCTGACGTTCTCCGCTTCAAAGATGTGGCCGGCCGGTCTCGTGGCCGCGACACTGCTGATCGGCGTGGTTGCCTGGTACAGCCTGCGCAGCGGCCCGGCTCCAGTGAAGCCATCATCCCCCGCCGACCCGTTGCTTGATCACCTGGTGCAGTTGAACGTCGAATTGGCCGGGTCCCGGACTCCCGCCGAGCGCGTTCAGGTGCTGGCCCGCGTGGCGGACGAACTGAACGTCGAGATGCGCGGGATCGCCCGGGCGGACGCATCGGGCGACAACATGAACGCCCTGCGCGAGATGTACCAGAGAGTTGTTCGCGGGCTGGCCGAGCAGGCCCCGCTGGTCGAACGCACGCAGAAGGAAATGGTGCTGAGCAAGGTGGCCGCGAGCCTGACGACTGCCAGCCAGAAAGCGGAGCAGATGGCGACGGAATCGCCCGAGCATTCCGCCGCCGCGCTGCGTGAAGCCGCCGGCACCGCCCGCGATGTGAATCGCACGCTGCAACGCCTGATCCGGGAGGCGCTGTCGTGATTCGTACCGGGACCACACTCGTTGTCTTTGCCATGCTGGCCGCATTCGCCGGGGCGCAAGGGACCAAGCCGCCGCTGACCGCCGCCCAGCAGCAGCAGTTGTTCCAGCGCAATCGCGCGACAGTGGCCGCGCTGGTTGACAGCAGCCTCGAGATCTCCCGTTCCAACGACTACGTCGCCCGTGCACGCTCTTATCGCAAAGTTGCCATGCAGCTGCAGCGTGACCTCGATCACGCCGCCGGCGACAGCGACGCCACGCGGATTGCGGAACTCGGCAGCCACCTTGACACCGTGCTGCGGCAGGGGCTGGCCCCCAGCCTGCGCGCGGCCCATCAGCAGATCGGGGCCGGCGGCACCGATCGCGGCAACCTGCTCGACATCCGCGACAGCAGCATGGAACTGGTCGACTGGCTGCGGACGAAGGCGAAAGACAAATGGGCCGACACCCCGGAAGTGCGGTCCGTCATCAACTCGCTGGAACAGACGCGCAAAGACCTCAATGGCAGTGTTGGCCCGTGAATGCCGTCGAAAGGCATCGCGAATGCTACACTAAGCGGGGTGTAATGATCGCACTCTGACGCTGCCGAGCCACGATGAAATTCCGCGACTACTTCGACAAGGCCTACGTCATCAACCTGGCCGAGCGCACCGACCGCCGCGCCGAGATGATGCTCGAACTCGAAAAAGGCGATTTGCTCCCCGAACCGGGGCGGATCGAGTTCTTCCCCGCCGTCCGGGTCAGCGAGGCGTGCGGCTTTCCCAATGCGGGTTACCACGGTTGTTTCCGCAGCCACATGGGCGTGCTGCAGCGGGCGCGCGACGCCAACGCCCGCAACGTGCTGGTAATGGAAGACGACTTGTGCATTGCCCCACGCTTCAAGACCGATGAAGCCGAACTGGTCACGCAGCTGCAGGCCCTCGATTGGGGAATCGTCTATTTCGGGCACTTGCTCGAAGAGCCGGCCGATCGGCCGACCCGTCTGCGCCCCTACGATCAGGGGGTAATGCTCGCGCACTTCTACGCCGTCAACGGCAAGTACATTGCCCGTTTCGCGGAGTTCTTCGAACAGATTCTGACGCGACCGGCCGGTCATCCCGATGGCGGACCGATGTCCCCCGATGGTGCCCTGCACTTCTTCCTGACGAAGAATCCCGATGTTCCGTGCCATGTCACGACCCCGAACCTCGGGACGCAGCGAAGTTCGCGCAGCGACCTGAGCCCCAAATGGTTTGACAATGTCCCCGTTCTGCGGCAGACCATCGCAATGCTGCGCAAGGTAAAGAAGGCTATTCGCAAGTAGAGTACCCCCTCATGTCCCAGTATGGTCATTATTTCAGTACGCGCTTCGTGGCCGTTACGGCGGGCATCCTCGCCGTTGTCGCGGTCGGCATCTTCCTGATCGCGACGCAGCCGGCCGCCCCCCCGGTCGTCGACAAGAAGCCGCCCCAGCCGGACAAGCCGCCCGTTGAGGCAACAACAGAATTTTTCACGATAAGCATTGCCAGTCCCGGTACGTCGACTGACCTGATGGACGACACGATCCTGCTGCCGATCAGCACGGCGCTCAAATCGATCGACGGGGTGAAAGCCACCCACTCGGCGGCGTTTGAGGGCCGGGGCGAAGTGGTCGTCGCCGCCACAACGCCGGACGCCGCCATGTTTCGACAGTCGATCGCCGAAGCGATGGCCAGGCTGGCACCGATGCTGCCGGAAGGGGTCGAGCCTCCGGTGGTCCGCATCGGCCGTACGGACCGGCTGCCCGACGTCTGGCTGGTGCTGCGCAGCACGGGCGGGCAGGACCTTGCCTACCTGAGCCGGGTCGTGAGATTCGAGATTGTCGAAGCGGTGCAGCGCATCGCCGGGGTGGAATCAGTCGAAGTGATCGGTGAGGTGAAGCCCCGGCTCGTCATCACGCTGAATGCGGAGAAGCTGAAAGCTCGCAATCTCGAACTGGCGGACCTTGCCGCCCCACTGGAACGCAAGGGCGACGTGACGGCCATCACATCAGCGGATAAGCTCGGCGAAGTGAAGATCGCGGATCGCGATGGCATGCCGGTGTTGCTGCGCGACGTTGCCGATGTTCGCGAATCGGTCAAACCGTCCGGTATGGCGACATATGGCCGCGGGCCAGCCGTGGCGGTGGGGCTGTACCTGCATGACGGGAAGGACCTGAACGCGGTCGAAGCGAAGCTCAAAGCGCTGCAGCAAGAGTGGAAAAAGGGCCTGTCCGCCGAGACGGAAACGATCCTGCTGCCTGCATCGGCGCACGAACTGTTGTTGGAGGCCCGCGCGCCGGAGGAGACGTTGCCGCTGGCGAAACTGCTGAGATTGAACCGGTTCGAAGCCGAACTGTTGGCCGCGTTTCCTTCCCTGCCGCCGACGCTGGTTCTGCAGGCCGCCCCCGAATTGCCGATGTACCTGACCGCATCGTTCCCCGCAGGCGAATCGCGGTCACGGGCGGTCGATACGGTCCGCCAGATTGACGAAGACACTCCGGATGTAAGTGTTCGTGTAACCAACGCCGGCCGGCGCGAGCCGCGCTGGCCGATCCGCTTCGGCGTGGTGGGCAGCGACCGGCCGGAGAAGGCGGCCGCCCTGGTGAAGCAACTGCGGGCCGGCGTTCCGGAACTGACGGATGCCGAGATCCTGACCGCGCCGCAAGTGCAGCAGCAGCAGATGCGTATCGATCGGGAAAAGACAAGGGCCGCCGGCATCGGCTTCGCGGACGTGACTAATGCGATGCAACTGATGACGGCGGGACTGCCCAACCGGCCGGTGCCGATCGAGTTCCGCCCTCCCGATCGTGAGCCGTTCGCCGACATGACGGTCAAGTCGTCCGACGGCAAGCTGGTTCCCCTTGGTTCCCGGGTGACGATCGAAATGACCCTGGAGCCGGCCCGCATCGGCCGGGCAGGTGCCGAACGTTGCGTGATCATCACCGCCAACCTGGCGCCGGGTAAGGATCGGGCCGAGGCGATCCGCAAGATCGAATCGCTCGCGGCGGTGGCCAAAGCAAAGATCATCCTGCTCCCGTGAACCTGCTTCTCGCCGAAACTGTCGGCAGGGTTATAATGACCTGATCTCCCCTTGGTCTGTTTGACGTTCAGGAAGCGAGTTTTCATGCGACATGTGCTGTCGGCCCTGGTGCAGAATCAACCCGGCGTGCTCGCCCACATCACGGGCATGCTGGCCTCCCGCAACTTCAACATCGACAGTCTCGCCGTCGGCGAAACCGAAGTTGCCGACCTTTCGCGGGTCACTTTCGTCGTTCATGGCGATGACTCCGAACTCG
>Ga0105048_10003127_pt1 | contig 27102 bp, 12 predicted proteins | sample MAT05_FD_78382 | JGI IMG/M metagenome (GOLD analysis project Ga0105048, IMG submission 78382) | Freshwater microbial communities from Lake Fryxell liftoff mats and glacier meltwater in Antarctica - MAT-05 | ecosystem: Environmental > Aquatic > Freshwater > Ice > Liftoff microbial mat | place...
AGAGTCTGTGGAAAGGCTACGCCCGATTTCTCGACATGGTTGCAATCATGATCCTACGAAGGGGGTCCGCATCAAAAAATTGATGAATGCGCCACGTCGATCTTCCGGGGCAAGGGCAGGCCTAGCCATGCCTCGAGCATGCCCGGCACGTGCCGCATGTCAAAGATCTAGATGTGCCCCCACTTCCCACACCATTCCCCATTTACCACACCATTGGCCCATCAAAGGCTCCCTGGCGCAATTTCTTCCATTCGCCGGATTGACTGTTTCGGTAAGCCGGGTAAGCCTCCACACATGAACAGTGCGACGATCTCCACGAAGGGTCAATTGGTCATTCCCACCCAATTTCGGAAAGCCCTGCATCTCCAGGCCGGTGACAAGGTCTCGCTCACGCTGGAAGGAGACAAATTGCTCCTTCAGCGCGAGCAACCGAGGCGCGCCAGGCTCGTTCGCGGCAAGTTCGGCCGTCCCGTTCTCGTCGCACCGCCAGGAGCCCCACCCATGACGCCGGAACGGATCAAAGCCCTCCGCGACGAAACCCCGTGAGCCACTTGCTGGACGTCAGTCTCCTGCTGGCCTGTGCGTGGTCGGGCCACCCCGATCACGCCCGCGCCAACCGCTGGCTGAACTCCACCGCAAAATTCGCCACTGCGTCCATCACGCAAATGGGCTTCCTGCGCGTGAGCATGAGCGCGGCCTACGGTGCATCCTTTGCCGACGCTCAGGACGCCCTGCGCGCCATCCTCCGGCTCAAATCCCACCACTTCGTGACCGATGCCGTGCGCGCGGATTCACTGCCGGCACTTTCCAGCAACAAGGATGTGACGGACGCTCATTTCGTGAGATTGGCCGCCAGCCACTGCCTCAAGCTCGCGACTTTGGATGACGAGTTGTGCAAGAAAACTTGGGCAGCCGGCATCGCCGAAAACCCGCTCTGATCCACGCCCATACCCGACGGATTCCCCTACGACGTTTTCCTCAGCCACAGCGCGAAGGACAAGGCGGTGGTGCGCCCGCTTGCGGAGCGGTTGCGGGCGGACGGGGTGAAGGTGTGGTTCGATGAATGGGTGCTCAAGCCCGGCGACAGCATCCCGGCGAAGATCGAGGAAGGGCTGACCGAGGACGAGGCGTCGGCAGGCCTCCCAAAGGTTGTGGCCTTGCTTGCGGCAGGTGGAGAGATAGCCGCGAATGCGCGCGAAGACCTGTGCCCCGACCAGGGTGCGGAAGCAGCCGGAGATCTTCTGCTTCACCTTGATCATGCGGATGTCCTGCTCGCCCTGATTGTTGGTAAAGGGGACCTTGGGATCGATCGAACGGTGTCCGGACTAAACTCTGGAGGGAATCGGTGGATGGTGTCCGCTGGCGCTCAGGTGCCCATGGTTGATCTCCCTAGGTTTCTGCAAGAGTGATTCGGGTTCTAACCTTCACGACCACTCAATCATGAGTCGAGGTGGGCAGCTTCAAAAACTTTTCGGATTTTTAGAGTGCCCTTCCTGAGCCCCAGTCGCCCTCGTAACGCATCTAATCATGCTCTACCATCAAATCGCCTTCAAACCCACCCCGATGGCACCACCGTCCTGCCAGGCCACGCAGTAGAGATTAATTCTATTTTGCATTCTGACATTCCTACTCACCAATCCATTGGTAGACTCACTGGGTGTTTTCTTACTTTTCTTCGATCCCTACATCTCATGACTCGCCCGCCTCCAATCCGCTCTTGTTCGACCGGTTCATGGCTCCTGCAATGGAAGTGCTGAGAGAGTATGTTCGCGGCGTCCGCAATGACTCCTCACTTACCGATCTCGCATTTATCCAGTTTGGCGTGCTTTGTGTTATTAGTCAGGCCGCTAGTGGGCGGGACTTCCTTCAACAGTGCGCCGAAATGTTCGGTCAGGATCGAGCCCGTTCTACATTCTTCGATGCTCTCCATTCAAATCGTCGAAAGGGAATCCTCGCCGAACTCAATGCCGCGTTCGTCAGTCGCTGTGGTGTTAAACCCATCGACCTGGGCGCCGATCTCCTGCTTGGCCTTCCCGGGCTCAAGGATCGAGCGGTCTACGCCGTCGACGGACACCAACTCGAACACGCCTGCCATGCGCGAAAAGACTCCAAAGGCCGATATGTTCCTGGGAACACCCTTTATTTGCTCTGCCTGCACAGCGGCTTGCTGGTCAACTTCGGGGCTGTGCAAGGCGACGGCAAATACCAACGCGAGATGCCCGTGTTCCGAGCCCGCGCCATGGACTGGCTTGCTGGCCGGGCAATGAGGGAGCTATCCAGCCCCATCTTCGTGGGCGACCCGGCCTTCGTGGACAAGCAGTTCGGGACCCGCATGGTATTGATGCGGGAGCGTGGAGCACTCGTCATCACGCGGACCAAGCAAAACATGCTCCCGACTGTCTATGCCAGTTACGGCTGGGACAAGACGTAGACGACGAACCTCGGAGTGTTGTCGGATGAGAGCGTCGGCTTCGACGGAGCGTGCCTCATGCGAAGGGTGCGCTATCGCGATCCCGAGACGGGGAACGAGTACGAGTTCCTGACGACCGTCTGGGATCTGCCGCCGGGAACCATCGCACTGCTCTACTTGTTACGATGGCGGATCGAAAAAGTGTTCGACACCGGGAAAAACAAATTGGAAGAGACCAAAGGGTGGGCGACCGGCGAGGTGGCCCACGAAATCCAAGGGCATTTCTTCGCGCTGACCCACAATCTGTTGGTGCTCCTTCGCTGGAACCTCCTGCGCAACCACGGCCTTCGGGAAGTCAAGCTAGAGAAAAAGCGCGCCAGGTGGTTAAAGAAACGAGCCGAATCGGCGAAGACCATGAACCGGGAGGTTCATCCCATCCAATGGAAACTGCCTGCCATTGTGCAGATGTCACTGCAGTTCATTCGAATGCTGCGCAATGGAATATTCGCGTAAAGGCGCTGGTTGGCCATTCTACCGAATTTCGCCGCCATGCTGAATTCCTATCTCTGATTCCGCCCGGACACTGTTCCCTTTCTATCCAGGGAACCAACCATTTGGGTTCGCCCAAAACTTCATACGGTCGCGACCGCTTCGCGGGGATGAACAAAGGGAAAAATGGAAAAAGAACAAAGCGCAAAGATCCCTGCCCAGCGCTAGCGAGACTCAACCCCACACACCACACGAAAACCGCAACTGCCGTAACGGTAGCCGGGATCGCCGCGAGAGCGATGCGCCGCGCGCAGGTAGTCAGGAGCATCAATGAACCAAGACCCGCCCCGCAGCACGCGCTTCCCAAGGACAGTATCCAAGTCTTTGCCTGCATTCGTCACGGTGTTGTATCGCTCCCGCTCAAATGCCTCGTCCAACGGACACCAAACCGACTGGCACCACTCCCAAACGTTCCCCGCCATGTCGGCCGCTCCACACGCCGCTTCGCCCCTCGGATACAACCCCACCGCGCTCGTTTGATTCAGGTCGGACCCGCCCCAGTTGCATCGGGCGCTCAGCTCTTCCTTGGAACCTTCGCCGCCCCATGGGTACTGCCGGCCATCCGGGTATCGTGCCGCCCGTTCCCACTCGGCGTCCGTTGGCAGGCGCACCTTCCATCCGCCACCCGGGAGTCCAAGGGCCTCCGGTGCGAAGGCGCTGTTCAACCAACGACAATAGGCCAGCGCCTCGTACCAACTTATCCCCACCCGTGGATGGTTCGCTGTCTGGAATTCCAGACGATAGTTTCGCGGACCCGCGATCGGGAAGCGCTCCTCCCCATACTCCGTTCGAAGCCAGTCCGGCCAATCCTTCGTCTCCGCCTCCCCCGTCCGCCACGCCCGTCCGGCGGATGTCCAGAGCGCCTCATTCTCGTACCCGCGAGCCTCCACAAACAACTGGTACTGCGCCACCGTGACCGGGTACTTGCTCACGAAATAGGGCTTCACGATCCGCGCGCAGGGGAAGGGCTCGGGTGAACTGCCATACGCCTTGCGATCCCCTCCCATCTCAAAGGGCCCTGCGGGGAACGGCACCCCAGGTTGATTCGGATCGGGCCCGCACCACACAAAACTCGGACGCGCCGGAAGGTGTTCGTCCTTGGGCAACACGCCCACCCCCGGCCGATCATCCCCCAACCTGCCCAGGGCTGAGGCCGCGCGGGATCGCACCGCGAGCCCGAAACGGTCTGGATCCTCCCGCACGGCCAGTAATCGCTCCCTCAGGCGACGCACCGTATCGACGGTCCCGGTTGCTAGGATTTCCGGCCACTTCTCCATTCCTGCATCCCGGGCAATGTCCACCGCCAACTCCAGGTCAGAAAGCGCATCCGTGCTGGAGTTACCGGTTCCTGGAAGCAGAGACGCCACGAGGGCCAAGACGGTGGGTTCGTCCCCACCCTGGACGTGCGCATTGAACCCGGCAGCCCACAGAACGGGTTGTCGGGCGTAGTCTCTCTGCCGCCGATACAGATCCAGCGCGCGACGATGAAACTGCGGAAGGATGTTCGGACCCGTCTTTCGTTTGGCGAGGTGGCAACCGGCAACGAACTCCTCGAAACGATAGGCAAACTCGAACTCGAGTCCGTCCTGGGATTGCAGCAGTCCGGCGCGGTGACGCAGCGCCTCAATCAGGGTAACGCCACAGCCGCCGCCCTCTCCCTTAAATTCCGGACGGACGATCTCCAACTCCTCGTACCAGGCCCTTACAAACTGCGCCTGAAGCTCTGGCGACAGCGGCGCGATCTCGTGGGGATCGGGAAGGGTATCCAGTCGAAACTCCTCCCGTTGGTACGACGCCTTGCGGCAGGTCACGGCGACACGGCATTTCTGGAAATCACCCCGGGCGAACGCTTCGATGGCCTGACGGACCCGAAGGAGCAGCGGAGGCGGAACTTCGTCCAGACCATCGAATAGAACAAAGGCGAGACCCCGTTCGAGCACCTCGCGAAGGTGTTCGGCCGCCTTGGTATGACTTCCCTGGGTCAGTTCCCCGGCCAGATGGCTGACGACCAACTCCGATGTCCCGGATTCTGCCGCGGCCAGTTTCGGCGCAAACTCCCGGAGGACGATGCGCAGGGGCACAGCCTTTATCCCGCGCAGCGGCTCGGGAGGTTCGGATCCCGCGACGGGGGAGGCCTTGCCCTTCAGTCCGCCGAGGTGGGCCGCGAGCCACAAGGTGACGTACTGAAAAAAGGTCGATTTGCCTGAACCTGGCTCTCCAACCAGAACGACCGGTCGGCTCTCGGTATTCAGCAGGGCCTCCAGAGCGCTCAGGTTGCCCGCGGAACCGGCCTCGTGCCCCGGTTCACGCCGTCGTCCCTCCGGAAGCGGCCGTGGGGACGTCGTCTCCAGACTGACATACACCTGCGCCAGACGAAGCCACGCCTGGCGAAAGTCGCCTCCCAGATCGATGCCACGGGTGACGAGCTTGGAACAGTCCTGGGCAACGGTGCGCAGGTAACTGGAGAACGGCGCCAGCAGAGCCGCGTCGGTTGGCCGACATGGCGCGGGGGGACCGAAATGATTAATCTGCTTTTCTATGTGTCCCTCGTTCTTGACCACGTTGCGTGGAGCAGACCCGCCGCCTCGACGGCGCTTTTGGGGAGTGGAGTCCGGCATGGGGGTATGCTGGGCGACGACCGATCCGGCCTAAGGCAGGGACCGTTGCCGGACGAGTCTGCGGACACGGGCGAGCACCGGCCGCACGATGGCCGTCAACACGGATCCTGGGGAGGTGACTTGGAATACCTCGATCGGCCACTTGATGCCCTTAAATGACTGTTCACCCAGCGATTCAAAACGCACACCCGCCAACCCCCGGGCGAGTTCACGCACGGCGCCCGTGGCCGCCACACCACCCGGCGGCACCGCGGCGGGGAGGCGTGATGAAAGGTTCCCCGCCTGACTGAGGTACCCCGCTTCATCGTTGGCGATGGGTTCCGTGTGGAGTCCCAGGCGACAGGCCATCGGCTGCCCGGCATGGAGAATGGGTTTCGTGGTCAGATCCGCCTGAAGCGACAACGCGGCGATCACCGCATCCTGAGGGTTACTGAATCCGGAACAGAAATCATCCGCCGACCCCGCCTGGGAATCGCCCCCGAAGCGTCGGATCACCTGACGCGCGCGAAGGAAGAAGCGGCGCCTCGCATCACCATAAGCGTCCCCTCGCGTGACGGAATCTCCCGCCAGCCCCGCACCCGGCTCCTGACCCGCGGTTGAACCGCATAGGTCCAGAAATAGCGCGGTCCTGGGGTGTTCAGAGGACGGGGACGTTGGCTTCATGGATGCCTTGGTTCCAAACCGGCTCACAGGGTGGCGGACTCAGTGGAGGAGGAATCGGGTGCGCGGTTCCGATCCGAGAAACCCAGACGAGCTTCCAAGACGGTCAACCGACGAAGGATCTCTCCCGATTTCTCATCCGCTCGATCCGCCCAATGGTAAAGAGAACTGGCACGAAACTCTTCCCGGCGATCCTGCATGCGTTGCCCCACCAGGATGAAGATGCAGAGGGCAATGGCCTCAAGGCTGACAATGTTGGTCAGCAGGCCGACGGTCGGCGTGAAGAACCCAAGCGGACGGTCCAGCAGTGCAAACCAGAGAATCCACCCTATGGCATGAAGCACAAAGCATGTGGGCCCCGCGAAAAAATCCACCCACCAGCTCGAGAACACGTCCCAGCCACTCCCCCGCGGCTCGGCGCGCGGTTCGGGTCGAGAGCCTCGATTCATGCGCTCGGTATGGGCTCGGAGCCTCTTTGCCAGTTGGCGGGCGATGGCGAGCGCCGCATCCGGGGAAGCCCGAAGGACCGCCAGCACTTCCTTTCCCGGTACCACGAGAAGATCACAAGGCCGCCGGGTGACACAGGTCGCGGTTCGCCGAGAGCCTTCCTCTAGGCACGCCACCTCTCCGAACCATTCCCCCGGCCCCAATCGGCGCAGATCGGCATCCACCACCCGAGGGTGGAACGGGTTGTCGGAAACTACGGAGGCGGTTGGCAGCGTGACCTCCACCTGCCCGGAGAGCACCAGAAACATTTCATTTCCAAGATCTCGAATCCGGAAAAGCACGGCTCGGACGGGACATCGCGGATCGAACACGACTTTGCGACTCCCTCCAGGACCGAATCCGACAGACCCTCAAACAGCACGGAGGTTCCGAGAAGGGCCTTGACCCGGGAGATGTCGCCACCTCGGTCTTTCACGGAATCAAGCATGATGGTCAACAGACTGGCCGCCTCTTCCCGGGTTCTTCAAGTCTTCTCCCTATCCTTGACCTCCATCTCCCAAATTCGTCGTCCCGTTCGCCCCGCATTTGAAGCCGCTCCGGCTCGCTGCGCTGGTCATCATCCACGCCGGCCTGAATAGAGCCCTCGAAGCCCTGACCCACGACGCGCCCACCGTCGCGATTCCCATCACCAACGATCAGTCCGGCGTCGCGCCTTCGATCCCGGATCGAGCAGTGGGGCAAAGCGCCTCTTCGATTCCACCTACGCAGGCTGGCAGCCTGCGATACGGCAGGTTGGGCAACCTGCGCTACCGGGGACGCCCTTCTTTCTCTCCAACGAGACCCAGTGGCCGACCCTCTAATTCCTTCCGCGCTTACATGTTCGTGGCCCCCATGCGCGATTTGCGAATCGTGATCGCTCTCCACGAACTTCACTTCAACCGCACACGACACCTTGCCTTCGGCCTACCCGATTTCCGACACTACGCTTCGCTATGAATCCGCCGGCGACCTCCACTTCCCAGGGCTCCCGCATCACGGACCTGCTCGATCGTCTTTACCCACCTCTGCTCGCCCGTGAAACCGCCCAACAACTGGAGGACCTCCTCAACCGCCACCAGGCTTCATGTCCTCCGCCAACGACTGCCCGCACACTGTCCGAACGGGATGCCCTCCTGATCACGTACGCCGACCAGGTCCAGGAGCCTGGAACACCGCCCCTCCGGACACTGGCGACCTTCTGCGAGCGGCGTCTCGCGCAGCTTCTCAGCGGCGTCCATCTCCTGCCGTTCTTCCCCTGGACCTCCGACGACGGATTCTCGGTGAAGGACTACTTCGCCGTCGCTCCCGAGTATGGAGCCTGGTCCGACATCGCCGCGTTCCGGCCAACCTTCGATCTGATGTTCGACGCCGTGTTCAACCACATGTCGGCTCAGGGGGACTGGTTCCAACGTTTCCTCCGCGACGAACCGGACTTTCGTGACTTCTTCGTCACGGTCACCGGCCAACCCGACCTCTCGCAGGTGGTCCGTCCGCGAGCACTGCCGCTGCTCACCGAGTTTGCGACCGCGCGCGGACCCGAGCGGGTGTGGACCACATTTAGCGCCGACCAGGTGGATGTGAACGCGAAGAATCCGCGGGTGCTGCTAGCGTTGATGGAGGCCCTGCTCTTCTACGTCGCCCAGGGTGCGCGGTTGATCCGGCTCGATGCCATCGCCTACCTCTGGAAGGAGATCGGCACCACGTGCATTCACCTGCCGCAGACCCACGCGGTCATTCAGTTGATGCGCGCCGCGCTGGATCGAACGGCGCCGGAGGTCCGGCTCATCACCGAGACCAACGTGCCGCACGTCGACAACATCTCGTACTTCGGTGATGGCACGAACGAGGCTCAACTGGTCTACAATTTCGCCCTTCCACCGCTGGTGCTGCACGCCCTGCTGCGTGGGGATGTCAGTTACCTTTCGGACTGGGCGGATGCCACCCGCGCGCCGTCGAACCAAACCACGTTCTTCAACTTCCTCGCATCCCACGACGGCATTGGCTTGAACCCGGCCAGGGGCATCCTGCCGATCGGCGAGATCGAATTTTTGGTCGAGCGCTGCCAGACCCATGGCGGGTTCATCAACTACAAGCACAACGCCGACGGATCGAAGAGCCCGTACGAAATGAACGTGGTCTATTTCGATGCACTGAACGATCCGGCTTCAGGCGAACCCATCGACACCCAGGTCGACCGTTTCATGGTGGCGCAGTCCATCATGCTGTCACTGGCGGGGGTTCCGGGGATCTATTTCCATTCGCTCTTCGGCTCGCGCAACGACCGCGAAAGCGCCCTTTCCACCGGCATCAACCGGCGCATCAACCGGCGTAAACTCGAACTCTTGGAACTCGAGACGGACTTGCAGACAGAGGAATCGCTTCGGGCCAAGGTCTTCCGACGGTATGGTGCCCTTCTGGCGGCGCGCCGACGGTGCGCGTCTTTCCACCCTCACGCAGACCAGCGAATCCTCCCGGGCGACAAGCGCCTGTTCAGCGTCCTGCGCATACCGCGCGACGGATCGGCCTGGGTGCTCTGCCTGCATAATGTCAGCGCCATCAGCGTGACCGTCGATATTCAGCCCTCCGGGGACGGGGCCACCGACCACTGGACAGACCTCCTGTCCTCAGAGCCCCAGGCCCCCGGTGTCACCCGCGGGCTCCGTCGACAACTGAAGCCCTACGAGGTCAATTGGCTCACCGCTGGTGGAGCCCAACCCCTGCGAATCACGGCCGTGGATTGACCACGAGGGGCCGGCCCATGGTTTTCACGACCGCAACGCTCTTCCCGACGGGACTATCGCTTGCCTCCTGAAGCTCGTTCGCGTTGCCTTCGCGCCGTGCATTTCCTGGTCCGAGTTTTCTTGCTCATCGCCCTCGGTGGCGGGGTCGCTGTCGCCGACGAACTTCGCTGGTGGAAGGGCAACCTCCATACCCACACACTGTGGTCGGATGGGGACGACTTCCCGGAGACCGTGGCCGATGGGTATCGATCCCAAGGCTATCATTTCCTGGCGCTCTCGGATCACAATGTTCTCAGCCATGGCGAGCGGTGGATGACCGTGAGCAACATCGCCGCGCGCGCCAAGGGCGAGCACTGGCGCGGAGCCTCATTCACCCCACGCGACGCGTTCGCCGGGTACATCCAACGCTTCGGCCACCACTGGGTTGAGACTCGCATCCACCCCACCAACGGCCAGCACCAGGTCCGCTTGAAGCCGATCGACGAGTACCGGGCGCTGGTGGAGGAAGCGGGCCGATTCATCCTGATTCAGGCCGAAGAAATCACTCAGGACGCCACCAACGGCCGCGCCATCCACATGGGCGCCATCAACGTCCACGAGTGGATCTCGAGCCAGGTGGCCGGCACGGTGCCAGAGGTGATGCGAAAGGTGCTGGCGGCTGTTGAGCAATCCGCCGCCAAGGCCGGCCGCCAGATTTTTGTCCATGTCAATCATCCCAACTTCAAATGGGGCGTCACCGCCGAGGATCTGGCCGAGGTGGTCAATGAGGAATTCTTCGAGATCTGGAACGGGTTCCACGGCGACAATGACCCAGGCGATGCCAACCATCCGTCCAGCGACGAAATCTGGGATATCGCCAACACACTCCGGCTCGTCGCCTTTAAGGCGCCGCCCCTGTACGGCCTGGCCAATGACGATTCCCACGATTACCAGGGCAACAAAGTGCGGTCACCACCCGGACGTGCCTGGGTCATGGTGCGGTCACGCTTCCTGACGCCTGAGTTCCTCGTCCGCGCCCTGCGCGCCGGCGATTTCTATGCCACCACAGGAGTGCTCTTCGACGACGTCCAGTTTGATGCGGAAGCAGGGAAGCTCTCGTTGCGTATTCAACCGAACGGGCCGGAAACCTTCGTGACCCGGTTCATCGGCACCCGCCGGGGCGTGAACGTGACGGGTCGCCCCCGGATCGATGCGGCGGGCAAAGTGGTTGAAACCACGCTGGAGTACCGTACGGACAGCGGACCGCAGATTGGTGAGGTCTTCGCCGAAGCGAAAGGACTCCTACCGGTCTACATGCTGAAGGGCGATGAACTGTATGTGCGTGCCGTGGTGACGTCCTCCGGCAACCCAGCGGTCCCCGGACCCGAACAGCAGTTCAAACAGGCTTGGACTCAACCGGTGGGTTGGACCGTGCCAGCGGCGAAGCGCTGAGGACGGTCCGCCACTTGGAGATCAGCCCACCAATTCCACGAGCGTGATCCCGGCGTTGCCCCGGTTGCAGTCGGGGTCGCGGCGCAGCGAGGGATGTCGCTCGAGCAGTTCACGGCCTTCCAGGGTATCGGACGAAAATCGCTCTCCAGGGACCACCAGCCGGGCTTTGCCCTCCTTCACCCGCAGCCGGAGGGAACGCCGAATGGCCGGTCCAAGCACACCGCCTTCCCCCGAGGATCCCCAGCCGTGGACTACCTTCAGGACCCGGACACCACCCTGACGAGCAGCGTCCATCTCCCGCAGGAGCCGTTTCCTGGCCTCCTCCACGGTGGGCAATCCATTCTTAAGCTGAAGCGTACGCATCAGAGCGCCCTTTGTAGCCGACTTTCCAAGGCCGAACAAGCTCACCTGGGTGCGCGCAACCGGAAGAACTTCCCGCTTTCCTTCAAAATCGGAATCACATGCCGACCCCGGGCATTGGGCACCTGGACCCAAGGCCCTTCGAGACGCTCCGCCACTTCCAAGACCGTTCCGGATTCATCGTCCCATTCGACGACGATCTCGGACGGCGGATTGGGGTTCTCGGGGGTGGGGAGTGGTCGACGTACGGGGTTGATCTTCACCTGCCGCTTCTTGGAACAGTCGACCGTCACCTTGAACTGGCAGGTCTGCACCGGAACTCCTGGTTCCGAGATCCGGCAGGTGACCGTGGTGGTGCCGATCGGGAAATGGCCGCCCGAAGGCGGATTGCAGGTGACCGCGATCGGGGTGCATCCCAGCAAGGCTTCCACCGTGTAATTCACCACCGCTCCATTTTCGTCGTCGCAGCGCACCGTGAAGTCCTTCGGGCACGTCAGGCTGACGGTGGAATTCACGGTCGGGTCCACCACGTTCAAGGTGATGACGCAGGTTCCCGCATTGCCGCGATTGTCTTCCGCGCTCAGGGAGATCTCGTGGCTACCCACCCCCAAAAGGGTGCCGGGAGCGGGTTCCTGGATGATCGGCGTCTGGAGTGAGATGCCGCAGTTGTCCCGGAGGGTCACCAGGGAACGAAGATCGGGAACCTGGGTCTTGCAGGGAACATCATTTCCCAGCTGGCCTATTCGGACCGTGACCCAATTGGTAACGCATGTGAGTTGGGGCGGAGTGGTGTCCCCAAAGAACAAACAGGCCGGCCACCCGTAGGACATGTACTCGCTCCACCCGTACACGATGACCCCCACGTTCGCGCTGGCGGTGAGCGTGTGAACACCCTGGTTCACTCCAAGGCGGGCGTAGCGGAATCCGCTGCCCGGAATGTCGGTGAAGGTCAGGTTGGTCACGATCCCGTCGAGGGTCAGTGAAGCGACTGACGCGGGTGCCACCACGGTCAGGTGATGCGTCAGGAAATTCGTCCCGCCCGTCGCGAAGGTGTGGGATGCCGTGAAATGGGAACGGCTCGGAACCGTCACCATGAAAGGATCCGAATTCACCACGCCATCCTGGTCTGAACTCGAGGCGAACTGGTTCACCAAAACCGGTTGAGTGGCCGTGATATGCCCGGGCTGGGTCAGCAGGGTTTCAAAGACATCCCCTCGGTTCGTGAGCGTCATGGGAATGCCATCGACCGTGATGGCGGTGTTCTCGCGCGCCGCGACGATGCGCACGGTTTCGCCCCCGGTCCGGGTGGCAAGGGGTGCGGTGAAGAATTCGGTCCCCATCCGTTCCACGGGCAGCATCTGTTCAACCAGATAGTCACAGAAGAACAGGCTGCCGGAGTTCACGTTCGCGCACACGTGGCCCCCCATTACAGCGACAGGCTGGTCGGCCTCGATCACCGTGCCCGTCAAGTCCGCGGGGGCGTCGTTGGTGTTCCGGAGCTGGTAGCAATCGCCAAGGTTGGTGAGAACGATCGTGTAGGGCACACCTGCGATTCGCAGTCCCGTCTCCACCTTGGGCGTGATGACCACCGTGGTGTTTGTCCTCGTCGCAACAAGCGCGAACTGCGTGCCCGAGATCTCTGGCACACCCACCTGGGTGTTGGGGAAGGCCGCCACGACGTACTCCCCGGTCAGCACCTCGGTCGGCAATGCGAGGAAACCGTCGCTCGTGTGGTTGGCCTGACTGATCGCCTGCACACCTACCGGCGCGGTCGCCGTCACGTGGATGCCTCGATTGAGAATTCCGTCGTTCAGGCCGCCCAGATCCACCGCGGCAGGAAGGGTGATCGTCGCGACGGAACTGACGATCGTGGCCACGATGTTCGAGTTCAGGCCTGGAATCGACACCGTGACGGTCGTTCCATTGACCCCCGTCACCCGCAACCGCGGCGTCACCGGGTTCGCCGGGTCGGGTGCGTAGGCACCCGGGAAGGTGAACCAAAAGTCGCGCCCGGTGCAGCCCAGTTCGCATCCGGAATCCTCCTCAATGACCACCCGGTAGTCTTCCACTTCGCCATCGCCGCCGTCGCCCGTGTACGTATTCAACCCGGACCGGCTCAGCCGAAATCGGGCAAAGGTCGGACCACTCCTGGCGGTCGACGGGACATCGAAGGTCAGCACGTTCCGTCCTGCCAGTAGTCGCTTCCCGGTGAAGATGCGATCCCCGGCCTCCGCCCAGTTGCCGTCATCTCCAAAATCAATCCAGGCGTCCAGTCGGCCGTCCTGCGACGCCTCCACCTTCACTTCCGCTTCCTGGCCAGGGATCAAGGGTGTCGAGAACGTCACCCCGTCCTCGTCGTCGGCGACTCCCGTTGGGACGTGGTCATCCCCGGTGGCGTTGGCGTTCGGCTGCCCGTCACTCTCCGCATCGATGCTCTTTCCCAGGTGGAAATCGTCCACGATCGTGTGACGCGCACCGTCCTTCGCTTCGGTCGTCGGGTAGCGCGCCGGCGCATCGCCCCAGTCGTTCGGCGGTGACACGATCAGAAATGTGTAATCCTCGACCTCCCCATCCGGCGCGGGGCCGAACCAACTGTTCAATCCCAGGCGGGTCAGCCGGAAGCGTGCGTAGGATTGCCCGGGAGTCGCGTTCAGCGGCACCGAAACCTTGAATGTACGGGTCTCGGAGATGAAGGGCTCACCCACCAGAACCCACTCGCCAGGTTCGGCGAAGTTGCCATTGCGGTTAAAATCAAACCAGGCGTCGACCCGGCCATTGCCCACGACCGTGACCTGGATCTCGGGCGCTCCGCCGGGCACATACAACGGAGACCCCGTGACGCCTTCCTCGTCATCCGGCTGTCCCGCGAGGTCGTCACCGATCGCCAGGAGGTGAGGCACACCGTTGGTTTCGACATCCACCACCTGCCCCAGGGACAACCCGGCGATCCGCACGTGCCTCGCTCCATTGTTCGCCAGCAGGGTGCGGTAGGAATCCGGCAGATCACCAAAATCCTCGGTCAGGTTGGGTTCACCCCCGCTTCCGTTCCGGGTGATCTCGATCGCGTAGTCTTCCACCTCGCCCGCTTCCCCACTGGCCCCGGCGACTCCCGGGTACTGGTCTTGGTAAAGTCGAAACCGGGCGAACGTGGTTCCGATCACGGCATTGGCGGGAACCGGAACGTTGAAGTCGTTGGTGCCCGGATTAAGGAGCACGTGGGTGATGATCCGTTCGGCGGGATCTGCCCAGACTCCGTTGTCATTCCAATCAATCCAGGCGGAAAGCCGCCCATTGTTCTGACCTGGAGGTCGGGCGTGCAGCACCCGGAGGGTCACCACCTGCCCAGGTAGGAACGGATTGAGGAACTGGACGCCGTCCTCGTCAGCGCCATCCGCCGTCGCGGTTGCGTTCTGAAGGGTACCGTCGTCGGCATCGATCCCCGCGCCCAAGGTGAATCCGGCGAACGCCCGTTGGGACGCACCGGAGTGAGCCAGCGTGGTGGGATAGGGTTGGTCCGGAGCGTCGCCGTAGTCTTTGGGCTCCTCGTCCGAGGTGGTCTTTTGGTTCAGCCGGGCGGTTTCGCTGTTTGAACTTCCCGCCGCATTGTTCACGACGACGTCGTAGTCGCCGAAGTCAGCGGCAAGGACCCGGGAGAGCGTCAGGGTGCTGCTGGTGGCTCCTGGAATGGCCTGCCCGTTGCGGCGCCACTGGAATGTGAAGGGGCCGGTGCCGTTGACGCTCACCGTGAAGTTCGCCGTCCCCTGCTCCTCCACTTCCTGGCTGGCCGGTTGAATCACGATCGACGGCGGAAGTGCGCTGTTGACACCCGCGAGCGTCCGAAGATCGACGGCATTGGGCAGGTACTCGGGCTGAAAGTAGCGCGTGGGATGAACCTGAAGGTTGGGTGTGCGAACAAACCGGCCGGTCACCCCGCGGGTGGCGGACAAGACCCGGAATCGCGCTTCGGCATTGGGAACGAAGGCACCAAGCAAACGGGTGGAAAGCGTCCCGCCTTCGATCGTGGCCGACCCATTAAGGATCTCGACGAGATCATTCCCTGTGCCGGGACCCGCCCCGCCAGCCACCTCGACATCGAGAACCCCGGTGGCGGCATGGGTGTAATTGCCGGTGATCGAAATGCGTCCCGGGGAAGATCCAGGGGATAGGATTCCCGCATTCGTGAACGCCACCCCACTCACGTCCAAGGCTCCAGAACCGAGAATGCGGGCTCCCTGGGCGTTCAGCCAACCCGCCCCTCCCACCACCAGGGTCTGGCCGTTCAACTCGATGCGTCCCTCGTTCCGATGCTGGGCACCGTTTTCGGCCACTTCCAAGGGGTACTCCAGGACCACCGTGCCCCGGTTGCGCAAGGCGCTCCGAATCTGCCGTCCACCCCTGTTGCCGGCATCGGTACGAATGACGCCACTCTCACCATTGACCACGAACCCATCCGCTCCGCGGAGCGACGAGGTCCGGTCCGAGCGCAGACTTTCCAACCAGATGACGCCACGATTAATCAGGTTGGTGTTGAAGGTAAGAACCGCGTTGGCGCCCACGTCCCCGATCACCCGAAGGATGAGATTCTCGAGGTTGTCCGCTCCCAGTTCGCTTCCGGCACCGTACAACTGCAGCGCAAGCGGCTCCGGAGTCGGCCGGGTGGGCACGATCCGGGCGTTCAGGAACTGGACGTCGCCTCGCACCATGCCCCCGTCGGACTGATAGGTCCCGGTGACCAGAACCGGACGATGGGTGGCCAGGACGAGCCCCTGATTGACGAGGAGACCTTGAATCTGGCGATCGCCACCTGCCTCCTGGATCACCTCGATGATGCCGGAAGGCGCATTGGTGAACCCGGCACCCAAGTCCAGCCGGGACACGCGATCGCTTCGCGCGGACCCCATCAGAATCCGCCCGGCATTCACCGCACCCGACCCTGTGGTGAGCGTCGTCTGGTTTCCGACGTCGGTGTCCATGTGGAGGGTCATCGACGGGCTGGAATTGGCAATCAGCGAACTGCGGATCCCCAACAGCCGCAGCGTGGACAGCGCACTGAACGAGGAGGTTACCCAGGTCGCACCATTGTAGATGCGGACGTCTCCCGAAACCGAGCCACCCGTCACATTCACCCGCCCTTCCTCAATGCCCAGCGAACCCAACGCCTCGATGACTCCCGAGTTTTGGGAAAACACCGCGCCCTGATTCACCACCTGCAGATGGCCCCCCTCTTCGACGTGAACCCGGCCTTGATTTCTCAGGCTTCCACGGAAGCGTCGTCCCCCGCCGCCAGCCGCAACGACCTGGAACAGACCCTGATTGTCGAGAGTCAGTCCGTCCGCCGCCAGCGTCGTGGTCCGGTCCGATCGCTGACTCTCCAATTGAATCGTCCCGGCATTCACCAGGTTGGTGTTGATGCTCAATACCGCATTGGCGCCGACATCGCTGATCACCCGAAGCACCAGATTGGTGATGATCCCGCCGACCAGGACACTCCCGCTCCCGAACAACTTTAGTTCCGTCGGTTGTGCCGAGGCCCGGGTGGGAACAATACGGGCGTTCAGAAAGCGCACATCACCCTCCGCCCGGCCGCCGTCGGCCTGATAGGTTCCCGTCACCAGCACCGGCATTTCGGAGCTTAAGAGACGCCCCTGATTCACCAGGACGCCGTTGATGAATCGTTCGCCGCCTCCGTCGAGAATGACTTCGATCGTCCCGGTCGGGGCATTGGTGAAGCCCGCCGCGATTTCGAGTCGAGCTGACCGATCACCGCGAGCCGATCCGATTTGAATACGCCCGACGTTCACCGCTCCCGTGCGCGTCGTCAGGGTCGTCAGGTTCCCGACGTCCGTGTCGAGTCGGAGCGTCATGGTCGGGCTGGCATTCTGGATCAGAGAACTATCGCTTCCCAACAACCGCAGCAGCGCCGGAGAAGTGGAAGTAGCCGCCACGAATGTCGCCGCATTGAAGGCACGAACGTTGCCGGTCAACTGCCCGCCCGTGACGTTGACCCGGCCACCTTCTATCGCCAGGGAACCGCGTGCATCGATGCGCCCAGAGGCCGCCTCGAAGACTCGATCGCTATTGCCCACCGTCACTCCGATGCCTGCTTCCACCACGAAATTACCCCGTTGGATGATCCCACCGTTCAGGCGCCTGCCACCACCGACGGCGGCGTTGATCGACAGGGAACCCAGGTTCTCCAGCCCCGAAACGCCCGTCACGCTGAGCGTCGTGGTTCGGTCGGATCGCTGGCTCTCCAGCCGGATATGACCACGATTTCTGACGAACTCCGAGACGGTCAAATGCGAGATGTTCCCGATATTGCTGGTCAGTCGGAGTGTGCAGGTCGAGTCCAATGAACGCACCGTCACGACTCCGACGAACTGAACCACCAGGTTGAGTCCTTCGCCGTCGATCCGCACATCGTCCGCCGGTCCCGGGACCCGGCCATTTTGCCAGTTCGATGCGGCCGACCACAAATGGGTACCGGTGGTGGGGCCAACCCAAGACACGGTGGCCGCCCCGGAGGGCAAGCCAAACAGCCCGACACTAAGCATCGCCAGGACACAGAGAGGTCGAAGGCCTCGTAGATCGCGACGCAGCGGGCCACACAGGACCGCTAAGGCGGCGCATCCCGCATCTTGGCTTGGAAATGGACGGTTCATGGGATCATCCAAAGGAGTTTGAGAGGCCGAACGGATAATAGGGATACCGATTGCGGCGGGGCGGAATGCGTCCTGGAAACCTCCAGGGGCTTCAACGGGGACGGGAATCCCAGCGACCGAGACGCCAACGCGGAGGCGGTTCGAATGAAGTTTGGGCCTGAGCCGCCCAGAACCGACTCATAGGCCGCGGCCTCCGTGAGAGTCAGGGTCAGGAAGGCATTGACCACCTGGGGCGTCGTCACCAGGAGGGAAAACGGCGAAACCGAGGTGCCTATTCCGGAACTGGTGCTGGAAAAGTCCACCGTGTCCCGTCCGCCTTCCAGCGCATCCTCGATCAATTGATCGCTCCCCAATGAAGCGTCCGCGTCGAAAGCATAGGTGTCGTTCCCCAGCCCGCCTTCCAGGACGTCGTCGCCTCCCCGGCCCTCGAGACGGCTGTCCAGTGAGTTGCCGACGATCCAGTCAGCCGCGCCGCTGCCGAGCACGTTCTCGATGGCATGGCCGCGCACGAGGAACAGATCGAGGTTGGGATGCACTTCCTGCTCACTCCCCAACCCCAGGTCGAGGGTGATCCCCGTCGCGGTGGTCCCGTTGAATTCCAGTGTGTCCGATCCGCCGGTAGCCACATCCTCCAAAACGGTGTCCGTGCCCAAGGACGAACCCGATCCCATGGCAAACAGGTAGTCGTCATCCCCTTCCCCACCCACCAGCAGGTCATCCCCTTCCCCGCCTGAAATGCGATCGTTGCCAGCACCCCCTTCGATCGTGTTGTCGAGTGAATTGCCCGTGAGTTGGTCATTTCGATCGCCGCCCCGCAGGTTCTCGACCGCCGTCGCACTGACCAATGTCAGGGTGAGATTCGGGTTCACGTTTTGAGCCGTCGTGGTCGCCAGGGAGATGTCAATCACCCGCCCCGACGTGCCCGAAAAATCGAGCCAATCCTCGCCACCAGCATCGTCCACGACCTCGCCGCCGAGCGTTGTGTCCGTGTCGAACGCATAGACGTCATTGCCAAAGCCGCCCGCCAACGAATCGTCACCCGGCCCCCCGATCAACGTATCGTCACCGACTCCGCCGAGCAGGGTGTCGTTGCCCCCGGCCCCCTCGAGTCGGACATCCCCGTCGAAGCCGGAGGCATCCAGGGTGTTGGCAGCCGCCCCACCGGTAAGTTCCGCCGCCTCGAATCCGATCCATGTGTCTTCGATGGCTCCGTTGAAATGGAGCGTCCCGGGCAGGAGCGTGATGTTCGTGTCCCGGGTTTCCACCAAAGTGTCCTGAAATGGCTGGCCAGCCGCATTGACTCCACTTCCACCATCCAACGTGTCGCTGCCGACGCCGCCCTGAATGCGATCGGCGCCCGCCTCCCCAGAAATCTCATTCGCCGCCGCGTTTCCGGTTAGATCATCGTCCTGTTGGGTTCCCGTGAGATTCTCGAAGGTCCGCGCATCCGAGAGCACCAGGGTCAGGTTGCCGTTCACGACCTGGGCTGCGGTCGTATCGAGCGCGACGGTCGCTCCCAGGGATTCGGTGGTTGAGAAGTCGAGCCGGTCCGTGCCTCCACCCACCAACTCGATCAAGGTGTCCGCTCCCAAAGCCTCATCCGCATCGAACAGGTACACGTCGTCTCCGTCCCCGCCTGCCATCGCATCGTCGTCAGCACCACCGACCAGGGTGTCGTCCTGAGAGCCCCCTTCCAGACGATCCGCACCGCCCCGGCCCTCCAAGGTGACCGGCCCGTTGAAGGCCACGGCATTCAGGCTGTTCGGACCTTCGCCACCCATCAGGTGGGCCTCCTCGATCGTGCCCAGCAAAGTGTCCGTCTCCATCCCGATGACGAGTGTCGTCGACGTGAGAAGGAAGTTCGCGTCCCGTTCTTCGGTAAGAACATCGAACCCAAGGGTGCCATCGATCCGATCACTGCCCGTACCGCCCGTGAGATAGTTCGTGCCGGAACCTCCAATCAGCACATCATCCCCGCCCGCGCCGTCCAACCGGACCACACCCGAGAAGCTGGAGGCGTCGAGTGAATTGGCCGCGTCGTCCCCGGTAAGGCTGATCTCGTCGAAGGTCGCCGCGGTGAAGGTGTCTGTCTCACCGGTGGTCGCATTGACCAGCGCCGTCGACGTCAGATTCCAATTGCCGGCCCGTTCCTCCTTCAGGGTGTCGTAGCCGCCGGTTCCGCCATCGAGGATGTCATTGCCTTCGCGTCCCCAGATCACGTTGTCCCGCGCATTCCCCACCAATTGGTCCTGGATTCCCGTTCCCGGCGCGAACCGGCCTCCGTAGAGATTCTCGATCCCAGAGGAAACCGGCGTTCCGTTCCCCACCACCACCGACTGTCGCTGAACCACCAAGAGGCTTCCGCCAATGGAGATGATCTGCTGGTCCGGAGCCGCGGTATTCAAGGTCAGTGTCAGCGTCGGCGCCACGGTCTGACTGGTGGTGAGGCTGAGGTTCAGGCTGACCGCCTGGGTCGTCGTTTCACCAAAATCAATCGTGTCCGTGTCCACGGATGCCGGTTCGAAGATGTCGTCGTGCCCGAGGGCCACATCGGCGTCGAACAGATAGAGATCATTGCCAGTTCCTCCGGTCATGTCGTCGTTTCCATGGCGACCTTCCAGGACGTCATCACCGGGTCCGCCATCCAGGACGTTGTCGAGCTGGTTGCCTCGAAGCACGTCGTTGCCAGAGCCGGCATACACGTTTTCCAGAACGTCCGCCGGGAAGTTCAGAACCAGGACCGTGGTGGCTCCGTCGAGAATCGTCATCGAGGTGGAAGCGAGGTCGATCGCAAGGCTCAAGCCGCTGTCGGAAAAATCCAGGGTATCGGCGCCGCCCAAGGGCGAAACGCCTTCCTTAATCGTGTCGGTCCCCAGCACCGAATCGGTATCGAACAAGTAACGGTCGTTCTCACTGCCACCGTTGAGTTGGTCATTGCCGGTTCCGCCCTCCAGCGAATCGTTGCCGCCTTCGCCCTCCAACCGGTCATCGCCTTCGCCTCCCGACAACGCATCATGGCCCATCCCTCCCAGCAGAACGGGCTCACCCGCATCCGTGAACCAACCGAAGTCTCCCAAGAGCACGTCGTTGCCCACCCCACCTGAGACGGAATCATCGTCGGGACAGGGATTGTCGAAGATCAGGATCACCGCCGCCGCCTGGGCGCCCTTGACGTTCCCGCCAGTCGGGTTGCGGAGAGTCAGGAGCACCGTTTCGTACGCCTCGTCCACGTCATCGGCGATCACCGTCACCTGGAAGAGCTTCTCGAATTCTCCGGCGCCGAACCGGACGGTCCCGCGAGAAGAAAGGTAGTCCGCTTCCACTGTCGCCGTTCCGTTGGACGTGAAATAGACCGCCACAGGGGAGAGCGACGCCCCGTCGCCAAGCAGGGAAATCAGCGCCGAACCGTCGGTTTCGCGCACCGAATAGATGCCCAGGCCAAACGATACGTTCCAAGGTGCCGAACCGGCCGGAAGCACTCGAACTCCAGCGTCGAGGTTGGCAACGGTCTGCCCCTCACCAACAGCCACCGCTGAACTCAATCCCAAGGTTGCATCGGCATCGCTGTCGTTGGTGGCACCGCCGATGCCTTGGGCGACCAATCCGTAGCCTCCGGGAATCAGGAAATGCACCTGGTAGTCACAAGCAGCCAGGTTGGTGAACGAGTAACTGCCCGAGGTGTCGGTGTAAGCCGTCGCGATCAGCGTCCACGTGGAGTCGTAGAGGTTCACCTGGACGCCCGAAAGTCCGCGCTCGTTGCCTGGGGATCCCTTGAGTTCAGTACTGTCACCATCGGTATCGATCCAGACGCGGCCGTTGATGACTCCAGGTGCCGGCAAGGATGCCGGATCCACGTAGATGCGCGTTCGAGAGCTGCCGGAGAGTGTTTCCTCCAGGAGTACGTCGTACCCGAGCCCTTCGCACGAACAGCCGGGGCCCAGCCAGTGCCCACCGATTAACCAGTCGTCGCCAGAGCCGCCGTCCAAAAGGTCACTTCCACCGCCGCCATAGACGGTGTCGTTGTTGCCGGAGGTGCCACTGCCCGTGGAACCCGTCGGAACGGACGGTGTCTCGGGAACTTCGAAGCCCAGATCCAGCACCACCACCGGGTCCGAGAGCGTATAGCCAACCGGCAGGACGAAGGTGGTTGCCGACGCACCTTCAGGCAGGAATGCCTCGTCCACACTGACGGTGTAGGCATCCAAGGGCAGCGCCACCGAGTAACTCCCCGCCGAACCCGTCGTCCCGGAATAGGTCACCCCGCTCGTGCCGCTCACGAAAGTCACCAGAACGCCTGCCAGGCCGGCATCGGTCGCGCCGTCGCGGAACCCATTCCCATTGCTGTCCAGGAAGACCGTGCCCGTCACGCTGCCCAGGTCATCATCCAGAATGACGCCATATCCGCGATCATGACTATCCTCGCCGCCCGTGGCGTCGCTGTCCGAGAGGTCGTCGCCGATCGTGGCATTCACGGCGTCCGAGAGCACCACGAAGAAATCCTCCAGGGTCTCCACCTCGGTATCGTCCTTCATCGTGATCGTCACGATCTGGGGTGTGTTCAGGCTGGCGGCGGCGAAGTTCAGAATCCCGGTCTGGGTGACAAAATCATCCTCGGCGGTCGCCGTGCCGCTGATCGAGGTGTACCGGACCTTGACGTCCACTTCGCTGGCTCCCGACACACTCACCGTGAATTTCAGAGAGCCGGAAGTTCCGTCGGACAACTTCTCTACCGCAAAGTGCCCGATCGAATCCGCGTCTTCGATGGTGATGATCGGGGCCGGATCATCCTCGACGATGGTCAAGGTCGCCTCGGTGATGAGGCCACGCACCGCGCCTCCCGTGGGGTTCGCCAGATGCAACAGCACCGTCTCGTCACCCTCGTAGATCGACTGTCCGAAGAACGTTTGGTTGTCGAAGGTCGCGATGGTGAACGTGTTCACCACCTCCCCTGGCCCGAAGCGCACCAGACCCCGCTGGCCCGTGGCGGTGTCCGGATTGAGAGTGTCGGCGTAGTCCACGCCGGGAGTGGCCGTTCCACCGGACGCCCAATACACCGCCAGTGGCTGGGAGCTGTCCCCCGCCCTTACCAGTGTGATCGTCGCCACGCCGCCTTCGATCACCGAGAAGTGGGCGTCGCTGAATTGAACGAACCAAGGACCCGGATCGGTGCTCTCGTCATTTCGAATCGTGACCACCGCATGGTTGGGATCGGCCGCCGTCGTTCCGATCTCGGCATTCACCGCTGAAAGGAGGTTGACGAAAAAGAACTCATTCGCCTCGACCGTCGTGTCACCAAGGATGTTCACCGTGACCCGGACGGAGGTCTCACCCGGGTTGAATATCAAGGTTTCGAAGGCGTACACGAAATCCGCCGCTTCGGTCAGCGTGGCGGCATCCAGTGCTGTTCCACGGTGGGTGTTCCAGTTCACTCGGACTTCCCGGCCACTTGCTCGGCTAAGACTCAATTCCAGCTCCACCGCACGGTTTCCTGCGTGCCCCTCGTCCACCGGTTGCGAGGTGACCGTCCGGATCCTCACCAACGGCATGGGATCGTCATCGGTCGTTTCCGGAGTCAACAGGTTGTCGTCCAGAATGGTCCCGATCGCCGTGTCGTCCGTGAAGGTGAACCCCGATGCCAGCGTGGCCGGATTGCGGCTCAGTCGCGCGAGCAGGCGCTCGTCGTATTCGTCCAGGTCGTCGGCCAGGATTGTGACATCGAACGTCTGAGTGGTGACTCCTTCGGCAAACGTCAGCAATCCGGTCTCGTCGGTGTAGTCGATGCCCAAGGTGGCCGCGTCGGTCGCCAGGGAACCGTCCGGGTTGGTGGCCTGGAGCAGGCGCCAGTCGAACGAAAGCGTCTGCCAGCTCGGATTCGACAGGGTCACCGTGAACACCAACTGAACAGGGTTCGCCCCATCCAGTTCGTTCACCGACGCATCCGCGATCGTCACACGGGGCGCGTCATCATCATCCAGGATCGTTCCCACGCCTACTGCGTCGGCGATCGTCAACGCCTCGGTCATCAGATAGGCATCGCTGAGGGTGACGACCAGGGTCTCGTTGAGTTCGTCCTTCAGATCCCCCGCCACGGGCACCAACACCGTGAGCGCCATCGTGCCCGGAACGAAGACCAGGGTGTACTCGGTGGATTGGTAGTCCACGCCAGGCACCGCGTCCTGGGTCGACGCATCCGCATCCAAGCCCGTTTTGTAGATGACCGTCACCACGTCGCTCGCCGGCGACGACAGGGAGACCGTGAAGGTCAGGTACTGCAGGCCTTCGTCCCCCTCCGCCGTCGAGGAGTCACTGATGCTCAAGGTCGGAGTGCTCCCCCGAATCCCGGCGTCGAGGGTCAATTCCGATTCACCCGCGTCGAGATGGAACATCGCCGAATCCCCCATCCCATCGCCGTCGGTGTCCGCGAAGTCACTATCGGAATCGGCCTCACTCACACCCGCGGTCGTGAACAAAGTCCCGTTCGGCGCCGTCACCCGGAGGAAATAGTCTCCATCCGAAAGACCTACAAAACGGAAAGCGCCCGTCGTGTCGGTCACCGTCCGCGAAAGCACCGTGGTCGCCCCGCTCCGGTACAACTCGACCGCGACCCCGCTGAGTCCGGGTTCACCCTCGTCCTGAATGCCATCTTCATCGAGATCCAACCAGACGCGGTCGCCCACTTCCGCCCCGGCAAAGCGGGTCGCCATGCTGGAATGCGCGTCATCGGCAAACAGCACGTCATTCTCTTCCCCTCCATCCATGAAGTCCGCTCCATCCGGCTCGGCGGTGAGGGTGCTTCCGACCAACCGGTAGGCCACAGACACCACCGTGGTTTGGCCGCTCACCACGTGAGTTCCCCCAAAGAGTGAGTCGTCGCCACCGCCGCCCAACAGGGTATCATTCCCTGGTCCGCCGGAGAGCGTGTCGTTGCCCGTACCGGAGACATCGGTGACGTTCAGCGTGCTGGCGATCGTTCCGTCGTCGCCCACCAACGCGTCATCACCGAGGCCGCCACTCAAGACATCGTTTCCAGCATTGCCGATGAGTTTGTCGTCGCCATCACCACCCTCCAGCGAGTCGTCACCATCGCCTCCGTTCAAGGTGTCGTTCCCGTCATTTCCGGCGAGTTCATCGACACCGCCACTCCCATTCAAAGTGTCTTGGCCGTCCCCACCCTCCAGCACGTCGTTGCCGTCTCCACCGTCCAAGGTGTCGTTGTCTGCATCACCGAGCAGCACGTCATCGCCATCGTCCCCGAACAGGTCATCGTTCCCTTCCCAGCCCGTCAGAACATCATGGCCACTTCCGCCGTGGAATTCATCCGCCACGCCGGCAAAATCGCTACCCGCCGCCTCGGATGTGATGGTGTCGTTGCCGTTGTCCCCGTAGTAAACGCCACCGCCCCGACTCGCTTTCAGGGTGTCGTCCCCGTCGCCTCCGTAAACAGTCGCCGCGACCTGCACCCCAACCAGGTCGACGGTGTCATTTCCCGCCCCGGCTTTCGCCAGGATCGACTTCACCCCGTGATAGGTCTGCTTGATTCCGTTGAAGCTCACTTCGACGGACTGCCCGCCGTCGGCGAGCGAAGTCAGGGAACGAACCGTGAACCGCTCGTTCCCATCGGCGGTATCTCCATGCTGCCGCAGGGCGGCGAATTCACCCATGTGGAGAACCAATTGACCCGTCGATATCTCTGTGTCGCTCTCAGTCCCATCGCCATCAGTGTCGAAGGACGCGAGAATCGGCTGAGGGCAATCGATGCCGAACTCCAGCAGGGTGATTTCTCCGAAGTTCCATTCCTTGTCGATCTTGGCGATCAGCAGGTTGACCTCCAGGAAGGCGTCCAGGGAGACGTAGATTCGGCCCATGACGTCGAAGATGCACAGCGGGCCTTCCTTGGCGTTGGCGATGATCTCGCTGACGCGAACCCGGCCATCGTCGTCGGGATCACGAAGATCGAAGAGAACATCGGCGTTGATCCCGCCGGTGACGCCGACGGATGCGATGAGGATGTCGAGTTCCGCACCCGCGAAGAGGCCGCCACTCAGGGTGAGTTCGGTGATTTCATTGCCGTAGTCATCGACGTCCTTGACGTAAAAGCCCTGAAAGAGGTCGCCGATGTCTTTGTCCTGACTGTTGAAAAAGGTCTGAAGCCCGAGGGTGTCATAGCCAAACGTCAGGTCGATCCGGGCACCGATGCTGCCGCCGAAGATGATGTAGAGCGGCGGGAAGATCGGGATCTGGAAGTCGATGGACGCCTCGAATTCCAGCAGCGGCATCTTGAACTCGACGAAGCTGACCGGTTGACCCGTGAACAGCTTGAACAACTCGGAGACGCGCAGGAACGGAAAGGTAAAGCCCATGTCGGCCAGCTTGCCGAGGAATCCCTTGGCGTCGGCATCGGTGGTCGCCGCCTCGGGATCAATCTGGGTCTCCGAAAGCGATCCGGAGGCCCCGATGTTGCCTAACGCATCAAGCAGCATGTCGAAGCTGCCGAGGTTGATCACCAGGTTGTCGGAGGCCGAAACCGCCGAGAAACTCACGAGATCAAAGATCGTGTCGACCGATTCGATGAAGAGACGGGTGCTGGGAGCGATCAGCCCGGCATTCTCACCGAGCTTGAGAAGGGTCAGCGGTCCGCCGTTCAAATCCGAGAAGACCGGCAACTCCATCGTCAGCAAGTCGATCAGGGGTTTGGCCGGTTCCAGCACGACCTTGATTTGCTCCAGAATGGGAATCAGGAACTGGCCGATGAACGAGCCCAGGTCCAGTTGGAGGTTGCTGAAGCCAAATTCCAGGTCTCCGTCTGCGCCCTCCAATCCCGTTCCGTCCAGCGGATCCCAGCACCAGACCAGATCGAACTCCGCCAGCATCCTGGGGAATCGCGCGTCATCCCCGAAGCTCACCTCGAGATCCAGATGCACTTCCGCTTTGGCGGTCAGTTCCACCACGAAGCTTCGGCCCAAGTTGAAGCCGCCGCCCATCATCTCGGAGAAAGACAGCCGGCCATCGGCATCGAAAATATCGACGCTGAAGTGACCCTCGAAGTAGGTCGAGAGTCGTGGCGCCCCCAGGGCATCCAATCCATCGGATTCATCTGAAACCTGCGCCTGGAGGAAGAGAAGATTTCCCGTGGCGCTCAAGCCGGGAACGGTCGCACGGAAGAACACCGTCAGCTCCAGGTCGTC
>Ga0105048_10003128_pt1 | contig 27091 bp, 28 predicted proteins | sample MAT05_FD_78382 | JGI IMG/M metagenome (GOLD analysis project Ga0105048, IMG submission 78382) | Freshwater microbial communities from Lake Fryxell liftoff mats and glacier meltwater in Antarctica - MAT-05 | ecosystem: Environmental > Aquatic > Freshwater > Ice > Liftoff microbial mat | place...
GTTCGCGCTCGGCAACCTGTTCCTGGTGCGAAGGAGGCTGATGGCATGACGGCAAGTCTGCCCAAAATCCGCACTACCGCCATGAAGGCGGGCACGAAGCCGCGAAAGCCGCTGCCAGAAACCCGTTTTGCGTCTAAAAGCCGATAAGGCCGCCATCTCGGCGCAGCCGAACGCGTTGATCAGACGTTCCTTAAGACCGTCATGCTGATAAAGCATGCCTTCTAAGGTGATCGTGTCGCTCGCCATCGACAACTGGGTATCGCCTCCGCTGGAGGTGTCATCGACTTCGATCTTGAGCACCATGTAAACCTGCCCATCCGGGGCAAGCTGCGGCTCTAATCTAGCCGCTCAAGACAGCTTCTTTTCTGCCTGCCGATCGAGCGACGCCCCCAATGCCTCGACAGTATAGCCCGCTTCCAGCGCCTCCCCGACAAGGCTGGCCTGCGACCGGGGCGCCATGCCGCCAACAGGAGGATCCCGGTCAAGGTTTGTGGGAAAGCTGTAGCCTTCAGCCGCCGCCGCCAAGGCGGCCGCACTCTGCGCCGGTGTAAGCCAGCCTTCCGTGCGCCCCGTCAAAAGCGCCGGATAGAGAGCCATGACCATTCTTGCGCGGTCGACCGTCTCCATCGCCCGCCCAAAAGCCGAGGAGACCTGGAACAGGTTCACCATCCGCTTCACGTCCAAAGACCGGTTCGCCCCTGCGGCATGCAACAGCGCCGGTGAGAAGAACAGCATGTCCCCCTTCTCCAGCGGCAACTGGACATGATGCGCCGCGAAATGTGCCCTTACATCTTCACGCCCCATGCCCAGATACCCTTCCGGCCAAAGCTGGCTGAAGGGCAAAAGCAGCGTCGGCCCCGTCTCCATCGGCGCATCAACATGGGCAATCGCCCCTTGCAGGGTCAATGCGGGGGACAGCAGATGCACATGCAGCGGATAGCGCTCGATCGCTGCAGCCGAGGCAAAGCCCAGGTGATAGTCCCGATGCGGCGCCTGCGCCTCCCCCCCGGGGTTCACCACATTCAATTGCGCCGTCATCTGATAGTTGGGCCCGAGCCACGCCTCCGAGATCAGGTCCAGATACGGGTTACCATAGTACCGCGCAAAGTTTTCAGGGTCTGCCAGGCAGTGCTTTTCCAGCGCGTTCCAGACCCGGTCGTTAGCGCCTGGCTTGGCGAAATGGTCGCCCCCGCCGCTGCCGGTACGGTTCTGCTCTGCGATCATCGCGCGGAACAGGTCCGACGCGCGGTCGATCATCGCATGGTCCCGCTCCGCCCCCTTCAGCACCACAACCCCCGGCCCGGCCGACAACGCCTCCACCCATTCCGCCATCATCAGTCGGCGCTCTTCTGCCTTGCCCAGCATTGCCTCAAGGCGCGCGCAATCATAGATCAGCACATTCTTCTCGACCGCCGCCGCCAGCGGATAGTCGGCAAGTTGCGTCTCCCGCGTCGTCAGCGCCTCCAGCGCGGCAACGTCGCACTCTGCCTCGCGCCGATAATGCCGCGCCGCTCGTTCTTCCATTCCATTCCGGATCAGCATTCCGAACCCTCCCCTCATCTATTCAAGAATATCCCGGGGGAGTCTTCGCGGCTGCGAAGACGGGGGCAGCGCCCCCCACTCCAGCGCATGCCTGGCCAGACGCCCGTAGAAGGGCAAGGCCGCCGCTGCCAGATCCGCCTGGGCCCCGCACAAGACCGGCATCTCCCCTTCCGGCTCTTCGAACCCGGTAGATCGGTGCACCGCCCCATACCAATGCGGCGCCCACACTCCGTCATAGGACTTCTGACCGGCGGACCAGCTCAGCATCCGCGGCGTGAACGGAATCTCCAATGCCGCGCAGAGCGCCCGCAGCGCCTGCTCCGGAACCGCGCGGATGCGTCCCGAATCAATCACCAGAGGCGCCCGGCCGAGCCAATTTGCCACTTCGTCGAACAGTTCTGCCTGCTGCACGAATCCAATGTCGGCCAGCGTCGGGTTCTCACGCTTTTTTGCATAGCTCGCGACCACCCGCGCCGGATGACGGATCAGGAACACATTCGTCAGCCCCCGCATGAAGCTGCGGTCAAACTTCGGGATCATGTGCAGTGTCATGTGTTTCTGGTAATACAGAGCCTTTCCGTCCGGGATCGACCCCAGCAGATCCGTTGCAACGTCCAGCGCGTCCGACGGCTGGGAACCGATGACCTCCCACCGCATCGGATGGTCGAGCCCCGTCGCGGCAAGGTAGGCGCCATAGAACGGCTCATCCTCCACCCAGCAGTCGCCGCGCGCGGCAAAGGCATACATCATCGCGGTGGAGAGGTTCCGCGGGCCGGACCACATCGCGATGCGAGCAGAATCCGGGATCATCCGCCCACCATGGTCTTGTAAAGTCCGCGGATCCGCTCAGTCATCGGTCCCATTTGTCCGGTGCCGATCACCCGCCCGTCGATCATTCCCACCGGCGTCTGCGCGCCGAACGTTCCGGTCAAGAACGCCTCCTCCGCCCCGTAGGTGTCCACGAGACTGAAGTTCCGCTCGAACACCGGGATCCCGTTGGCACGGCACAGCGCGATGACCTTGCCCCGGGTGATCCCGTTCATGCAGTAGTCGCCGGTGCTGGTCCAGACCTCGCCCTTGCGTACGATGAAGACGTTGCAGGCGTTGGTCGTGTTCACGAAGCCATGCACATCCAGCATCAGCGCCTCATCCGCGCCGGCCTTTTCGGCGGCGATGCAGGCGAGGATGCAGTTCAGCTTGGAATGGCTGTTGAGCTTTGGGTCCTGCGTCATCGGCAGGCCGCGCATGTGCGGCACGGTGGCAAGCTTGATCGGGCGCGGCAGCTTCTGACGCGAATGTTCCATTATGATCACCATGGTCGGCCCCCGCTGGCTGAGGCGCGGGTGCTGAAATGGTCGCGTCTTGACCCCCCGCGTCACCATCAGGCGGGCGTGGGCATCATTTACCATCCCGTTTGCCGCCTGAGTGTCGAGCAGCGCCCGCCCCACCGCCGCCTTGGTCATCCCGATATCCAGATCAATCGCCTTCGCCGCCTCGAACAGCCGGTCGATATGCTCGTCTAAAAAGCTCCAGCGATTGTTGTAGAGCCGTATCCCCTCCCACACGCCATCGCCGAGCATGAAACCGGAGTCATAGACTGACACCATCGCCTCCGCCTTCTGCACGATGCGCCCGTTAACCCAGATCCGGATTGCCTCGTTGCGGGCATCCTCTTCGGCTTGGTGGGTAGAGACTTGGTCTGTCATATTCGGGCTCCCTTTGTTGCAGGTTAGTCGCCTGGGAGGCGCAGGCCAAGGCCCTGCATCACCCTTGCGTGACCTCACCAACCGGTGAGTTGCGCCGGCATCTGCCGACGCGCACGGTCCCGCAAAATCACAGGAGACCCGAGATGACCCGCCATTTCCTAGCCGTATTTGCGGCGACCCTCAGCCTCGCAGGCGCGGCTCAGGCCGAGAGAGCGAAAGCCGTCGTGGCTGGCGGCTGTTTCTGGTGCGTCGAATCCGATTTCGAGCAGGTGCCAGGGGTGATCGGCGTCGTGTCGGGCTACTCGGGCGGCGATCTGCAGAACCCCACCTACCAAAACCACGAGGGGCACTACGAGGCGGTCGAAATTACCTATGACCCCGCAAAGCTGAGCTATGCCGATCTTCTTGCAAAGTTCCTACGCTCGGTTGATGTGACGGACGATGGCGGTCAGTTCTGCGACCGGGGCGATGCCTACCGGACGGCCATTTTCGTCTCTGATGACGCGGAAAAGATTATTGCGACTGCGGCGATTGCCGACGCGGAGGCCGTGATTGGGCAAAAGGTGGTAACCCCTGTGAAGCCGGTCGGCAAGTTCTGGGTCGCCGAAAACTATCATCAGGACTACTACAAGGGCACCAATTACGTTCTGACCCGGGCCGGTCCGAAAAAACAGTCGAACGCTTACAAATTCTACCGCGAGGCCTGCGGACGCGACGCGCGGGTACACGCGCTTTGGGGGTCCCAGGCCCTGATCCACTGATCCGCCCTTTCCGTTGCTCGACCCTTTTTGTAGGGTCGGTGTAGCGCGGGAGTAGACAGTTTGAGCGACGACCAAGTCACGCCGATGATGGCGCAATATCTGGAGATCAGGGCGCAGAACCCCAACTCGCTCTTGTTCTACCGGATGGGAGACTTTTACGAGATGTTCTTTGACGATGCGGTCGCCGCCTCTGCCGCGCTCGACATCGCCCTGACGCGGCGCGGATTTCACCTTGGCGAGCCGATTGCGATGTGCGGTGTGCCGGTGCATGCGGCGGAAGGGTATCTGCTTACGCTGATCCGCAAGGGCTTTCGCGTCGCTATTGCCGAGCAGCTGGAGGACCCGGCCGAGGCGAGAAAGCGCGGGTCGAAATCGGTGGTGAAGCGTGACGTGGTGCGGCTGGTCACGCCCGGAACGCTGACCGAAGACAGCCTGCTTGAAGCGCGGCGCCACAATTTCCTCTGCGCCTGGTCTCAGGTGAGGGATACGGCGGCGCTGGCTTGGGTCGATATTTCGACCGGCGAGTTTTCAGTTATTGCCTGCCCGCTCTTGCGCCTCGGCCCCGAACTCGCCCGGCTTGCCCCACGAGAGTTGCTGGTAAGCGAGACTCACGAGGCCGACCTTGGCCCTCTTGCACGCGAGATGGGCGTGGCGGTGACGGCCCTGTCACGCGCAAGCTTTGATTCCGCCGGTGCGGACAAGCGGTTGCGCGCGCTCTTCGGGGTAAGCTCGCTCGATGGCTTCGCACCCTTCGACGTAGCCGAGATGTCGGCCATGGGCGGGGTGATCGAGTATCTGGACCTGACGCAGCGCGGCAAGCTGCCCCTTCTGCGGCCCCCCGCCAAGGAAAGCCCTGGCGGGGCCATGCAGATCGATGCCGCAACCCGTCGCAATCTGGAGCTGACGGTGGCGCTGTCAGGCGGGCGCGAGGGGTCGTTGCTGTCGGTGGTGGACCGCACGGTGACCTCCGGCGGTGCGCGACTTCTTGAGCGAAGGCTTTCGGCGCCCTCTTGCGATCTGGCGGTAATTGCCGCGCGGCACGAATCCGTGAAGTTTCTGGTCGAACAGAGCCGGTTGCGCGAGGATCTTCGCGACGACCTGCGCCGGGTGCCCGACATGGACCGTGCGTTGAGCCGTCTGGCGCTGGAGAGGGGCGGGCCGCGCGATCTGGGCGCGATCCGGGCGGGACTGGAGCAGGCCGCCCTCATCGCGACCCGGATGGACGAGGTGCCGCATCTGCTGGCCGAGGCAGCGGGCGCACTGGTCGGGCATGATGCGCTCTGCAACCTGCTTGACCGCGCGATTGTTGCCGAACCCCCGCTTCTGGCTCGTGACGGGGGCTTTGTCGCCACCAGTTTTGATTTTGTTTTGGACGAGACCCGCGCGCTGAGGGACGAGGGGCGCGGGGTCATCGCGGCGATGCAGGCAGAGTATGTACAGGCGACGGGCATCGGAAGCCTGAAGATCAAGCACAACAACGTACTCGGCTATTTCATCGAAACCACTGCGACCCATGCCGAGCGCATGCTGTCGCCTCCGCACTCGGCCAGCTTCATCCACCGGCAGACCACGGCCGGGCAGGTGCGTTTCACGACACCCGCACTCGCCGAGATGGAAACCCGCATTCTGAACGCTGCCAATTACGCGCTGGAGATCGAGCTCAGGCACTTTGCCAGCCTGCGCGGGGCGGTTCTGGAATGTGCGGGGCCAATCGCCGCTGCCGCCCGGGCATTGGCAGAGACTGACCTTGCCGCCGGCCTCGCCGATCTTGCGGCGGCCGAGGGCTGGTGCCTGCCGGTAATGGACATGAACCGCACCTTCCGCATCGAGGGCGGGCGCCACCCGGTTGTGGAGCGTGCGCTGTTGCGGCAAGGGGCCGGGCCATTCGTCGCCAACGATTGCGCCCTGAGCGCCGGGGGGTCGCCCGCAATCTGGCTGCTGACCGGGCCGAACATGGCCGGTAAATCGACCTTCCTGCGGCAGAATGCGCTGATTGCCTTGTTGGCACAGGCGGGCAGCTTCGTGCCTGCGGCTTCGGCGCATATCGGGCTTGTGAGCCAGCTTTTCAGCCGCGTGGGGGCCTCTGATGACCTTGCGCGCGGGCGATCCACCTTCATGGTCGAGATGGTGGAAACCGCCGCCATCCTCAATCAGGCCGACGACCGAGCGCTGGTCATTCTGGACGAAATCGGGCGGGGCACGGCCACCTATGACGGCCTGTCCATCGCCTGGGCGACACTGGAACACCTGCAGGGCGTGAACCGCTGCCGCGCGCTCTTTGCCACGCACTACCATGAGATGACCGCGCTCGCCGGGCGGCTGGACGGGGTGGAGAATGCAACCGTCCGGGTTAAGGAGTTCGATGGCGACGTGATTTTCCTGCACGAGGTCACGAAGGGGGCGGCGGACCGCTCCTACGGCGTGCAGGTGGCGAAACTTGCTGGCCTTCCGGCACAAGTGGTAGAGCGTGCCCGCGTGGTGCTGGAGGCACTGGAAGCGGGAGAGCGACAAGGCTCAGTCCGCCAACGTGCCTTGGTGGACGATCTGCCGCTGTTCCGCGCGACGTCAGCCGAGCCCGCGCCGCAACGTGCCCAAAAGGGTTCTGCACTTGAGACGCGGCTCAAGGCAGTCCACCCGGATGAGCTGACCCCGCTGGAGGCGCTGCGTCTGGTCTACGAGCTGAGGGGGTTGATTAACCCTTAGGCCGAGCCCGCCGGGGTGGAGGACACGCCCACCTGCGCCGGGCGCAGCAGCCTGTCGTGCAGCATGAAGCCTTGGGTCATCACCTGGATGATCTGGCCGGCCTTGGTACCCGGAACCGGCGCCTCGAACATCGCCTGATGCAGCTGCGGGTCAAACACATCGCCCGCCTTGGGTGTGATCGGCGTCATTCCGTGCTTGGTCATTACCGAGGACAGCTCGCGCAAAGTCAGCTCCACCCCCTCGATCAACGCGGCGCTGGACACACGAACTTCTTCGCCCGCGGCATCCAGAGCACGCGAGAGGTTGTCGTAGACTGGCAGCAAGTCACGCGCGAGGCGGGTGCTGCCATACTGTTCCGCTTCGCGACGGTCCCGGTCCGCCCGCTTGCGCGAGTTTTCAGCATCGGCCAGCGCCCGCATGAACCGGTCACGGAATTCGTCCCGTTCAATCCGAAGCGCCTCAAGGGCAAACTCGGCGGTATTCAAGGCGTCGATCTCCCGCAGGCCGATCTCTGCGGGGTCAATGCTTTCGGGGGCCATTTTGTCCTCGTCTTGCGCCATAATTGTCGTCCTTGTTTCATTCTGCGCCATCGGCGCCTGTCAGGCCTTGCTGCGGTCAGACAAAATCCGGCCGACGAGCTGGGCGGTGTAATCCACGATCGGTACGATCCGGCCATAATTCAACCGCGTCGGACCGATCACGCCGATGGCCCCGATGATTTTCCGCTCGGCGTTCATATAGGGGGAAATGACCAGACTTGAACCCGAAAGTGAGAAAAGCTTGTTCTCCGACCCGATAAAAATGCGCACACCCTCGCCGGATTCAGTCAGGGTCAGGAATTCGGCAATGTCCCGCTTGCGTTCGAGATCATCAAAAAGGGTGCGGATCCGTTCCACATCAACGGTCTCAGCCGTTGCATCCAGAAGGTTCGCGCGGCCCCGTACGATCAGCCTTTCGGACGATTCCCCTGCGTTTTCCCAAACGGCGAGACCGCCCTCGACCAATTCGCGCGCCAGAGTGTCAATCTGCTGGCGATTGGCTGCAATCTCATGAGCGATGCTGCGACGTAAATCGGCCAAAGTCTTTCCTTCAGCCACCGAGTTCAGGAAATTCGCCGCTTCGCGCATCGAGGATGGCGTCTGTCCGGGAGGAGGAGTGAACAGGCGGTTCTCCACATGCCCGTCGGCCAGCACCAGAACCACCAATGCGCGGTCGGCCGAGAGGCTGACGAACTCGATATGGCGGATTTCCGCCTCATGTTTGGGCGCCAGTACCAGGCTGGCGCTGCCGGTGATGCCTGAAAGCGCGCCCCCGACCTGATCAAGCAGGGAGTTCACATCCTGATCCGACCCGCGCCCTGCGGTCGCCTCGATCTGCTCTCGGTCCGCCTCGGCCACGGTTCCCACTTCCAGCAGTCCATCGACAAACATCCGAAGGCCGCTTTGCGTAGGAATGCGGCCGGACGAGACATGCGGGCTGCCCAGCAAGCCCAGAAATTCCAGATCCTGCATGACGTTGCGTACGGTCGCGGCGGAGACCCGTTCCGACATGCTGCGCGTCAACGTGCGTGACCCCACAGGGTCGCCGGATTGCAGATAGCCTTCGACCACACGCCGAAACACTTCGCGAGAGCGGTCGTTGAGTTCGGCGAGGATCTTCGAGCCGTCGGACATTGGAGGAGAAGCACCGGTTTTCTGGGGCGAACTTAACATAGGGAGCGTTGGCCCCTCGCGTCAATCAGCCTTGCATCTGAGGCCGCGCGGGGCATATCAGGCGGGGAGCTTCGGGAAGGAGAATTCCATGCGACCCTCTGGCAGGTCCCTCGCGCAGATGCGCAGCGTTTCGGTCGAGATTGACGTGATGCGTCATGCGGAAGGGTCTTGCCTGATCCGCATGGGGGACACGCATGTGCTGTGTTCGGCCACCATAGAGGACAAGGCACCGCCATTCTTGAAGAACACAGGGCTCGGTTGGGTGACGGCGGAATATGGTATGCTGCCGCGCGCCACCAATACCCGCACTCGGCGCGAGGCAGCGGCCGGTAAGCAGTCAGGCAGAACTCAGGAAATCCAAAGGCTTATAGGTCGCGCTCTGCGGGCGGGGGTGGATCGGTCGGCATTGGGCGAAAGACAGATCGTGGTCGATTGCGACGTTCTGCAGGCCGATGGAGGCACGCGTTGTGCGGCCATCACCGGGGGATGGGTGGCCTTGCGGCTCGCGGCAAACAAGCTTTTGAAATCCGGCGCCATTGTCAGTGATCCGATCGTGGACCATGTTGCTGCGATTTCCTGCGGGATTTATGCCGGACAGCCGGTTCTGGACCTCGACTATCTGGAGGACTCCGCTGCGGGGACGGATGGCAACTTCATCCTGACCGGGCGGGGGCGGTTGATCGAGGTGCAGATGTCGGCCGAGGGCGCCACATTCTCGCGTGCCGAGATGGACCTGCTGCTCGATCTGGCAGAGGCCGGGTCTGCGGGGCTGGTTCAGGCGCAGAAGGCAGCCTTGGGGCTGGCGTGATGCGGCGGTTTCAGGGCAGCGAGCTGCTGATCGCCACGCATAACGTGGGCAAACTGGAAGAGATCGGCGCGCTGCTACAGCCTTTGGGAATTGCAGTCATTTCCGCTGGCGATCTTGGCTTGTCCGAGCCGGAGGAGACCGAGACGAGCTTTGTCGGCAATGCCCGGCTGAAGGCGCACGCGGCGGCGCGCGCGGCGGCGCAGGTGGCGCTGGCGGATGATTCGGGAATTTCCATCGACGCGCTGGACGGCGCGCCCGGGGTCTATACCGCCGATTGGGCCATGACAGAGACGGGTCGAAATTTCGTAATCGCGATGGAACGGGCCTGGAATGCAGTAGAGGCGGTCGCCGCCCCCTACCCGCGCCGCGCCCAGTTCAACTGCACGTTGGTGCTTGCCTGGCCAGATGGGCATGACGAGGTGTTCGAAGGCGTGGTGCCGGGGCAGCTGATTTGGCCAAAGCGGGGCGACAAGGGGCATGGCTATGACCCGATGTTCATGCCAGACGGCTACACCCAGACCTTCGGCGAGATGGACCGGTGGGAAAAGAACCGGATCAGCCACCGTGGCCGCGCCTTTACGAAGATGCTGCAGGCCTTTGCATGACCGAAGCGCCCGAAGATTGGCGCCACGGTGGGTTCGGGCTATACATCCATTGGCCATTTTGCCAGTCGAAATGCCCCTATTGCGATTTCAACAGCCATGTCGCTGCACGGATTGATCAAAGGCGCTGGAAGCGCGCTTATCTGGCCGAAATCGACCGCGTCGGGAGGCTGACAAAGGGGCGGGTACTGAATTCGGTGTTCTTTGGCGGTGGTACGCCGTCGCTGATGGACCCGGAGGTGGTTGGTGCAGTACTGGAACGGGTGCGCCAGACCTGGACGGAGGCCAATGACATCGAGGTGACGCTTGAAGCCAATCCCGGGTCAGCGGAGGCGGGGCGGTTTCGTGCTTATGCCGAGGCAGGAGTCAACCGCGTGTCTATGGGCATTCAGGCGCTGAATGACGGAGATCTGCAGCGCTTAGGTCGCATGCATAGTGCCACAGAGGCGATTGCGGCCTTTGACGTGGCACGAGGAGTGTTCGAACGGGTAAGCTTCGATTTGATCTATGCGCGACAGGACCAGACGCTGGCAGAGTGGCAGGCAGAGCTGCGACAGGCGCTGTCGATGGCGATTGATCACCTGTCTCTGTATCAGTTGACGGTGGAAGATGGCACCGCCTTTGCCGACCGACTGGTCCGGGGCGGGCTGCGCGGGCTGCCGGGGGAGGATCTGGCAGCCGACATGTATGAGGCGACACAAGAGGTGTGCGAAACCTTTGGGATGCCGGCCTATGAAGTGTCGAATCATGCACGGGTTGGGGCAGAGTCGCGGCACAACCTGATTTATTGGCGGATGGGCGACTATGCCGGGATCGGGCCGGGGGCGCATGGGCGCCTCACCCTGGCCGGGGCACGCCTTGCTACCGAAGCGCCAAAGCCACCCGGCGCCTGGCTGGAGCGGGTGGAGCGGGGTGAAAGCGGCGATCATTTGCGCGAAGGGCTTGCGAGGGACGATCAGGCCACCGAGCTTGCGCTGATGTCGCTTCGCCTGTCAGAGGGGATGGATGTGGATCGGTTTAACGCGCTGGCGGGACAGCCGCTGTCGCCGGAGCGGCTTGGCGAGCTGATTAGCCTCGGGCTTCTCGTTCAAGGCGATGGACGGCTGCGCGCGACGGCTGCGGGGCGGATGGTGCTGAACAGCGTGCTCAGGCAATTGCTGGGCTAGGTTCAGCCGGGCGGCCACCGTATCAGAAGCCCTGATCGCGACGAGCGACGGACAAGGCCTGGCAAAGGAAGTCGAGATCCTCGAGATTGTCATAACGAATGACGAGGGTTCCGCGGTTTGTACCCGGCTCGTGTGCGATCTGAACGCCCATTTGCAGATTTGCTGAAAGGTCGCCTTCGATGGCCAGAGTATCGGCATCCTTCGGAGCGCCAGAGGCAGAAGGAGACGATTTCCTGGGACGAGTGGTGCTGCCCTCACGCACCAGACGTTCGACCTCCCGAACGGAAAGCCCTTTTGAAACAATTCGTTGGGCAAGTTCTGCTGCGTTGGGACTGGTTATCAGGGCGCGGGCATGACCGGCGCTGAGTTCGCCGCTTCTGACCATCTGCTGCACTTCATCCGGCAAGGTCAGCAAGCGTAAGAGGTTGGTCACATGGCTGCGGCTTCTTGACAAGGCTTCGGCAAGTTTTTCTTGGGTATGTCCGAAACGGTCGATCAGTTGCCGGTAGCCCATCGCCTCTTCGATGGAGTTGAGGTCGCTCCGCTGGATGTTCTCTATGATCGCGACTTCAAGCACTTCGACATCTGAAAGATCGCGTACGACAACAGGAACTTCGTGCAACTGCGCTATCTGTGCAGCCCGCCATCGCCGTTCGCCCGCTACGATTTCGAACTGGTCAGACCCGGCGATCGGGCGAACAACCAGGGGCTGGATGACACCCTTTTGCCGCAAAGAGTTAGCAAGCGATTCCAAGGCGTTAGGCTCGAAATCTCTGCGCGGTTGGAGCGGATTTGGCCGCAATTTCTCAATCGGTAGAACGTGATCCGCCCGCGCAGGTGCGGTCTGGTTGCCGACCGGGTCAAGGTTGATGTCGGCCATCAGGGCAGAGAGGCCCCGGCCGAGGCCGCGACGTTCCGGTTTGCGGTCATTCACGAAAGGGACCCCGCGAGTTCGTTGAAGGGATGTCTTTCGGCGATTTCACGAGCCAGGGCACGATAGGCGGCGGCGCCTTTGGAGTTGGTGTCATAGCTCAAGACGGGCTGAGCGAAGGATGGGGCTTCGCTCACTCGCACATTTCGGGGGATAACCGTCTTGAAAACCACTTCGCCTAGTGTCGCCCTGACGTCCGTCTCGACCTGTTGGGAGAGATTATTTCGACTATCATGCATGGTAAGAACCACCCCTTCGATTCTGAGGTCAGGGTTTGCTGTCTGACGAACCTGACGTACGGTGAGCATGAGTTGGGACAGGCCCTCCAGGGCAAAGAACTCTGACTGAAGGGGTACCAGCACGGAATCCGATGCAACCAGCGCGTTGATGGTAAGAAGGCTGAGAGAGGGGGGGCAGTCTATAAGAATGAAGTCGAAGTTTCTTGGTCCGCCGCTATCCAACCGTAGCGCATCACGAAGAAGAAAGCTGCGCTTCACCTGCGCCACAAGTTCGATGTCGGCAGAGGCAAGATCGCCATTGGCCGGGCACAGCCAGAGATTGGAGATTGAGGTGCCCTGCGTCGCATCCGCTATCGATACGTTTTCGACCAAAACATCATAGGAGGTAGTCACACGCTTTTCAGCCGGAATGCCCAGACCCGTTGAGGCATTCCCCTGTGGGTCAAGATCGACAATCAGAACCATTGCGCCGCGTTCAGCCAGACCAGCCGCCAGATTAATGCAGGTTGTCGTCTTTCCAACGCCCCCTTTCTGGTTAGCGATAGCCATAATGTGCGGCTTTCGTGGCATTCAATGTGCCTTTCGAATGGTCGATAACCTCAGGATCGCGGCGCCGGGGTCAGTCTTGCTTTGCGTGCTTGTCAAAGCGAACCTCCACGACGTTTTCGCCGCTTTCAATTCGGCTGCATGACCACGGCCTTTCATGTACAAGGCAACACCTTCCGGCTTCAGATGACGATAGGCCATGTCGCACAACACAGTCAAAGGCGCAAGTGCACGAGCGGAAACAACGTCTGCCCTAAGGTGCTCTAAAGCATCAGATCGGTCACACAACACGTTGGTTCCCACTGCAAGAAGGCGACTTGCCTCGCGCAGGAAAGCGGCTTTTCGCTGATCGCTTTCTACCAGCGAAACTCTAACATCGGGTGTATGTTCTGCAAAGAGTATAGCAATTACCAGCCCCGGAAAGCCGCCACCGGAGCCGAGGTCAACCCAGTGAGAACAGACTTCTGGGCGAAGTGGAAAAAGTTGCGCAGAATCCGCGATATGGCGTTCCCATATTTGGGCAAGCGTGCTGCGGGAGACGAGGTTTACGGTTGGGTTCCACTTGGTAACGAGGCTGACAAGGAGATCAAGCCGTTCGGTCGTTTCACGTGAAACACTCCCAACTAACTGTTCCGTGGCTGGTCCCATCATCATCCCGCGTCGACAGACTTCGACTGACGGCGGGCGTGAGACAGCAGCAGCAGCAGTGCTGCTGGCGTCATGCCTTCTATCATAGATGCTTGCCGCAGGTTCGTCGGCCTAGTACGAGACAGCTTGCTGACAAGCTCTCCAGACAGCCCCGAAATAGCCGAAAAATCCATGTCAGAATGAAGCATTGTTCCCTCTTGCGATTTCAACGCGTCGGCATCGTTGCGTTGACGTACAGAGTACTGCTCGTAGATCGCATCGGTCTCCAATTGCTTCAGAATCACAGCCGGAATAGTCTTCGCGTCAGGCAGCAGAACGGCGATTTGATCGATCCCAACTCCGCCCAGCGCCAGAAACCGGTGGGCTGTACGACGAACGCCATCTTCGCTGACCTTGATACCCGCCATGCAGGCCTGCTGTGGTGAAAATGTTTTGCTCGCGAGAATCTGTCTGCCGCTATCCAACGCCTCCATTTTTACATCAAATGCTGTCCGTCGATCCTCGGAAATGGCGTTCAGCTTGGCCGCAACTGGCGTCAGACGCTGATCGGCATTGTCCGCCCTCAATGTAAGCCGATACTCTGCGCGTGACGTAAACATACGGTAAGGCTCCGTTACGCCGCGCAAAACCAGATCATCAATCATGACGCCGATGTAGCTGTCCGCTCTGGAAAAGATCACAGGATCCCGGCCTTGCACCATCGCAGCAGCATTCAGACCTGCGACAAGACCCTGCGCTGCAGCTTCTTCGTAACCAGTTGTTCCGTTGATCTGACCGGCGAAATAGAACCCTTGAAAGCCCTTCACCGCAAGAGTCGGATGAAGGCCGCGGGGGTCAAAATAATCGTATTCAATCGCGTATCCGGGCTGAAGAATCTCTGCGTTCTCCAAACCCTTAATGGAATGAACGTACTCTGCCTGAACCTCTGCCGGAAGCGAGGAAGATATCCCGTTGGGATAGATTGTGTCGGTGTTCAATCCCTCTGGTTCCAGAAAAACCTGATGGGACGATTTCTCCGAGAACCGAACGACCTTGTCTTCGATCGAAGGGCAATACCGTGGGCCGACCCCTTCTATGTGGCCGGCATACATTGCAGACCTAAAAAGGTTCCGCCGCACGATGTCATGCGTTGCTTCGTTAGTGTGCGTGATACCACATGATATTTGCGGTGCAATCGTCGCATAATTCAGAAAAGAGAATAGTGTGGGGTCAGCATCGCCGGGCTGCCGCTCCAGATCTGACCAGTCAATCGTCTTGCGGTTCAGCCTGGGTGGTGTACCTGTCTTCAACCGACCGCGGCTAAGTCCCAGCCCAGCTAACCGATCTGCAAGCAAAAATGATGCCCGGTCGCCGATTCGACCACCTGACTGACGCTCATCCCCAATATGAATTATGCCGTTCAAAAATGTGCCCGCCGTCAGAACCACCGCTCGGCATGCAACTCGGGTCCCGCCAGCAAGAGTGACAGCCGAAACCTTCCCTCCGATAAGGTCAATATCAGCCACTTCGGCTTCGAGCACGCATAGATTCGCCTGGACCGCCAAGCGCTGTTTCATGGCGTAATTATACCTTTGGCGGTCTGCCTGTGCGCGAGGTCCTTGGACTGCTGGGCCTTTTCTACGGTTAAGCAATCTAAACTGAATTCCGGCGTAGTCCGCGATGCAGCCCATAAGCCCGTCCATTGCATCGATTTCTCGAACCAGGTGCCCTTTACCCAGTCCTCCAATCGCTGGATTGCACGACATAGTACCAATATCGTTGGCGCGTATGGTCACTAAAACAGTGCTTGCGCCCATTCGCGCGGCAGCAGCAGCGGCTTCCACCCCGGCGTGCCCTCCGCCAATGATAACTACGTCATGCTGTTTCACGTGGAACATCCTATTTGCCTATACAAAAGCTGGCGAATATTTCGCCCAGGAGCAGCTCGACATCCACTCTCCCGATCAACCCGTCCAACGATCGAATTGCTGCCCTCAGATGTTCGGCTGCTATCTCTACTCGCAACCCATCTAGTTCCTGAACAGCGGCATTCAACGAGGTGACGGCTATCCTTGAAGCTTGCCGATGCCTCTCGCGAATCAACGTCGATGGTACGGCGACTTTCGCCTTCAGCCTTAGCGCAACCTCGGCCAAAAGCTCGTCAATACCCTTTCCGGTCACTCCCGACACCTGAAGCTGACCTAGCACGCCAGTCATCAGGTCTGCCTTACCCGTGACGATAAGGTCCTCAGCAGCGGGTGACAACCACGGCCGAATGTCCGCAGAACCACCTAGAAGAAAAACCCGAAGGTCCGCCAGCTTTGCCCTTTCCAACGCACGATCAATTCCCAGCCGTTCCACCACATCGCCCGTCTCACGCAAACCCGCTGTATCTAGGAAAGTCACAGGTATGCCCTCAAGGTCCAACCGAACCTCCAAGACATCTCGTGTGGTCCCAGGAAGGTCTGAAGTAAGAGCGACGTCCCGGCCAGATATGAAATTCATCAACGTCGATTTTCCCGCATTCGGACCGCCAATGATTGCGACTTCGAATCCATCCCGAACCCTCTCAGCTGCGTGTGATGCGTCGATCTCCCTACCTAGATCAGTAATGGTTGCTTCGATCAGGCCGCGCACTTCGGGCCGGACATCCACCGGTACATCTTCATCTGCAAAATCTATCGTGACCTCGAGCAATGTAGCAGCACGGAGCAAAGCAGCCCTCCACCTCTCCGTCCGCTTGCCCAAAGCCCCGGACAGCACCCGTTGCGCCTGCTTTCGCTGAACTTCGGTTTCGGCATCAATCAGATCTGCCAATCCCTCAACCTGGGTCAGATCAAGCTTCCCGTTCTCAAGCGCCCTTCTGGTGAATTCGCCGGCCTCAGCGATGCGCAATCCAGGCTGCTCGGCCAATGCCTTCATCGCAGCCGCTAGCACAGCAACGCTCCCATGGAAACCGATCTCGACCACGTCTTCACCAGTGAAGCTGTGGCCGGCCTCGAAAAACGTCACCAGCGCTTCGTCGATCAGATCGTCACGCCAGACGACCTTGCGTAGTGACGCCCGTCTCAGCGGCGGCACATTTCCAACCAGCGCACTGCATACCGTCCGAACCTGCGGACCAGAGATCCGAACGACAGAAATACCTGCCCTACCAGGGCCGCTGGCCAGAGCGTATATCGTGTCCATAGCCTGTATCTCTTTGATATTGTTAAAATATCAGGTATTCATTGAATCAAAGAAGTCACTGTTCGACTTCGTCTGCTTCAATTTCGAGATCAGGAACTCAATGGCATCCGTCGTGCCCATAGGGTTCAGAATCCGCCGCAGCACATAGGTTTTTTGCAGATCCGCCTTCTCGACCAGCAGGTCTTCCTTCCGCGTTCCGGACTTCAGAATATCCATCGCCGGGAACACTCGCTTGTCGGCAACCTTGCGGTCAAGCACGATCTCGCTGTTGCCGGTGCCCTTGAATTCCTCGAAGATCACTTCGTCCATCCGGCTGCCAGTGTCGATCAGTGCCGTTGCAATGATCGTCAACGACCCGCCTTCCTCGATGTTTCGCGCCGCACCAAAAAACCGCTTAGGCCTTTGCAGCGCGTTGGCATCCACACCGCCCGTCAGCACCTTGCCGGACGACGGTACCACAGTGTTGAACGCCCGCCCGAGTCGCGTGATCGAATCGAGCAGTATCACGACATCCCGCTTGTGCTCCACCAGCCGCTTTGCCTTTTCGATCACCATTTCGGCCACCGCCACATGCCGCGTTGCCGGTTCGTCGAAGGTAGAGCTTACCACCTCTCCCTTCACCGAGCGCTGCATGTCCGTTACTTCCTCTGGCCGCTCGTCGATCAGGAGGACGATCAGATAGCATTCCGGATGGTTCATCGCGATGGAATGGGCAATATTCTGCAGCAACACCGTCTTGCCGGTCCGCGGCGGCGCCACAATCAACCCGCGCTGCCCCTTGCCGATGGGTGCCACCAGATCGATGATCCGGGCGGAGCGGTCCTTGATTGTCGGATCCTCGACCTCCATCTTCAGCCGTTCATCCGGGTAAAGCGGCGTGAGGTTGTCGAAATGCACCTTGTGGCGCGCCTTCTCGGGATCGTCATAGTTGATTTTCGTAGCCTTCGTCAGGCAGAAATACCGCTCATTCTCCCGCGGCGCCTGGATGACGCCTTCGATCGTATCGCCAGTCCGTAGGGAAAATTGCCGCAGCATCTCGGGACTCACATAGATATCGTCCGGCCCCGGCAGGTAGTTGGCGGATGGGCTGCGCAAAAACCCAAAGCCGTCCTGAAGCACTTCCAGTACGCCATCGCCACCAATCTCCCACCCCTCTTCCGCATGCTCCTTCAGAATCGAGAACATCATCTCGCCCTTGCGCATCGACGGGGCGTTCTCGATCTCCCACTCTTCGGCCATAGCCAGAAGGTCGGCCGGCGTCTTCGCCTTGAGCTCGGAGAGGTTCAATCGTTCAATGGTCATTCGGGAGCTACCTGCAGCGGCGCCGCCCGACAAGGGCAGAGCAAGGCTGATTACGAGTGGGAAATGCATGGACCGGACGGCCCTGCGCCAAATGAGTTATCCATCCGAAGCGACAAAGTCAAGAATTCAGAACTTCACGATCACTGCAATTACGCTGGCAATCATCAGAAGTGTCGGAACCTCATTCATCAACCTGTACTGCCGTCCGGTCCGGCTGTTCGTGCCCGCTACAAATTCCTTGCGCCGCGCACCGAGCCACATGTGAAAGACCGTCATTGCCACAACGCAGCCAGCCTTTACCCAAGGCCAAGGCGCGCTCCAGTCCACGATGCCAGGCGTCGCCACCAATGCCAGACCGAAAGCCCAAGTAGCAATCATTGCCGGGTTCATAATGGCCTTCAACAAACGCCGCTCCATCCCTTGAAACATCGCATCACTGGCAGTGCCCCGCTCCACCTGCTCCACGTGATAGACAAACAGCCTGGGCAGGTAGAACAACCCTGCCATCCATGCGATGACCGAGATCACATGCAGCGCCTTCACCCACAGATACGCGTCTGCCAACACTCCCGTCATGTCCCGCCCTCTGTTTACTTTCCTTCTTTTATAAAGAAGAAGATCTAAAGGAAATGATGAAGATGTAGGGGCCGTGGATAACGGGATATCCGCAACCATCCCGTATGTCATCCACAAACCTCCACACTGTGGAAAACTCACGAACAAGTCTCGTTCCAACCAAATAAAGAGAATTTTTTCTTTAAAATCAATAACGTAAAAGAAATATTCCACCTACCGGAAGCAGAAATTTGTACCACAAGCACCGCCACAAAAACTTTGCCCACAAGCGCGCTCAACGGCTATCCACATCGGGAAAACCTTGCCCTGACGCTTGACAAGTCGCGGCTTAGGCGGCCCTTTCAGTCCCGGCGCATACTTCGGGTTAATCGTCCCGGCACTGGCCACGCGAACAAACAGCGTATATCCACAGAAGCATACCGATGGCCCTTCTCCTTGCCTCCTCCTCCGCAATCCGACTTCATCTCCTCCGGGAGGCCGGGGTGAACATAACCTCGCATCCCGCCCGAATCGACGAGTCGGCAATCATGGCTGCGCTGCAGTCCGAAGGGGCGCCCGCCCGTGAGATCGCCGATACTCTGGCCGAGATGAAGGCCCGCAAGATTGCCATGCGTTTTCAAGATGATACCGTTATCGGATGCGATCAAACCCTTGCCTTCAATGCCCGGACGTTGAGCAAACCCGAAAGCCTGCAGGACGCCCGTGCGCAACTCCTTGCCTTGCGGGGCCAAACCCACACGCTTTTCTCTGCCGTTGTGCTATACCACCGCGCAGAACCGGTCTGGCGCCATGTGGGGGAGGCCCATCTGACTATGCGCAGCTTTTCCGATAGCTACCTGGACGACTATCTCGCTCGCAACTGGGACAGCATCCGTACCTCCGTCGGCGGCTACAAGCTGGAGGAGGAGGGGGTTCGCCTGTTCTCAGCCATCGGGGGCGATCACTTCACCATCCTCGGTCTGCCGCTCCTGCCATTATTGGTGCAGCTTGGCCTGCGTGGGGAAATCGCCACATGACTGACCTGCCCCGAATCCCCCTCGCCGGCGTGGTGGGCCACCCGGTCGCCCACAGCCGCTCTCCCGCGTTGCATGGTTACTGGCTGCGGCGCTATGGCATCAGGGGTTACTATGTTCCGCTGCATGTCGCGCCACTGAACCTTCGCGAGGCGATCCTCAGCCTGCCAAAGCTTGGCTTTGTCGGCGTCAATGTGACCCTCCCCCACAAGGAGGCGGTCATTCAGGTCGCCGACATCGTCACTGACCGCGCTGCCCTGATCGGCGCGGCCAACACCTTGATCTTCCGCAAGGACGGGAAGATCCATGCCGATAATACCGACGGCTCGGGCTTCATCGCCAACCTGCGTCAGAACGCGCCGCACTGGTTCCCCGCCGCTGGCCCCGCAGCCGTTCTTGGCGCCGGAGGTGCCGCCCGCGCCGTGATTGCCGCACTGATCGAAGCGGGCGTTCCCGAAATCCGGCTCGCCAACCGCACACGTGCCCGGGCCGACGCGTTGCGCTTCGACTTCGGCGCAAAGATCCATGTCCACGAATGGGTGCAGGCGGGGCCGATGATGGAGGATGTGGCGACCGTCGTGAACACGACCTCCCTTGGCATGACGGGTAAGCCCGACCTGACCGTGCCTCTCACCTGCCTGCCACCGACCGCCTTGGCGACAGATCTCGTCTACGCCCCCCTGCGCACCCAGTTCCTGGTCGAGGCCGAGGCGCGCGGCTGTACCACAGTCGATGGCCTCGGCATGCTTCTGCATCAGGCCGTCCCGGGGTTCGAGCGCTGGTTCGGCTACCGACCAGACGTGGACGAGGCGACGCGGGCGGCCGTCTTGTTGGCATGAAGGGCTACCGGCTTGGCGTGACCGGATCTATCGGCATGGGTAAATCCACCACCGCCGCGATGTTTGCGGCTGAAGGGATCCCGGTCTGGGACGCAGACGCCACGGTCGCACGGCTCTACGCGCCTGGGGGTGCCGCCGTCGCCCCCCTCGCTGCCGCATTCCCCGAGGCGGTTGAACGTGGCGCTATCTCCCGCCCCCGCGTGCGCGCCCTGATCGCCGCGGACCCAACCGTTCTTGACAGGGTGCAGCTCATCGTCCACCCCCTCGTTGCTGCGGACCGGGAGACCTTCCTGCGCCGTCACGCAGGCGAAATCGTCCTCCTCGACATACCGCTCCTCTTTGAATCCGGCGCCGCGGCTTCCTGCGATGGTATCGTCACCGTCACGGCCCCGCCCGGGGTGCAGCGTGTCCGCGTCCTCGCCCGCGGGGCGATGACCGAACCGGAGCTCGATCTGATCCTGTCGCGCCAGATGCCCGATGCTGAAAAGCGCGTCCGCGCCACTTGGGTAATCGAAACAACCACGCTGGACAACGCTCGCAACGCCGTGCAACAGATTCTGTCCGAAATCCGGGGGAAGCTTGCCCATGCGTGAAGTCGTCCTGGATACTGAAACCACAGGATTTGAACCCTCTGAAGGTCACCGAATCGTGGAAATCGGTGCGGTAGAACTGTGGAATCACCTTCCTACCGGCCGCACTTATCACCAGTACGTCAACCCCGAACGCCTCATGCCGAAAGAAGCGTTCGAGGTTCATGGCCTCGGCGACGATTTTCTGCGCGACAAGCCGCGCTTTGCTGCCGTGGGTCGCGCCTTTCTTGACTTTATCGCCGACGCGCCGCTGGTCATTCACAATGCCGCCTTTGACATGAAATTCCTCAACCATGAACTCAAGGCAGCTGGCTTGCCTGCTTTGCCCGGTGCACGCGCGGTTGACACTGTGATCATTGCGCGCAAGAAATTCCCGGGCTCTCCTTCCTCTCTGGACGCGCTCTGCCGCCGCTTTGGCGTTGACAATTCTGCGCGCGAAAAGCACGGCGCTCTGCTGGACAGCGAAATCCTGGCTGAAGTTTATCTGGAACTGGTCGGGGGCCGCCAACCGGACCTTGAATTGGCCGCCGCCACCGCTTCCAAGGACGCGCAAACTGCGGCAGCCGCCGGTGCGGACGGGCCTTGGCGGCCCCGCCCGCGCCCCACGCTGCTGCCCTTGCGACTTACGTCCGAAGAGCAAGCCGCCCACGAAGCCTTCATCGCCAGAATGGGCGACACTGCGCTGTGGCTGAAGCGCGCTTGAGTGACGGCAAATACCGTAGCGCCCTTTCGTTCAGTCCCGCAACAGCTCGTTGATCGACGTTTTCGACCGGGTCTGGGCATCGACCTTTTTTACGATCACCGCGCAGTAAAGGTTGACCCCGCCCTTCGACGGCATCGACCCCGCGACGACCACGGAACCGGATGGCACCTCGCCATACATCACGGCGCCCGACTCGCGGTCCACGATCTTGGTCGACTGGCCGATGAACACGCCCATTCCCAGAACAGACCCCTCCCGCACGATGCAGCCCTCAACCACTTCGGACCGCGCGCCGATAAAACAGTTGTCTTCGATGATCGTTGGCCCGGCTTGCATCGGCTCCAGCACACCACCGATGCCGACACCGCCTGAAAGATGCACGTTTTTGCCGATTTGCGCGCAAGACCCGACCGTGGCCCAGCCATCGACCATGGATCCCTCATCCACGTAGGCGCCCACGTTCACGAAGGACGGCATCAACACCACGTTCCGCCCGATGAAGGCCGACCGCCGCACGATCGACCCCGGCACCGCCCGAAACCCCGCCTCATGCCACTGGTTCGCGCCCCAGCCTTGAAACTTCGAGGGCACCTTGTCCCACCAGTTCGACCCGCCATTGCCGCCCGAAATCTCGGCCATGTCGTTCAGTCGGAATGACAAGAGTACCGCCTTCTTGGCCCACTGGTTCACATGCCAGTGCCCGTCTGCCTGACGCTCTGCCACCCGAAGCACACCCTTGTCGAGCGCGCTCAGCGTGGTCTCGATCGCCTCGCGCGTCTCGCCGCTGGTCGCAGGGCTGATCGCATCGCGCCCGTCCCAGGCCAGTTCGATTGCGGATTCGAGGGCGGCTTTCTGGAGCGCATCAGACATGTCGTTTCCCGCTTTCAGTTGGTCTTCATCGGCTGCAGCCTATAGAGCTAGACCCTGTTCCGCGCAATCGTCCCGCGCAATCACCCCAGCATCCACATCAGGACCGCATGAACGACGAACCTCGCCCGCATCCCCTTCGCGACAGCAGCCAAGATGCCGCTACCGCTCGCCGTATCCCCGACACGCCGCAGACCCGTGCCCCGGCCTACCGATTGGCCTTTGCCGACCGTGATTTTCTTATGCGAGAGGCACTGCGCCCGGTCCGGCTGCAGCTTGAACTCCTTAAACCGCAGATGATGATGGATGAGGCAGGAATAGAGAGCACCATCGTCCTGTTCGGCGGCGCCCGCATTCCCGCCCCGGATGCCGCAGCCGAGACCCCCGCCCCCCGCCCTCCTGCGCTCAAGGCGCTATCGCACTACTACACCGAGGCGCGCCGCTTTGCCTTCGCCATGACCGAACGCAGCCTTGCAGGTGGCGGCAGGCACGACGTGATCATGACAGGCGGCGGCCCCGGCGTGATGGAAGCGGGAAACCGTGGTGCATCCGAGGCGGGCGGGCGATCCATCGGGCTGAACATAGTGCTGCCGCACGAGCAGGCGCCCAACGCCTTTGTAACGCCCGATCTGTCGTTCAACTTTCACTACTTCGCGATCCGCAAGATGCATTTCCTGATGCGCGCCCGGGCCGTGTGCGTCTTTCCAGGCGGCTTTGGCACAATGGATGAGATGTTCGAAAGCCTCACCCTGATTCAGACAGGTCGTATGAAGCCGATCCCTTTTCTTTTGTTCGGAAAGGCGTGGTGGCAGACGATCATCAACTGGCAGACCTTGGCCGACGCGGGCGTGATCTCTTCGACAGACCTTCGGTTGATCACCTTTGTTGAGACTGCCGAAGATGCCCTCGACGCAATCGACAACTGGGAAACCGACATCCCGCAGAGCTGACCTCATTGGTCACCGCGCGAAAAGAGCGCGCATGCGCTGTGCAGCCAGAATTAAGCAAACTGACGCAAAGCACTCCTTGTGCTGACGGACACGCACATCTGTGTTTCATCCCAAAGTTAGCGGCGAGAACTTGTTCAAGAAATAGACGGGCGCAACGGGGGTCAAGTTCCGCACTGGCGTGCCACGATCACGTCATGGTGCGCCACTGATCCGAGAGCCATAGCGAAAGTTCGCGGCTAGAGCCACGAGACGGCGAACGGGCTGCGAGGATTACCAGAAGGCGATCCGGTAGCTTGTTGACCTGACGAACTCCAAAACGGTCGCGAAGTGGCGGAGGGGCGATGGTCGGTGACCTCAGGACGGGGCCTAAAGAGTCGCCATCTATGTTTTCGGTGAGGCTGCGGAGACGACAATTCTCGTGTTCACGCTTTACACCCTACTGCCGCTGGACGAATGTCTTTTCGCCGTTCTTCCCTCAAGCGCTCACCTGAGCCGGTCAATGCTGTCCCTTGAGTCGTCCTTGAATCGAACCATCCGGGACCCTCGGAAGCGGCTGCCTATCCGTTTAGACCTTGCTCTTGCCAGCATCGCCGGTTACACGATAGGTCGCGTAGCCCCAATAGCTCAGCTGGTAGAGCAATTGCTTCGTAAGCAATGGGTCGGCGGTTCGAGTCCGTCTTGGGGCGCCACCTTGTCATCCCAAAAGATCCGATGACATCAATAAATACCTAATATATAAAGGGCTTGTGAGCAAGCCGTCATCACCCGCACTGGTGCGACTTTGGCAAAGGCGACAATCGACAGTATAGTGCGCGCGGTGAAGGACCTCTTTTCCTGGCTTGCCGATCAGCCCGGTCACCGATCTCGGATCCAGCGGCGGGACCTCGAGTACTTCAACCTTAGCGCCAAAGATGTCCGGACGGCTCACGGGACGCACTTTAAGGCACGACCGACCCTGGAGCCATGTGAACTCGTTTTTCGGTCGATGCCGGAAAGGACCGTCTTCGAACATCGTGACAAAGATCTTTGCCACACTAATGCTGACGGGAGCACGTGATGGCGCCCTGGCTTCCTTTCGTCTCAGGCATGTCGATCTGATTGATGGTTCCATTCATCAGGATGCCCGCGACATTGACACAAAGTCGTCGAAGTCCTTCCACACGTCGTTTTTTCCCGTCGACCCGATGTGTCGCCAAACGCTTTCGAACTGGGTTGCTGTACTTCGCGGACGGCATTTGTTCGGTCCGTGAGATGCGCTCTTTCAGAAAACTCAAATGGGAATTACCGATGGCGCATTTGCCGTGGTTGGACTGTCTCGGGCACCCTTTAGTGATGCGTCCAAAGTGCGTAAGGTGGTGAAATGCGCATTCGAAGCTTCGAAATTGCCACAAACCACTCCACATCGGTTTCGTGAAATGCTTGTTTCGTTTGGGAGTGATGTGTGCGCCACGCCAGCCGAATTCAAAGTTTGGTCGATGAACCTCGGCCATGACAGCGTGGTCAAGACACTCAGCGCTTGCTGCAACATTCCGGTGTCGACACAGCGCAACTTAATGAAGCGCACGGCAAGATGAACCTTGGTATTGTTCGCGTCCGTCAAGGCGGTGTAATTTTCCGGTTGACCTGAGGTCATGATCAGGCGGCTTTCGTGGTTATGCTGAGAATGGGGTGGATCTCCTCTTGGTCGAACTGAGCGAAGGCTTCGACCATCATCTAGCGGCTCGTGGCCTGCCACTCGTCATTCTGCTCAAAGAGGACGGCGCCGATCAGACGCATGATGGAGACTTCGTTCGGGAAGAGAGGTGGTTCGGTCGACCTGAACAGGTTCCGGGCGTTTTCTATGTGGGCTTTTGCCTCGATTATGCCGCCGCTACTTCTGGCGTCAGCGGGTTGAAGCAGGTCTGATCGGACGCTTTCCTGTAAAGTGACGCATGCGGGCGGCGGCTGTTGTAAATGCCGATGCAGGTCCCGATTTAGGCAAGGGCCTCGTAGACATCGGCGTAGGCCCGCAAGTAGACCTCCGCGTATTTGATGGTTCGCCACAGGCGCTCCACGAAGACGCTCTCGCGCCAGGCGTCCTTGCCGTCCACGCTGATCATGATCTCGCGGGCGGGCAGCGCCTTCATGAAATCTGTGGCTGTGAACTGACTGCCCTGATCGCTGATGAAGAGCTAGGGCTGGACGTAAGCAAAAATGAAGAACGCAGGCTGTAGCCTGCGTTTCAATGTGGTGCACTATCGAATTTGTTAACGGCTCGACCGCGATTCTTGAACTCTGTCAGATTGTGTGTGACCCAAGGCAAGAGCGGACTTGGCCTAGAAGCGCAGCGCAAGGCGGTTGCAGATCACGTCGCTAGCAAGGGCCGGATCGCGGCGGAAGATGTCGAGATTGAGAGCGGCAAGAAAAATGATCGCCCCCCCCCAGCTCGCCTGCGCGATGACAAAGGCCAAGCGGACCGGCGCGGTCATGATGATTGCCAAGCTGGATCGCCTCGCCCGCAACGTCGCCTTCATCGCCAACCTTCCGGAGGCGGGTGGTGAGATCGCGGCGGCAGATATGCCAGAGGCCAACCGCTTTCTGTTGCACTCCGTCAGACCCCGCTGTAGATCTGATGCTCATCGGCTCGGGGGCCGCCGGGTTGACGGCTGCCGTCACCGCTTTGGCAGAAGGCGCGTCGGTGCTGGTGCTTGAATCCTCGGACCAGATCGGCGGCACCGCGGCGCTGTCCAAAGGCATGATCTGGGCTCCAAACACGCCACAGGACCGCGCCCTGCCCGATGCACACGATGCAGAGGATGAAAGAAATGCAGGCGGCGCTGGCCTATCTGCGCGCCACCGCTGGCAACCATTTCGACGAGGTCCGGGCGGCAGCCTATTTGCAAGCTGTGGGTCCGATGCTGGCGCTGGTGCAACAGCGGGCGGCTTTAGGTTTTGCACTAAACCGCGGATCGCAGGATTATGTGCCCGATGCGCCGGGGGCAACGCTGGGGCGGCGGGCGCTGAACCCCCTGCCCCTTGACGCGCGCGGGATGCGCCGGGCGCGCTTTGCGCACTTGCGCCCGCCCTTGGGGCCAATGATGCTGTTTGGCGGCATATCGATTGCCTCGCGCGATGCGCTGCATTTCCAGAACGTCGCGCGCAATCCAGCCTCGGCGCTGCTGGTCGCACACCGGGTAGCGGCAGCTTTGTCGGCCTGCGCGCCGATGCCCGCGCCCGGGTGCTGGCAGCGGATCGCACGCCTGTGCCGGGACTGTGAGCCGCTGGCAATGCCGCATCGTCGATGACCGGGGGTACCTGTACCGCAGCCGGGCTGACCATCGGGGCGGCGATTACATCGCGGCGCTGGACGCCGCCGGAAATGCGAGGTTCGGATGATCAAGGTCATGTGGCTGCTGAAACGCGCGCCTCACCTGACGTTGGACGAATGTCGCGACTTGTGGCTGACCCGCCATGCGCCTGACATCATCGCAGAAGAGTCGCCCTATCTGAAACGCCATATTGTCGATGTGCGGCGCGAGGATGTGGACGGTCTGTCGGGCAAACCCGATCAGGAACCCGAATGGGATGGCATTGCCGAACAGTGGTTCGAAACCGAGGCCGACTATAACGCCGTTTATGGCCGTGCGCTGCGCTCCCCCCGGAACGATACGCTGGCCAACACCAGCGCGCCCTATCCCGCCGGTCTAGGTAAAGCCATTCGTCAATCGCCAGAAGAATGA
>Ga0105048_10003134_pt1 | contig 27083 bp, 22 predicted proteins | sample MAT05_FD_78382 | JGI IMG/M metagenome (GOLD analysis project Ga0105048, IMG submission 78382) | Freshwater microbial communities from Lake Fryxell liftoff mats and glacier meltwater in Antarctica - MAT-05 | ecosystem: Environmental > Aquatic > Freshwater > Ice > Liftoff microbial mat | place...
GAGGAACTTCACGTCGGTGGGAGGGGGCATGGTCTCGGCTCCCCAGCAGTAGGCATTGCCGGTTTCGGAGATGGCGCAGGCATGTCCGTCACCTACGACGACTTGGGCAACCGTGTCGCCGAGCGAATGCCCGCTCACGCCGCCGCCGTTGCATTCGAGCGCGCCAGCGACGACCGAGCACCAACTCAGGTATCAGTCAGCCGAAACGAGTGGACCAGTTGGATTGCCCGCTATGGGCGAATACCCCCAGCATGTGGCCGTGTCCGTCTTAACGGCGCAGAGGGTCGCGCCGGTTCCAAACCGTACCATCCAGCTCCACTGGCGAACAAGGGCGGCCGGCGGCTCAGATGCGTCGGGACCGCGCGGCGCAGTTCACGATTCTGGTCCTTGTCGAACGTCGAGCACCCGCAGGCTGTCCAACAAGTCGAGAGCCTCGAGCAGGCTACGAAAGTCCGCCGTCAACTGTGCGCGCAGCGTCACAAGTTCTCCCGAGCGTGGATGGGAAAACTCGAGCGACCGGCAGTGCAAGCCGAGCCGATGAAAGCCGTAGTTCTCTCGAAAATGCCGGTTATGATCGCCTTTTCCGTAGCGGACGTCGCCGATCAGCGGGTGACTCGCGTGCTTGAGGTGTCGACGGATTTGGTGGAGACGCCCGGTGAGGGGGCGTGCTTCGTACAGACCGTAGCGGCCGGCTGCGCCCAAGAACCGAAAATCGGTTATGGCAGGCCGGCGCTCACTCGACTTGTCGCGTGCCAGAGCATGGTCGACGCGGCGCAGCTCGGGATCGTGCCCTCGACACAGCGCCAGGTACGACTTCTTCACGGCGCGCGCGTCGAACTGGGCTTGCAGACGCGTCACGTCTTCGGGATCGAAGGTGAACAGCAGCACGCCGCTGGTCGAACGATCGAGGCGATGAACCGGGTAGACGTGCCGACCGATCTGGTCGCGCAGCATCTGGAGTACGGGTCGTGCGTCACGGCCCCAGCCGCGGTGCACCAGCGCGCCGGCCGGCTTGTTTACCGCCACCAAGAACTCGTCCTGGTAAAGAATCTCGAGCGGAATGTCGCCGTTTGCTGGTGGCTCGATCGACTCGAAATCCGGCTCGCCTGAAGGCTCGGCCTCGAAAGTGCCCGGCGCCTCGAAGGTTCGACGCGGCCGGGGCTGCTCACCAGGCGCGAGGCCACGCATGGCCCATGTGTCCTTGACCATGCGCCGAAACAGGACTTCGAGCTGCTCTTGAATGGCGGCGCCTTCGAGCACGCCCAGGCTGCGGGCAATGGCCTCGAACGTCGCCAAACCGCCAACCTTGAGCTCGGTCCGCAAGCCCCACTCCGTGGGCGTGCCCGCGGGCAAGAGCACGCGCTCCGCCCGCTCGACGCCGGGCAGGCGCCGAGCGGCCCGGGTTGCTTGGCGCCAGTTCCCGTCGGGAACGATGAGTGTGACCGGCCGCGGATCAGCGTCGGTGATGACCTCTTCGAGTGGACGCGCATCTTTGCTGGGAAACAGCAGGAGCACGCGCCGGCCTTCGTCGAACAACGGATTGAGATCGAGCAGCTGGTCGGCGCGACCGTGCACGAGCAGTTGGCTGTTCGGTAGCGCGGCCAGAGCGAGTGGCCCGGTGGCGGTCGTCTTGGGCACCTCGCGGTAGTGCATGACCAAGACGATGCGCGTGGTGAGCTCGAGCACCGGAATTTCCGAGCACAGGCAGCGAGCCACGTGCAGTCGGCAGCGCTCGCAGCGCTCGGCTCTCTTGGAACGAGGACCCACAGCGCGCTCGTAGCGCTTTTTCTGCGACCTGAAATGCCAATTCCACTCGATTCCACCCAGACCACCCGCGGTGGCGCGAAACCAGCGGCATCGTCGCCACGTAGGATTACAGTATCCAGTTCGGGCGAGAAACTCCGATGATCAAACTATCCTTTTTTGGTCGATTCTTTTTAGGTCGCAAAGTCGCGTGCCTGCTCCTAGCTGTCGGCCTCGCCGTTGGCTGCCGCACCACACCGCAGGGAGACGCCGGCGTGCCACCTGCCTCGGACGCCAGCGCCGCGTCCCCTTCCGCTCCAGCGCCGTCAGGCGCCCTTCCGAAAGCGAAACCCATGTCGAATACGAGCTACCAAAAGCCATCCGATGCCGAGCTCAAGCAACGCCTCAGTCCCCTGGAATACGAGGTCACTCAAAACGATGCCACAGAGCCACCGTTTCAGAACGCGTTCTGGAATAACCACGAGGCCGGTCTTTACGTCGACGTGACAACCGGCGAACCGCTGTTCAGTTCGCGCGACAAATTCGAGTCGGGCACGGGCTGGCCAAGCTTCACCCAGCCCGTCGATCCCGCTCGCCTGACCTCCATCACCGACACGACCTTCGGCATGCGTCGCACGGAAGTGCGCTCCAAGGCCGGCAGCGCTCACCTGGGTCACGTCTTCGAGGACGGTCCCCAGCCTTCGGGATTGCGGTACTGCATCAATTCGGCTTCTCTCCGCTTCATTCCGACGGCGCGGCTCGAAGCAGAGGGCTACGGCGCCTACTTGTCGCAGGTGACGGGCGAAGCGCGCGCGCCGAGCGCAGAGGACAACCAGAATTCCTGCGCCTCCCCCGCTGCCGGCGCCGCGCCGGGCTGCGAAGCCACGTTGGAGACGGCCGTGCTGGCCGGTGGGTGCTTCTGGGGCATGGAAGAAATCCTACGCAAGGTACCGGGCGTGCTCGAAACCGACGTCGGCTACGCCGGCGGCAAGACCAAAGATCCGACGTACCAAACCGTCAAGCGCGGCGACACGGGCCACGCCGAGTCGATCCGCATCGTCTTCGACCCGAAGAAAATTTCATACGCCGAGCTGCTCGAAAAATGGTTCTTCCGCATGCATGACCCAACGACCGTCGATCGTCAGGGCAACGATCGCGGTAGCCAGTACCGCTCGGCGATCTTCGTGCAAAATGCCGAGCAACGCAGCGTCGCCGAAGGCGTGAAGAAGAAGGTCGATCAGACTGGAAAGTGGGGGGCGCCGATCGTCACCCAGATCGTCGACGCCGGCCCGTTCACGCCGGCCGAGGGCTACCACCAGGACTATCTGAAAGAAAATCCAGGTGGCTACACCTGCCACTTCTTACGCGACTGACTCGTCGGTCCGAAATCGTCAACCGGGGAGTTCGAGCAACCGCTCGAGCTCCCCGCTTTCGTACAGGTCGTGGAGTTCGTCGCAGCCACCCATCGATTGGCTGCCGATGAAAATTTGCGGAACCGTGCTCTGACCCGTCGCTTCACGCAGCCATTGGCGTTTAGCGGTGTCCCCTGCGACGTTGATGGCTTGAAACGCGACGCCGAGCCGATCCAAGAGACCGCGGGCGCGAACGCAGTAGCCACAGCCGGGCGTAAAATACAAAGTGACGGTCTGGGCCATGAAGACTCCTTGGCGGGAAGTCTAGCTCCGGAGCGCGTGCAAGACGAAGTTGTTGAGCTTGCGGTCGATGGCGAGCGGCGGGACCTCGCTGGTCACGCGATCAAAGCCATTTTGGCGGAGCAGCAGCTTGATAGCGTCAAGGCGGCCATCCATGTCGTGTCCTTCCAGGACGACTTGACGCACCTTGGCCCAAGTGGCGGGTCCCAGCCCCTGCAGCACTTGGAGCTCCGCGCCCTCGACGTCGACCTTGAGCAAGTCGATGCGCTTGACGCCTTCGCGTGTGGCGACCGCTTCCACCGTTTCGAGCGGGCAACGCAGCTTCGTGCGCCCGATCGCACGCTCGAACACGTACTGGCTCATGGCGCCGCGCGGAATGCTGGCGACGGCGCGAGCGATGGCGGAACCGGCGACTCGACCGACCGCGCCCGGCACTGTGCGCTCGACCGAACGACCCGCACTCTCACCTTTTGCAGAAAAGAATGCCGCGAACTCGCCGCGCTTCTCGTCGAGATGCTGGGTCGTGTCGCAGGGCAGGCGCTTGAAGTAGTGGAACTCGGCGTGCGCTGGTTCACCCAGCGCGGTCAGACCGACGGGGAATAGTTGCACTTGTGAGTCAGAGAGCAGCGGGCTGGTTCGCAGGTTCTTCTCGAGCGCCTCGTACACCTGAGGGATCGGCTCGAAGCAGTACAAGTTGAGGCCTCCGCCCGACTTCTGGGCTGCGTGCAGCGCGAAGGCTCCGATGTTGGCGCCGACGTCGAAAACCACGTCGCCTGGCTTCAGGCCGATGCCGTGCCGGAAGTACTCATCGATCTCGTCCACCAGGTCGTTGAACTGGCCCCCTGCGCCCAACGGGTAGAACACGCGACCGAGCGACGGGACGGTTTTCGAGAGCAACATGGCTGCGGGGCGTCTCCTTCCTGGGGATACTTGTCAAGGCAGCGTGCCCCGCGGCTCAAGCTGGCGTGCCGAGCCCCGAGCGCTGCGCCCACGGTGAGAGGTTAGAGTCGTTCGGCTAGTAATTCTCCGGCTGCGAAGTCCGCTGCGCGCGCGGTGACGGCCATTTCGGTCAGTGTGGGGTTCTGCCAACCACAGCTCGGCCAGCAAGCGCCATCGACCACGAAGACGTTGGGTGCTTCCCAGACCTGATTGAACGAATTGACCACCGAATCGGTCGGGCTCGTGCCCATACGCGCTCCACCGACTTCGTGCACGAACAGACCCGGCGTGGAGCGCTGCCACTCTTTCTGCATCGTGCGAATGAAGCCACCCACGACGGGCATGTGCACCAGGTCGGTGATGGGTGCGATTTGTCCGCCAGCCGCGGCGATCATTTCGTTCGTGGCGTTCTGCGCCGCTTGAGCAATCTTGATGTCGGCGTCCTTCCACTGACACGAGATGTGCGGAACGGGCAGGCCGAATACGTCGCGGACTGTGGGGTCGAGAGTCACCTGGTTTTCGAAATGAGGCAGCGCCTCGGAGCGTGCACACAAGAAACCGAAGGCTTCGCCCGGCTTGCGGCGCAGCACGTTGGGAATGCCGATGCGTTGGATGCCACCCCAAAAGCCAAAGCCGCGCAGATGGTCTTCCTCGGGTCCGTCCAGGTTCTGGTAACGGGGAATGAGGATGCTGTCGCTACCCAACAGTTCGTACTCCGCGCCGCGATCGGGCACGTCCGGCAGGTGAAAATACGTATTGTTTGCCAGGTGATCCATCATGTAGTGGCCCAGCACACCCGACGACGCTCCGAGGCCACCCGGGTGTCCCGCGTCCGCCGAGTTCAAGAGCAAGCGCAGGCTCTCGATCGTCGAAGCGCACAAGAACACGACGCGGCCTCGCACCTCTTCGCGCTCGCGCGTTTCGGTATCGAGGATCTCCACCCCGCGCACTCCCGAACCATCGGTTCGAAACTCGAGCCGCACGGCAACCGAGTTCGCGCGGATCGTGACGCGTCCCGTCTGCAGCGCGAGGGCCAGGCTGGTGGCTTGGCTCGACAAGCGCGAATGCGTCTCGCCGGCGCGCGGACGCCGCCCGGCGCGAATGCCGCGTGAGGAAAGCACGTGGCGGCCCTTGAATTTCTCTTCGACGCGGTGCTTGAAGACCACCTCGGCCGGCGTGAGTGGACGCGGCTCGCGATAGGAGCCGTCGGGTAGCTGCGGGAGGCCATCGCGGGAGCCGTGGATACCGAATAGTCGCTCGATTTCGGAGTAGTACTGGTCCAGGTCGGCGTGGCAAATCGGCCAATCGGGTCCGTAGCCATCGCGCCGCGAAGCCTTGAACTCGTAGTCCGAGAAGCGCGGGGTGACGCCATCCCATGTCAAGGTCCGGCCGCCGAGCTGTCGACCGCGAATCCAGCGATACGGCTTGTCGTCTGGTGTCGTGTACGGATGGTCCACGTCGTCGACGAAGAAATCCGGATTCGTGGTCCAATAGGTTGCGTGAAACTTCTGAGTTTCCTGGCGATGGCTCACGTAGTGCCGGTAGAGCTGGCGCGACAAGTTCGCCACCGTCTCTCCATAGTCCTTGCGTTCACTCACCATCGGACCGGCCTCGAGCACCAGGACTCGCAATCCGCGTGCGCTCAGCTTGTGAGCCGCAACGCCGCCCGTCGCGCCGGAGCCGATGACGATGGCGTCCCAGATTTCTGATTCTTTCATGGCTACTCTCGCGCCTTCGTTCAGCCGTGCTCGAGCCAGCGACAATCCTCGGGACTCAAGTGGATGTCCGCCGCCTCCTGGTTGGTCCTGAAGTGCATCGCCGATCCGACGGCGATGATCGGGTGCACAGGAAAGGGCTGGTGAAACAGGTATGCCAAGGCGATTTGGGTCGGCTGCACGTTGAGCCTTTCGGCCAACTCCACGGCACGAAGCTTCTTCGCGTAGTTGGAGGCGTGCAGGTACGCAGGCTGCAAACTGCTCTTCGGCGCAGAAGAAAAGAAGCCCCGACCGAGCGCCGAGTAGGCGAGCACAGGCATGCCCGAACGAGCGTAGAATTCACGCGCGACCTTCTGGGACGCGCCAGCGATGCTCACGCATCCCTTCCAAGGCGGGGTGGACCACTCGGCGAGTGAAAAATGGGGGCTGCTGACGCACGGACCAGGCACGCCGAGGGAGGCGGCCGTGCGCTCGAACGCGAGGATGCGATCGTGCTGCCAGTTCGACACACCCCAAGCACCGATCTTTCCGAGGCGACGGTGCTCGTCCAGCGCCAATGCGAGCTTTTCCAGGTTCGCGGCCGGGTGATCGCGATGGAGCAAGTAGAGGTCGAGACGATCCGTGCGCAACCGCTTGAGCGACGCGTGGAGATCGCCCGCGATGTCATCGATGCCCAAGCGGTTGGGACGGACGATCGGATACGGATGGCCCCCCTTGGAAACGATGAACAGGTTGTCGCGCACACGCCGTGAAACGAGCCAATCTCCAAGAAGCCGCTCGCTTCCTCCCAGCTGATAGGACGCGGCCGTGTCCAACGCCTCGGCCCCAGCTGCGAGCAACTCGTCCAAGACCCGGAACGTCTCGTAGTCGTTGGCCGGACCAATCCCCCCCGGGAGGACGCTGCCAAGGCGTTCGGTACCGATCAGCAGGCGCGGGATCGACAGTGCTGCCGTCCCCGCTCGGCTCGGCGACTCATGGGTTCCAGGCACGCGGGGTTTCTCCACTCTGGCCTGGATTGAGTCAAGGGCCGTGCCCCGGGTCCGAACAACCTTGCCCCGAGGGCCTCTGGCCGCCGGCGGCCGAACCGTTACTATGCAGCGGTGGGCTACGAGAAGGTTCTGGCCAGCTTCGACGTGGCTGACCACGAACAGGCGTTGGGCGCGCTCTTGACGTGCTTGCCTGGTTCCGTCTTGTGGCTCGACGCCGAGCTGCGGGTGCGCGGACTCAATCGCGAAAGCGTTCCCGGCATGCACGAGCGCCTGCTTGGGCAGAACATATTGGACTTTGCCGGGTCCGAAGATCGGTTGGTCGCCGAGCGCTGTTACGAGGCCGCGCGCGCGACAGGATTGCCACAGAAATTGTCGTCCCGCTCGATCGATACCAACGGCAAGATCTTGGCATTCGAGACCGAGGTCGCGCCTCTCGTTCGAGAGGGCATCCTCTGGGGTTTTTTGCTGTATTCGCGCGATGTGACGCAGTTTGTTCGAGGCGAGTCCAACTTGGCTTTGGCTGTGCGCGCGACCGGAATGGGGCTGTGGTCGTTCGACGTCCGACAAGGCGTCGTCGAATGGAACCCGGAAATGTACGCGATCACGGGCAGCGAAGTGCCGCTCGATCCCTCTCGCTATCTGGCCGATCTCGTTCACCCCGACGACCGGCCCCTGACGACGCTCGAAAAGGAGCGCGCGTACGATCGCGGGGCACTCGAGTCCGCTCCGCACCGCATCGTTCGTCCCAACGGCGAAGTGCGTTGGGTGATGACGCTGGGCAACATCGAACTCGGCACTCAGGGTCAGCCGGTGTTCATGCATGGCGCGACCATCGACATCACCGACCAGAAACTGCAAGAACAGGCGGTGATCGCGGCCAAGAAATCGGAAGCAATCGGCCTCTTGGCCGCTGGAATTGCCCACAATTTCAACAACCTATTGTGCGTAATCACGCCCGCGCTCGAAGCTTGGACCCGAACGGCCACTACCCAAGAATTGCCGCTCGCTCGCGACGCGAGCATGGCCGCTCACCGCGCTGCCGACCTCGTCAAACAACTCGTTTCTTTCGCCCGTCTTTCCAAGGAGTCCAGCCCGGAAGTGCGGAATTTGCGTGAGGTCGTCGACGAAGCCTTGCGTCTCGGTGGACGCGTTGTCGGCGAGGGGTTGGAGCTGGACGTCGAGCTTCCCGAGTCTGGCGTCTCATTTTCGTCGCTCGACGGACAGCTCGAGTCGGTGATCGTCAACTTGATCGTCAACGCGCGCGATGCCCTCCGCGACGTCGGACGCACTCGGGGACGCATGACGGTCCGAACTGATCTTGACGCAGTCGCCCCGCCCGCCCAGCTCGACTTCGTCGGCCCCTGGGTGGCGCTCGAATTCCACGACGACGGACCCGGGATGACCGAAGAAGTGCGCGAGCGCATTTTCGATCCATTCTTCACGACCAAACAGCCTGGCCGTGGCACGGGCCTCGGCCTTTCGACCGCTTATGCGACGATGACCAGGCTCGGCGGCGCCATCGAATGCCGTTCCCTCGTCGGCGAGGGCACGACTTTCGTCTTGTACGTTCCACGCCAAGCGCTGGCGGCGCCTGTGCAGCAGGCGCAGCAACTGGAAGCGGCGACGCCAGCCGCGGAGCTCGCCGTGTTGGTCGTCGACGACGAAGAGCTGGTGCGCCGCGCCCTGCTCGGCATGCTGGGTCGGGGTGGACTCGTACCCGTGGGCGCATCGGGGGCCGCCGAGGCGCTCGAGTTGCTCGAACGACGCACCTTCGACGTGGCGCTACTGGACCGCAGCATGCCGGGCTTGGATGGTGTCGAACTCGGTCGCAGGCTCCGGCGCTCGCACCCCGACATGAAGTTGCTGTTGGTGACCGGGAGCGAGGTAGCAGCCGACGAAGCTGCCGTCTTCGACGGGATGTTGCAAAAACCGCTTGGCGGGCACGAATTGCTCGCAGCTGTTGCGGCGCTCTTTCGGCATTACTGATCTCCTTCGCTCCAGATTTCCCAGTCTCGGCTGCCTTGTGCGACCCCGACGCGCGTTCCCTCTTCTTTGCCTCGTCTCCGAGGCGGGCCTATCAAGGAAGGAGCGCCATGTCGTTCGTCCTTTCTTTCGATGCAGGCACCACCAGCGTTCGAGCCATCGTCGTCGACGACCAAGGCAAGATTCACACGGTGGCACAGAAGGAGATTCGACAGATCTACCCGGAGCCCGGCTGGGTCGAGCACGACGCCCACGAAATTTGGTTTTCGCAAATGGCGGTGGCTGTCGAAGCGTTGGGGCGCGCTCGCATCAAGCCCCACGACCTGGCCGCGGTCGGCATCACCAACCAGCGTGAAACGGTAGTTGTCTGGGATCGATTGACGGGCGAGGCCATTCACAACGCCATCGTCTGGCAGGACCGCAGGACGGCGCAGTTCTGCGATCGCTTGCGCGCCGAAGGGCACGAGCCCTTGGTGCAGGAACTCACCGGCTTACGCATCGATCCCTACTTTTCTGCGACCAAGCTCTGCTGGATTTTGGACAACGTCCCGGGCGCGCGCGCGCGCGCGGAAGCCGGCGAGTTGTGCTTTGGAACAATCGACAGCTGGCTCGTCTGGAAGCTGACGAGCGGGGCTCGCGTGCACGTCACCGACGCGAGCAATGCCAGTCGCACGCTCCTTTACAATCTGCGCACTGGGACGTGGGACGACCAGCTGCTCGCTTTGTTTCGCATCCCGCGCGCGCTCCTGCCAGAAATCCGCTCTTCGAGCGAGGTTTACGGTACGATCAGCACCTCCTTGGGCCTTCAAGGCGTGCCCATCGCCGGCATGGCTGGAGATCAGCAAGCGGCGCTGTTCGGGCAGTTCTGCGTCGAGCCCGGTCTGGCGAAAAACACCTACGGCACTGGTTGCTTTCTGCTGCAGAACATCGGCAGCGAACCGACCGCCTCGAAGCACCGTCTGCTCACTTCTGTAGCTTGGCAGTTTGGACAGAAGCGGGAGTTTGCGCTCGAAGGCAGCGTCTTCGTCGGTGGCGCGGCATTGCAGTGGTTGCGCGACGGACTCGGGCTCGTAGGTTCGGTGCAGGAGATCAATGCGCTGGCCGAGTCGGTGCCGAGCAGCAATGGCGTCTATTTCGTGCCGGCATTCACGGGCTTGGGCGCGCCCCACTGGGATCCGTACGCCCGTGGTCTGATCGTGGGCCTGACGCGCGACACTTCGGCGGCGCACATCGCGCGCGCCACCATCGAGGGGGTCGCCTTTCAAGTCGCCGACCTGATCGAGGCCATGCAAGCCGACACCGGACAGGCCTTCCGCGAACTGCGCGTGGATGGGGGAGGTTCGAACAGCGACCCCATGATGCAGTTTCAGGCCGATATCTTGCAGATCCCAGTCGTCCGCCCCCGAGTCGTCGAGACCACGGCTCTCGGTGCCGCGTACCTGGCTGGACTCGGCGTCGGTTTCTGGAAGGACGTGCCGAGCCTGGCCAGCCAGGCCGAAGTCGAGCGGGTCTTCCAGCCGCAGATGTCGCGCGATGAAAGTGAGAGCGCACGGGCAGGCTGGGCTCGCGCACTGTCGCGCTCCAAGGCTTGGATCGAGAGTGAGACCCAAAGTCCATGAGGCGCGAGGACATGCAAGCGGCTGTGGCTCAACGCACCGAGCCTTGGGATTTCATCGTCATCGGTGGGGGCGCCACCGGCGTCGGTGTCGCCATCGATGCAGTCACGCGGGGCTATTCCGTACTCTTGCTCGAACGTTTCGATTTCGGCCAAGGCACTTCGAGTCGAAGCACCAAGCTCGTTCATGGTGGCGTCCGCTACCTGGAGCAGGGCAACGTCTCGCTGGTGATGGAGGCCCTGAAGGAGCGTGGTTTGTTGCGTCAAAACGCGCCGCATCTGGTCAATGAGCTGCGCTTCGTCGTGCCCAGCTACTCGTGGTGGCGTGGCCCGTTTTACGGCATCGGCCTCAAGCTGTACCAAATGCTGGCCGGCAAATACGGCTTTGGTCGTTCCGAGTTCATCTCAAGAGAAGAGACGCTCGAGGCCCTGCCCAACGTGAACCCCGAGGGACTCGTCGGCGGCGTCGTCTACTACGACGGGCAGTTCGACGACAGCCGTCTGTTGATTCACCTGGTCGCCACAGCCGCTCGTTACGGCGCGGCGCTGCTCAACTACGCGACGGTCACCGCACTGATCGAAGGCGACGACGGGACGCTCGACGGCGTGACCTTCCGCGACGGCGAATCGGGCAGTCTCCACCAGGTACGCGGACGCGTCGTGATCAACGCCGGCGGTCCGTTCAGCGACGCCGTGCGCGTCCTGGGCGACGCAGACGCCCGCCCGATGATTGCGCCCAGCCAGGGCGCGCACCTCGTGCTCGATCGCAGCTTTCTACCGGGTGAGTCGGCCATCATGGTGCCGCACACCAGCGACGGTCGCGTTCTGTTCGCCATTCCGTGGCACGATCACACGCTGGTCGGCACGACGGACACGGCCCTCGCCGAGGCGAGCGTCGAACCCATCCCGCTCGAGCGCGAACTCGAATTCATGCTCGAAACGGCTAGTTTCTATCTGGCCAAGAAGCCGAAGCGCACCGATATTTTGAGCGTTTTTGCCGGCATCCGCCCGCTGGTGAAGGGCGGCGGAGGCAAGAGCACCGCGGCATTGTCCCGCGACCACACCATCCACATCGATCAGAACGGCTTGATCACCGTCACGGGCGGCAAATGGACGACCTACCGCAACATGGCGGAGGACTGCGTGAATCAGGCCGCGACCTTGGCCGATCTGCCCGAAAAGAACTGCATGACCAAGCTGCTGCACGTCTACGGCTACCATCCGGATCCGAAGTCGCTCGGTTCGCTCGGTGTGTACGGCTCCGACGCAGCCGGCGTGCTCGAACTCGTTCGTGAGCGACCGGAATGGGGAGCGCGTCTCGACGCCGCTCTGCCTTACATCGAGGCCGAGGTCGTTTGGGGCGCGCGTCACGAGATGGCGCGCACTCTCGAAGACGCACTATCGCGGCGCACACGTGCTTTGATCCTCGATGCGCGTGCCGCGCAGCGAATGGCGCCCCGCGTCGCGCAGCTATTGGCCGAAGAGCTGGGACGCGATGACGTCTGGCAGAGCGAAGAACTCGCGCGCTTTGCGCAGCTCGCTGCTGGCTACTTGCCGAGCGAAAATCCCAGCACGATCGGGTCGTGATCGCTCGAGCGAAAGGGCCCCGGCTCGTCGATTTCACCAGCGTAGCCAAGAGTTGCTGCTTCGTCGGCATTGATGTGCCAGACGCCGGCTCCAGTCACTCCAGTAGAGAGTTCAGGGGTCGTGAAGGCGTGGTCGAGCAGGCCGGCTTCGCCCTTGAACACGTAGGAGTAGCGATCGTGCAGCGCGAGTCGTGTCTCCAGTTCGGGCACGAGTCCCGCGGCTTCGAACAGCAGCAGCGATTGTTCGCCCGGCAGTGCGTTGAAGTCACCAACGACGACGACCCGTGACGTGGCGGCCGCGACACGCACGTCGTCGACGAAGCGCAGCAAAGCCTGCGCCTGCCGGACACGCTCGGCACCGAAGCAGCCGTCTCCGAAGTCGCGTTCGAGTCCGCTGGCTCCCTGGCAGCTCTTGCTCTTGGCGTGCGTCACGATCACGGCAAAATTCTCGCCCGCGCGCGTGAAACCCTGCGCCTGCGGCGGCCGGCGATGCACAGGGTCGCCGTCGCTCCGTGCGCTGTCCGCCAGCAGCGAGACACGGCTCGGCCGGTAGATGAGTCCAACGCGGATGGCATCCGTCCCGGGGTACGTTGGCTCGGCCACCCGCTCGTACGAGTCGTTTTGACTCGCGTTCAGGGCAACGACCAAGTCGTCGAGCGCGCGGCTTCCGCTGTTTTCGAGTTCGACGAGCGCGATGACGTCGGCATCCAGTGCCGACAACGCTTGAGTCAATTTTTGCCGCTGTCTCTCGAGTTGGTCCGCGCTTTCTGCGCCGCGACCACCCAGTTCGACGAAGTAATTTTCGAGATTGAACGACGCCAGCCTCACCTCGCCGCCCACCTCGGGTGGCAAGGGGGGACGCGGATTGTCCGCGACGAATGCGGGACGCACGGCGGGCTCGAGCCAGTAGTCCTCGCCCCTTTGACTGAGGACGCCCTCGGCCACTTGGAGTCGATCACCCAGACGCGGCGGCGCTCCGGGACCGTCGCTGCCGAGCACGTCCAGCCCCAGACGCAGCTGGATGACAGGTGATGCGCCCGGTCGAGGCGCGAACAGCCGCGACGGACTCGACAGCATCACGGTGCCCGTCGACCAAGAGAAGCTGTCGGTGACCACGAGCGGCGATGCGAACTGCACCCGCATGCCCTCGAAGCGTTCGAACTCTGCCTCGTCTGCTCGGACCCGAGCGACCGGCGGCAGTGCATCGAGGCCACAGAGCAGCACCTGACCGGCTTCGAGCGTCGTCAGCCCAGCCTGCTCTTGGAGCCGCCCTCGAACGCGAACCCGCTGCCCTACGCCCGACGGCACTGTCGACCAAGCGACGAACAGCCCGTCGGAAGTCGTCTCGTCGTCGTCCGGCTGCCACGACTGAACGAAGAATCCAGGCCTGGCCCGGCCCGGCGAGACGACCGTGCCCTCGATCGAAACCTGAGCACCAAGCCAGGTACTTGCGGCAGCTCGCCCCTGAAGTGTCGCGATACCCGCTGACGGCGTTCCACATTCTCCCGGCGCTTCTCCGCGTGCTGCAGCGAGCTCCGCCGATCCTGCTGGTTGGGAGTTTTGCGGTCGCCTCTCTTGCTCGCTGGGCGCACACGCAGCTAGCAACAAACCTAGCGGAAATAGCCAACCGGGAGACACGTCGACAGCCAAGAGCCAGAACCGCGCCAAAGTGCACGCGTTCGTAAAATGGCGCGTCAGCCCGTCCTGGGCCCTGGCGAAACCGGCGGCGACGCAACGCCCGCCAGGATTCCTGGAACATGCGGAGAGAGAGTCACTCGACGACTGTGTCAATTTGCCGCAACACGACGGTGCCGTCGACGTATGCGACGCCCGTACCGCACCCGCGTGCAGTGACCTCACGTGAGCCACATGCTAGCCGACAATCAGGGAGCCCCGCATGAACGACGAAAACCTGGACAGTCTTTCGATCAACACCATGCGCACCCTGGCCATGGACGCGGTCGAGGCGGCCAACTCGGGGCATCCCGGGACGCCCATGGCCATGGCCCCGGTTGCCTACGCTCTTTGGCAACATCACCTGCGCTTCGACCCCGCCGACCCGATCTGGCCCAATCGCGATCGCTTCGTGCTGTCAGCCGGGCATGCGTCGCTGCTCCTGTATTCTCTGCTCCACCTGACCGGTGTGGTGGCCGTCGATCCCGACTACCAAACGTTGGGCACCCCCGCCGTGAGCCTCGACGACATCCGGAAGTTCCGGCAGCTCGACAGTCGCTGTCCGGGCCATCCCGAATACCGCGGGACTTCGGGCGTCGAAACGACGACCTGGCCGCTTGGACAGGGCGTGGCCACGAGCGTGGGCATGGCCATCGCGTCCCAGTGGCTCGGCGCGCACTACAATCGCCCCGGCTACGAGCTGTTCGACTACGACGTCTACTCGCTCGCGGGTGACGGCTGCATGATGGAGGGAATTTCTGGCGAAGCGGCTTCGTTGGCAGCTCATCTAGGCCTCTTCAATCTCTGTTGGATCTACGACAACAACCGCATCACCATCGAAGGCTTGGTCACGTTCAGGCGCACGACCGATCGACCGACCTTGATCATCGTCGATAGTCACATCGGCTATGGCGCGCCGACCAAGCAAGACACCCAGGCCGCGCACGGGGAGCCGCTCGGTGCCGAAGAACTCGCGCGGACCAAGGAGTTCTACGGTTGGCCGGAGGACTCGAAGTTCCTGGTGCCGGAGGGGGTGAGAGCTTGGAAGCTATTCGACGAACAAGACGAGACCTACCGCAATGGCGTGCTGCCGCCAGAAGTGCTGCCGCGGGTGTCGGTCGAACAAGCTTCGACGCTCGGATGGGAGCACTACGTCGGTTCGAGCGGAGTCCGCATCGGTATGCACACCTTTGGCGCGTCCGCGCCACTGAAAGCCTTGCAGAAGAAATTCGGTTTTGATCCTGCCAGCATCGTGACGGCAGCGCAGGAGCAACTCCGGCTCCACGCTGCCACGAGCGGCGCCAAAATCCCCAGCGGTGGAGAATCAACATGAGCAATCAGAAGAACGAAAATCCTTTGGTGACGCTGAGCGAGTCGGGTCAATCGGTCTGGCTCGACTACATCAGTCGTAAAATCCTCGACAACGGCGAACTGGCCCGACTCGTCCGCGAAGACGCGGTTTCGGGCGTGACTTCGAACCCCGCCATTTTCGAGAAATCCATCAGTCAGGGAAGCGACTACGACGCTGCCTTTTCTGCCCTGCCTGCGGGCCTGAGTTCTGCGAAGAGCGTCTACGAACACATTGCCGTGCTCGACATCCAGGCCGCCGCGGACGTGCTTCGCCCGGTGTACGACCGCACCGCAGGTGGCGACGGTTTCGCCAGCCTTGAGGTCTCGCCCGAGCTGGCTCACGACACCGCTGGTACGATCGCAGAGGGCCGCGCCCTGTGGGCCGCGCTCGGTCGTCCCAACGTGCTGATCAAGGTCCCGGCCACGCCCGCCGGCATCCCGGCGGTGAGGGCATTGATTGGCGAAGGCATCAGCGTGAACGTCACGTTGCTATTCGCCAAGCAGGCGTACGAAGACGTGGCTTGGGCGTACGTCGAAGGGCTGGAAGCACTGGCAGCGAAGGACCAACCGATCGAACGCGTGGCGAGCGTGGCGAGCTTTTTCGTCAGTCGCATCGATAGCGCCGTCGACGCGCGGCTCGAAAAGAAAATCGAGACCGCGAGCGGTAGCGAAAAAATCGAAATCGAATCTCTGCTTGGCAAGGTCGCCATCGCCAACGCCAAGCTCGCCTATTTGAGATACAAACAGATTTTCTCGGGTCCTCGCTGGCAGGCGCTCGCCGATCGCGGCGCGCGCCCGCAGCGCGTGCTCTGGGCCAGCACGAGCACCAAGAACCCCAAGTACCGTGACGTCCTCTACATCGAAGAGTTGGTCGGTCCCAACACGGTCAACACAATTCCGCTCGAGACGCTGCTGGCTTTCGCCGACCACGGCCAGGTGCGCCCATCGCTCGAAGAAGACGTTGCCGGGGCCGAGGCGACGCTGGCAAAGCTTGCCAGCTTGGGCATTTCACTCGACGAAGTCACCAGTGCGGTGCTGGCCGACGGGGTGAAGAAGTTCTCCGAGCCCTTCGCCAAACTGCTCAGCGCAGTCGAAAAGCGCATCGCGCGCTGATCAGCCAGCACTGAGCTCCGCCGCCGCGGCACGATCGACCAACAGCGTCGTCGTGCCGCTCATCGGCGAGATGCCGCGGGCCGGAGTGTCTTCGACCGACCCCGCTTCGTCGAGCAGCTGCCGCAACGCCAGCGCCTTCTCGCTGCCTGCGACCAAGAACAAGACCTCGCGCGCCGCGTTGAACACCGGGTAGGTGAGGGTCAGACGCGTGGCCGCGAGCTTCTCGACCCAATTGGCACTGACCCAGCGGCTCTGTTCGCGGAGCGCCGAAGAATGCGGAAAGAGCGACGCCGTGTGACCGTCAGGACCAAGCCCGAGGAGCACCAGATCGAAACTGGGAAAATCGACATCCAGGAATTTCCAGCGCAAGCGGCTCTCGTAGTCGTGCGCTGCCGCGACCGGGTCGAGCTCGCCTCGCAAACGATGCACGTTTGCCTTGGGCACGAAGGGCTGATGCAGCAGGGCCAGCTCGGCCATGCGCGCATTGCTGTCCGGGTGGTCAGGCGGCACGGCACGCTCGTCACCAAAAAACAGGTCTGTGCGATCCCAAGGCAGCTCGGGCGCGAGCGCTAAGAGTTCATACAAGGCCTTGGGCGTCGAGCCTCCGGCCAGCACCAAGCTGAAGCGTCCACGCGCTGCGATGGCCTGCGCGGCAGCACGCTGCACGCGCTTCGCAGCGGCTCGCGCTATCGCCTGGCTATCTGCGACGACGACGACTTGACGGCTGGGCATCGAGCTTCCGATCGGCGACGATTGTTGGGTCATGGCAAACACTTCGACTGGGCGCCTACCCCGATGCTCCACTGTAGCGGTGATCAAGTGAACGGCGAAGAGCAGCCGCGGTCCGATGCCCTCGTTTTCTTCGGAGCTTCCGGCGACCTCGCTTACAAGAAGATTTTTCCCGCGCTCCAGGCGTTGGTCAAGAGCGGCCGCATCGACTTTCCAATCGTCGGGGTGGGTCGTTCGGGTTGGAACCTGGAGCAGCTGATCGACCGAGCGCGCAAGAGCGTCACCGAATACGGTGGACTCGACGAAATCACGTTTCCCAAGCTGGCCAGCCTGCTGCGCTACGTCGACGGCGACTACAACGACCCGGCGACCTTCACCCAGGTAAAGGCCGCTCTCGAAGGGGCGAAGCACCCGGCGCACTACTTGGCCATTCCGCCCAGCATGTTCGCGGTCGTCACCGAACGCCTCAAGGCGGCCGAGTGCACGACGAACGCCCGCGTAATCATCGAGAAGCCGTTCGGCCGCGACCTCGCCTCCGCACGCGAATTGAATCGCACGCTGCTCGGCGTCTTTCCCGAGAGTTCGATTTTCCGCATCGACCACTACCTCGGCAAAGAAGCGGTGCAGAACATCCTATACTTCCGCTTCGCGAACGCTTTTCTGGAGCCCATCTGGAATCGTAACTACGTCGAGAACATCCAAATCACGATGGCTGAAGAGTTCGGCGTCACAGGACGCGGCAAGCTATACGAAGAGACCGGAGTGATCCGCGACGTGATCCAGAACCACCTCTTGCAGGTCGTCACCTACCTGGCGATGGAGGCTCCTTCGAGCACGTATCCCGAAGCCATCCGCGACGAGCAGGCCAAGGTGATGCGCAACATCGCTCCCTTCCGCTCGGAAACCATGGTCCGCGGCCAGTTCCGCGGCTACCGAGACGAGCCTGGCGTCGCACCCGACTCGAAGATGCCGACCTATGCCGCCGCACGATTTCAGGTCGACAACTGGCGCTGGCAGGGGGTTCCGTTCTTCGTGCGCGCTGGCAAGTCGATGAAGATGAGCTGCACCGAAGTGCTCGTCGAACTCAAGAATCCACCGCCCGTCGTATTCAAGGGCCTGGTGCCAGCTCGCGGCAACTACCTGCGCTTTCGTCTCAGCCCAGACGTGGCCATCGGCATCGGCGCTCAAGCCAAGCGTCTCGGCGAAGGTATGCATGGGCAACACCTCGAGCTGTCGGTCGTCCAGGAGGCGCGGCAGGGGGAGAGCGGCCGCATGGAAGCCTACGAACGGCTGCTGGGCGACGCGATGATCGGCGACGCCACCCTGTTCGCGCGTCAGGATCTCGTCGAGGCCGCTTGGGCCATCGTCGATCCGGTGATCAACTGCAAAACCGAACTCCACACGTACGAGCCGGGATCTTGGGGGCCCCAAGCTGCGGACGCGCTCGTGCACGAGATCGGCGGTTGGAACACGCCTGAATGACCGAGCAGTTCCAACACCTCGATGCGACGCGCATCGTCGAGACGGCAACACAGCTCGAGCGCCGCATTCGCGAACGCTTCCAGGGTTCGAGCCTTTCTCGCGTGGCGGCGGAGCTCGTGGGGCTACTACTGCAGCGAACTCTTGGCGCTGCTGAGCAAGGTTGCCGTTGTCTACGTGCAGCATTTCGACGACGTGGAAACGCTGAAAACCGCTGAGGACGTCGAGGATCTGACCGTCGGTCTGAGCCGCAACATCTGGCAAAAGATCATGATCCTCGACCGAGTCACGGCTCAGGCCTGACGGTGGCGCATCAATCCTGCGCGCCGCCCTGACCCAGAGCCGACTGGGCAATCACCTCGGCGCACGTCGTCGTGCAGCTTGCACCAGCCTCGGTGCACGACTTGTCGTCGAGGCAATTCTCGCAATCGGTTGCCTTCTGCTCGAATTCAGAATTAGCGTCACCCTTGTCTTCGCACTTGTCGACGCAATCGGACTTGTCGAGCTTCGAATCAACGCAGTCGGCGTACCTTCCGCAGATCTGCGAGCACTCGTAGGTGCGCTCGGCCTCCCCACAGCCCACCATGTAAAACGAGAGGCCAAGGGTGGCGACGACGAAAAGGGATTTGATCTTCATGAGTGTGACTCCGTGTGTTCGGCCGAAGCGGCCTGGCGCAAGAAGACGACTGCAGGCGGCGTGCCAATGCGGGTAAATGCAGCGAAACGTGGGAGGCGTCGAGGAAACACGAACGCGACCGGCCGAGCGGCTGGGACGGATTGCCACAAGCTCGAGTGACGTATGGCGCGTTTGGACACAGCGCTTCGAGCCAGCGAAGACACACAAGCCAGCCCAAAAGTGGCGCAACGGGGCGCTGGCGCCGAACTTGCACTTCACCTTGTTCCATGAGCCTCTTCCCCCGCCCGATCGTCGCGACGCTCCTGCTGACGAGTGCGTGGTATCCGCAGCCTGCGATAGCGAGCGAAACCACGAGCGCGAGCGCGACGGAGAGCGCCGAGGCAGCTCAAGTTGCCATCGACGAAGCAAACGCGCCCAGCGCCATCGGGGCAGCGCGCGTTTTGGCTTACGAAGGCCAGGAGGCCTACGACGCAGGGCGCTACGAGCAAGCAGCCGAGGCGGCCCAGGCTGCACAGCGCCTCGTGCCTGCTCCGACACTCGCATTGCTCGAGGCACGGTCGCTCAAGAAGCTCGATCGTTGGCTCGAAGCGCGGACACAGTATCGGATCGCGGCCGCCCCGCTGGCTCGCCCAGCTAGTGACGCGTTTCAGCGCGCGCGTCAGGCGGCCGTGGGCGAACTCTTGATGTTGGAGGGAGAGCTCCCCCGACTGTCCGTCCAGTTGCGCAACCCGCATGTGAAGCTCGACGAAGCCCGCGTGACCGTGGATGGGGCACGCTGGCCTTCGGCCTCGTTGGGTATCTGGGTACCTCAAGATCCGGGCGAGCACGTGGTCGAGATCGAGATCGGCGCAACGAGGGAGCGTCAAGTCGTTCGACTGGAGCCACGTGCTAGGCACCGTCTTCTCCTTGGAGCTCCCGAGGGTGAAAGCAACGGTTCGAGCCTGCGCACCCCCTTGGCCATCTCGGCGTTCGCGCTGGGCGCCATCGGGCTCGGCGCGGGCATCGGTTTCGGCGTCCAAGCCGAAAATCTGCGCGCGACTCTGGATTCGGCCTGCCCTGGAGGTACGTGTCCGGCCGAGCAAGCTGGCCTCCTCAACGACTACCGCACAGCCCGCGATGTTTCGACCGCGGGCTACGTCGTCGGGGCTACCGGCGCCGTCGCTGGCGGGATCGTGCTCTTGGCGTTGCCGTCGTCGGGAACCAAGGACGGCGCGGCACTGACCCTGGGCCCAGGGCGGTTGGATCTCGCGGGCATGTTCTGATGCGCCTCGCATCATGCCTGTTGACCGCGGTCGCAGCGCTGACGGGCTGCGCCACTTTCGACGACGACCCCTTCGCCGTCGAACCCGCGCCCACGGGGCCAGGCTACGCTAGTTCGAAGGGCGACGCTGGCTCCATAGCCGACGATGGCTCGACTCCAGACGGTTCGAGCATCCCACCGGACCCCTCATCTTGCCCGGCCGAGTGTAATGGCGCCTCGCTTGCCTGCTGAGCTGCCCGGGCAACGACGCCTGCAAGGGAGTCGAACTGCGTTGTAACGCCACGCAGAACTGCGACTGGTGGTGCGAAGGGGACCGCGCCTGCCGTCAAGCTCGTTTCTTCTGCGAAGCTGGAAGTTGCTCCCAAACCTGTACTGGCAACCCGAGCTGCAAGGACGCGGAATTGCGCTGCGCCAATGAGGCAATTTGCGACCCGGACTGCGGCGGCGAGGCGGAGAAGGACCAGCTTTCGCTGATGTGCGACGTGGGGACGACTTGTACCCCATCGAATTGCCCGTGATTGCCTAGGTAGCTGCTTACGCACCGCATCCCAATGACCGGCACGATCCCTGCTACTCCCGGGTCATGTCACCCGAAGCCCTCGAGACGGCCGCTGCGAGTCCCGTTTCGGGCTGGGGTGAACGCACGCTGGGCGCGGGCGAGTCCGAAGGCTCGCGCGGCTTGCTGGAAACGCTGGATGTCGACGCTGGACCTAGCGTCACGATAGAGCCGAGTTCCCCGGACCGGGACGCGGAAGACCTTTCGCCGCCTATTCTTTTCGACGGCGCGTACGAACTCGTGGAGCTGATGGGAGAGGGCGCCATGGGCGCCGTTTGGCGCGCCCGCAACGTCAACCTCGACAAACAAGTAGCCGTCAAGCTGGTCAAGTTGGCGAGCAGTGATCCATCGGCGCACACGCGCCTGCGGAACGAGGCGCGTCTGGCCGCGAAGATTACTCATGTCAACGTCGTGGGTGTCTTCGACACCGGAGTGACGGACGACGGCAGCTACTACCTGGTGATGGAGCTGCTCGATGGCCACGATCTAGGGCACTTGCTCGAAGGGCGTGGCTCCGTGCCCGCGGTCGAGGCCGTCCAAATCATCCTGCCGGTCCTCGCGGGCTTGGAATGCGCCCACAAGCGCAAGGTGCTGCACCGCGACATCAAGCCCGAGAACATTTTCATGGCGCGCACCGAAGACGGTGTGGTGCCCAAGCTCGTCGATTTCGGCATCGCACTTGCCGGCGACGTCCCTCAGAACATGCGCACCACGCGCATCGGCTCTCTCCTTGGCACCCCGCTGTACATGGCGCCGGAGCAAGCGCGCGGCTCGTTGGACTTGGACGAGCGCACCGATCTGTGGGCCGTTGCGACCGTGCTGTACGAGCTGATAGCGGGCCGGGCGCCGTTCGCCGGGGACAGTCTCCAGGCTCTCTTCTTCGCGATCGCCTGTCACCCTGCGCCCCCGATTGACGAAGCGGTTTGCGACGCAGAACTCGCTGCCATCCTCTCACGTGGACTTGCCAAAGACGCCGACCATCGCTGGTCGACTGCTCGCGAAATGGGCGTTGCGCTGGCGCACTGGCTCGCGAGCTACGGCGTCCATCACGACATCTCGGGAGAACCGGTCGAGAAGGTTTGGCTCCGCGCCGGCAGTATCCCGGCTCCACCCGGCTCGTCTCGGTCGCCCCTGGACTCGCATACGGTCATTCCGCCCCTAGCGACAAGCGTAGCGCAGCCGCGTCCCGGCCGCTGGTTCCGTCGTGTGCCTGGCCGATGGGCACTGGCTGCAGCGGCACTACTCGGTTTCGCCTACTACTCTTTCGGCACGATGCCGTCGCAGGCGGTCGCGAGCAAATCAGAGGATCTGGGGGCGAGCGAAGAAACGGTGGCCGTGGTTGTGTCCGTCGTCCCGACGTCGACCCCTCCGCCCAGCGCGTCTGGAGCGAATGCCACGAGTCCGAAGCCCCCGAGCACACCTCGACGTGAGCTTGTAGCGCCCGAGCCAAAGAAGACCGACAAGAGGACGGCTACGACTGAGCCTGTGGGCGCGACCGCCCCCGCTCAGTCGAGCCACTCACGGGTCGACCCGAACTGGGGCTTCTGAGGACCTGGCCGTCACGGCGCTGCCGGTGAGCCTTCGTGCAATCTCCGAGTTGAACTCGGCGCCAACGATCGTCACGTAGGCCGTGAGGTAGAGCCACGTCATGAGCACGGCGAACGTGGCCGCCGCTCCATAGGTACCGTGATAGCCACCGATGCGCTCGGTGTAGAGCCCGAAGCCAAAGGAGACGAGCGTCCAAAGAAACGTGGCCAACAGCGCACCGGGGCGCACGACGTGGTTGGGCGTGCGCGAGCGCTTTTGCGGCGCTAATTTAAAGAGAAGACAGAGCCCGAAGAAGTACCCAGCCCAAATCAGCGGCCAGCGCAGGGTACGAACGAGGACCAACGCGCCTTCGCTCACGCCCAAGCGCGTCAACAGATCGGGCGCGGCGCCGAGCGAGGCCAGCAAGACGGCTCCGCCGATCAAGGCTGCGCCGGTGAACGCGACGTTGAGTCGGAGCTGCCTGAGGAAACCGCGTCCGTCGGTGTCTTCATAGGCGACTTGAACCGAAAGCACCAAGGCGTTGGTGGCTCGCGAAGCGCTCCAGATGGCAATCGACAGCGCCAGCAATGCGCTGATACTGAAGCTGGTGCGCTGTTGCGCGGCGAGTGAAAGCGACTGCGCCAACACGTCACGAGCCGCAGGGGCCAGTGAGTTTGCGAACCAGGTCAACTGCAGCTCCAAGGTCGATGGATCGGCGACCAAGCCGTAGACGATCACAAGCGCCGCGATGGCTGGGAACAGCGAGAGCGTGGCGTAGAAAGCGACGCCGCCGGCCATCACTTCGACGTTGTCGTTCCTGATCTCGCCCCAGGCGCGCACGATGACGGCTTTCCAGTCCGCCCAGCGGAACGCGAGCGGAAGAAAGCCTCCCCATCGCCACTGCACAGCGCGGTTCATGCAGCAGAGCTTAGTGAGTTGTTTGGTGAAAACCCTGAGGCATTTCGCCACATTCGTGCGCGAAGCGAAGCCAGCCAGGCCTAGCTGGTCAAGCGCGAGCGACTCGGCTCGCGCCAAGCCATGCGGCGTGCCAATTCGACTCGTTTTTTGGACGTCTCGACTCCGATCGCATCCATGTCGTAGGCGTTTGCAGCGGCCAGGATGGTTCCCCGACCGCAGAACGGATCGACGACCACTCGGCAGGCGGTGTGGGCCAACAAGAATTCACAGCTGGCTTCGCACGCGCGGCTGCCCATGGCCCGAGACCACGTCATCGTGCCGAGCGCGGGAAGAACGTCGGGTGAGGACTGACCTGGTGAAATGCGCAAGCCACGCGAGAAGGCCAAGAGATGCGCGTAGGCAGGCCGCCCGAAGGTGGTGGTCCCGGCCGGCACGCGACAAACCAGCTTGTGAAACAGCAGCCCTGATTGCACGCGTTCCGCCGCAGTCTGCACGAGAAAACCCTTGTCGATCCACAGGCCCGCATGCTTGATGTCGGTCTGATAGAAAATGGCGACGCCTCGCTCGTCCAGTCGCCCGAGGACCAGCTCGGCGGCGTCGAGGAACCAACGTCGCCAGTCGGAGAACGGCATCCCCAACTCCGAGACGTCGGGCAGCGACGTCACGATTGCGTGCTCGGGACCGAGTTCGGCCTCTCGGAGCCAAGCGAGACCGTCGCCGTGGTGCACGTCACGCCGCGCCATGACCTCGGCCTCTAGCACGCCCGACGCAGCCTTTACGAGAATGGCGATTTCTCCTAGACGAGCGTGGCCCGTCCGACTTTGGAGCTTCTGCTGTGCCCAGTATTCCGATTCTGTTTGGAACCGAGACCGGCAACGCCGAGTACTCGGCCAAGGAACTGAAGTCCGCCATCGACAAGGCCGGCTTTGCCGCGTCGGTCGTCGACATGGCGAACTTCACCCCTGAAGCGCTGGCGCTGGCGCCGCTGGTGTTCATCATCACCTCCACTTACGGCAAAGGCGATCCGCCGGTGAACGCCGAGAAGCTGCTCAAGCACCTCGAGCAAGACGCGCCCGAGCTGAGTGCCCTGCGCTATGGTGTGTGTGCTCTCGGTGACTCGACTTACCAAGACTTCGCCCAGTGTGGCCGAGACTTCGATCGACGTTTGGCCGACAACGGGGCCCGTCGCGTAGTGGATCTCTGCGTCTGCGACGCGGAATTCGAAGAGTTCTTTCCGACATTCAAAGAGAACGTGCTTGCATGGCTGGCCACGACCGGTGACGAGTTCCGCGGACCTGCCGAAGCGCCAGCCCAGAAAAAGGGCTTCTTCAAAAAGCTGTTCGGCGTCTTTGGTGGCGGGTCCGATGCCCCAAGCGCGGTGTCTCCAATCGTCGCCCCTGCGGCACGAGACGAACACGCGCCGACTTCTGCGCTGGTGCTGCGCCGCCGTCGCCTGAACGCAGAAGGCTCGGCCAAGGAAACCATGCACTACGAGCTCTCGCTCGAAGGAACTGGAATCCACTACGAGCCCGGTGATTGCATCGCCATCCACCCCCAGAACGCGCCGCACGCCGTAGCGGCGTTTCTTCGCGCGTTTTCACTGAATGGCGACGCACCAGTGCTGCTCGACGAGCGCGAGCTGACCCTGAGCGAGGCACTCGCGACCCGCGATTTCCAGCGCATCACCTCGGGCCTCGCCGAGATCCTGCGCCAAGGCAAAGGTCCCTTGGCCGAGCCGGGCGCGGACGCCAAGGACTACCGTCACCGTCGCCATCTGAGCGAGGCGGTCGCAGAGCACACTCATCTGCCCGACGTGGCAGCACAGACGCTGCTTGGAGCCCTTCTGCCGACGCCGGCTCGTCTCTACTCGATCGCTTCGAGCCAGCGCGTCACGCCGAACGAAGTGCACCTTACGATAGAAACGCCGCGCTACAGCCAAGACGGCTTCACGCGCGTCGGCCTGGCGAGCGGCTACCTGGCCGATCGCGTCCGAGACGGCGAGAAGGTGACCATCCACAAGGTCGCAGGTGCGCACTTTCGCGTGGCTCCGGCCAACGTCGACATGATCTTGATTGGGCCGGGCACGGGCGTCGCGCCTTACCGCGCCTTTCTCCTCGAACGACAGGCACTCGGAGCGACCGGCAAAAACTGGTTGTTCTTTGGACATCAACACGAGGGCAGTGATTTTCTGTACCGGTCGGAGTTCGAGAGCATGCAAGCGAGCGGACTGTTGACCCGCCTCGACTGCGCGTGGTCGCGGGACCAAGACCAGAAGCGCTACGTCCAACACCTGATGGAAGAAGCTAGCGCGGAGCTCTGGAGTTGGCTCGAGCGGGGAGCGCTGCTTTACGTATGCGGCGACAAGCTGCACATGGCCGCCGGCGTCCATCGCTCCCTGGTCAGCATCGTCAGCCGGCACGGCAGCATGACCACCGAGCGTGCCGAAGCTTGGGTCAAAGACCTGGAAACGCGCGAACGCTACCGGCTCGACATCTACTGAGCCTCACCAGTAAAGGATGGGCCAGCCGGCCTTTCTCGCCCAGCGTCCCAGACGAAAGTCTGGATTGACGGCCACAGGCGTTCCTACCGCTCGGAGCAGCGGCAGGTCGGTGATGCTGTCCGAATAGAAAGTCGTGTCAGCCAGGCCAACGCCGCGCTCGGCCAAAAATGTCTCGGTTTTGGCCAACTTACCAACACCGAGGCACAAGGGCGGCACGATCTCGCCCGTGAAATTGCCCAAGCTGTCGACGGCAATCTCCGAAGTGATCAGCTCGTCGATGCCGAGCGCATCGCCCAATGGGCGGGCCGCGTAGCGCGTCGATCCGGTCACGATCGCCAGCACGTCGCCCTGCTCGGCGTGCTCCGCGACACGCGTTCGCGCGGCGTCGCTCAAGTGCGGCAACACGTAGTCGGGAAACCACTCTTGGCAGCGACGGGTCATGTCTTGCTCGGCCGTGCCCCGATAGATGCCGAGGGCGCTCTTGGCGACACCCTCCGCATCGACCAAGCCCATGGTGTACTGGAGCACCCACCAACCGACCAGAAGCGAATCTTTGAGACCCGCCTCGCCCCGATCACGTCGGTAGCGCGTGTAGAGGCTCGCGGTATTCTTTCGGATCAGCGTGCGATCCATGTCGAACAATGCGGCACGCCGGACCATGCGCTGGTAGTCGCACGAAACCCCTAGTAGCGGTAGCGCCAGGTATAATCCAGCAGGCCCGTTCCTTTGTCGCCCACGGTCGTGGCCAGCGCGTGCCCACCTACGAGCCTCAGTTCCAGCACGAGCAGCGTTCGATCCGGACTCTTGCCGGGCGCCGCTGCTTCGAGGTTGTAGCCGAGCTGCGCACTGAGCGACGACGTGATCTGGATGACGACTTCGGGTCGTGCGTTGCCGGAGTCGTCGCTGTTGATGCGCGTACTTACGTCGACGGCGTTGAATCGACTGAGTGCTTGGTTGAACCCTTGCGTCGCCACACCGCCGCCGACCGCGACCGCCTGCGACCTCGAGGTCTGACCCCCTCCTCCGTTGCTAGCGCTGCCAACGTTGTTGAGACCGTCAGTCGTGCCGAACAGTACCAAGCTCAAGATTTCTCCCTGCGAAAGCGACGGTTCCGATC
>Ga0105048_10003135_pt1 | contig 27078 bp, 25 predicted proteins | sample MAT05_FD_78382 | JGI IMG/M metagenome (GOLD analysis project Ga0105048, IMG submission 78382) | Freshwater microbial communities from Lake Fryxell liftoff mats and glacier meltwater in Antarctica - MAT-05 | ecosystem: Environmental > Aquatic > Freshwater > Ice > Liftoff microbial mat | place...
AAGGACTCGCGCTTGCGCTTGTCTTTGAGGTGAGAGGCGCCCAAGTCAGCCAAAAACTGCTGCAGTCGGGCCTGGCCGGCGAGGTCGAGAGCGTACGTCATGACCGTGTTCCGCAGACTCTCCTTCGAATGGACAAGTTTTCCTCAGTAGTGCTAGCTCTTAGTCCGAGCCGCCTGCTCCTCCTCCACCTTCGCCACCGACCCTGCTGGTGATGTCGATGGTAGCCTCTCGGTAGTCGATGTCTTTGACACCGTCGTTGCAGGTCCGCTTGGCGAAGGTAACAGTGCCGTCGAAGACCACGGTGCCCTCCTTCTTCACAGTAACGCTCGCGGCCTTCGAATCGTAGCCCCAGTGGAGGCCCGTCAGCTCGTATGAATCTTCCGCGTCGACCTTCTTCTGATCGAAATACAAGACAGGGGGACTCACCTCGTCCGGCCGAATATCGCCGTACTGCTCGTATGGCACACTCGTGCAGAGTGTGGAGCGGTCGTCTGAAACGCCCGTCGTTACTTCGCACTCGAAGGGCACATCGAACTCCGTAACTGCGGCACCAAAGTCAGGGTCGACACTGATCGAATATTCGACCCCTTGGCCGGCAAGAGATGAATCGAACCGCAAGAATGCGCCAGGGATGCACTCGTTTTGGCCATCCTTGAAGTCCGTGCTGTCTGTAGCGCTCTCGCTGCTGCAGGCCGAAAGAATGAGAAAGACTGGAAAAAGGTAGTGTAATTTCATTGGCGTGATCCTTCAGAAGTCGGGGCTGTGTTGAGCCACGAAGTTCTTAACAGCGGTGTCAATTCGACGAGCGTTGTTCCGGTAGCAAGTATCAAACCCGCAACGCCCCCCGTCGACGTAAGATCTCGGAGCAATATTAATGCCGATGGGCGCTCAACCTGGCCAACGGACGCTCAGAAACGTGGGTGGCGGACCGAACCGGCCACAAGTCGTCTGCGATGATCAACCGCTACCGAAGGGCCGCGCGTTCTGCTAGTGAGCTGGCCCTCGGAAGTCTGGTCCCACTGGACCAAGCCATCCCCGAACTTCGAAGGAAGCCACAGGGTGGGCCAGAAGGTGGGCCAAAAAGGGATCTAGACCCCTTGAAAAGCGACCGAGATTCAGTAGATAAGCGTTCGGAATCTTTAGAGAAAAGCCAAAGTGGCGGAATGGCAGACGCAGCGGATTCAAAATCCGCCGAGGTAGCCCCTCGTGTGGGTTCGAGTCCCACCTTTGGCACAGAGTGATATCGATCAGAACTCGAGGGCCGTCTCCAGCGAGATGGCCTTTCTTTTTTCCATCTTGTCACCCCCCTGGGCCTCTCGTGTCACCCCTGACGCTTTCAGATCCCAACGAAGGTGGCGCCAGGTGGATCATCTCGAAGACTGACCCCCAAGAGCCCGATACCCGCGCCCCAAGCGATGGTGTGCTCTGCATTCGATCACCCATCCGACCCAGCGGGAAAACGCGCACGAAGTACGCCGGCCACGCGCTGGGTTTCGTGAGGTGGTAGTTTTTTGGAGATGGTTTACGTGAGGCGTTTCGCCTCACATGAGAAAGACGCAATTTCGGCTGCTGTCTCGGGTAGAGTCGCCCCAGTGCACTCTAAAAAATGCACCGTGCGTCGCTAGGCACACGTTACTCATGAGGGATTCATTGCAATGATCAAAATCACCACCATCGCTGTCTGTGCCGTCGCTTCTTTGCTTGCTGGTTGCGCATCCAATACGCCCCCAGCCGAGGAGCCCCAAGCTGCAGTAGCCGAGGAGCGCGCTGAAGACGCTGCCGACGAGACCAAAGAGAACACGGATCGCGCAGAGAACGCAGCAGACGCCGCCGAGTCGAGTGCTTCTGAATCCAACGACAGCGCGGTCAAGGCCGAAGCTGCCGCTGACGCATCGAAGAAGTAATCCGCTCGCGGACCGGGGGATTAATCCGAGGCTGACTGTCGCGCGGAGGCACCGCGCGACTCAGTCTGTGGACTTTCGCAGAGCGCGACCTCGCCAAGTTGCTTTGGTTTTCTCCATTCCTTCGCCGTCGGTGCCGGTGGAGATGTACAGCGTGCCAGGCATCAACCGCCTGCGAATCACAGCCCAACAGGGCACTCGCGAGCGAGTGCGAGAAACCAGACCAATTTCGATTCGAAGCCGGGATAGGCCTGGTTGAGCCCGCTCGGATTCGGCAGCACGAACACGCGCGCCGGGCCAAGCGTCTCTTCCTTGAGGCCGGGTCCACGACTGGGCGCACCCGGGAACACGGCCCGAAATATGGAGATGCCGACGAGCGCCACCAACTCGGGTTGGACTCGCTTCACGCGGCCGAGCAAACGGCGTCGACCCTGGGCCAGCTCCTCACGCGTCAGCTCCGCCGCGGTGCGCGTCGGTCGGTCACACAGATTGACGAGGCCGAGGCCGAACTCTGCCAGGCGCCGATCTTCTTCGGGTGCGAGCAAAAGCGGCGTCAGCTGGGCCGCGTAAAGTAGCCGCCAGAACGGGTTGCCGGGTCCGGCGAAATTGTGGCCTCGCGCGGCTGAACCAAGGCCCGGATTGATGCCCACGAACAGGATGCGGGCGAGCGGCGGCAGGACGACTGGTAGGCCCATTCAGGTGAGAATGGTTCAGTTTAACAGCCGACGCGCGGCTTTGAAACGGCGCTGCCCGTGCTACGTTCCGTTTTGACGGCCTGAATCGACATGACAATCCCGCGACAACAGGTGCTACTGCGGCTTGCTCAAGGCACGGAGGTAGGCATCTGGGAGATCGACAAGGCCGGCCTGACTCGGGATTTGAACCCGGCCATGTGCGCGCTTTTGGAGGTGAACTCTGCCGCCGAACTCGAAGGGCTGAGCTTTCACGGCTTCTTTACGGCCGAGTCGCTGGAGACGATGGAGCGCGAGCACGCCAAGCGCCAAACAGGCATGCGCTCCACCTACGAGGCGGAACTGTGTGGCCGTCGCGGCACTCGGCGCATCGTCATGATCTCGGGAGTACCGCTCGTCGATGAACAGGGCCAGCTCGACGGACTCATCGGCACCTTCGTGGACGTGACGACTCGCGCCCTCATGGCACGCGAGCTGGCTACCAGCGAAGCGCGCTACCGGACCTTCATGACCGAGGCATCCGACGCCATCCTCGTCGGCAAGCCCGACGCGAGCGGCTACCTGGACGCCAATCCGAGCGCCTGCAGGCTGCTGGGCTACTCGGTCGAAGAGCTATTCGATATGCCGCCCCAGCGCCTCGTGGCCCCGGCCCACCTCGAGAGGTTGCCGATTGCGTTCGACGAGATGGCACGCGGTAACTCGATCCTGCGGCGCCGGGAGTTGCGCACCAAGGATGGGCGCACCATCCACGTCGAATCCAATAGCAAGCAGCTGCCGGACGGGACGTATTTGAGCATTGTCCGTGACATTACCGCCCAAGTCCAGATGGAGCAGGAGCGCTCTGAGCTGGAGGAGCGCTTACGCCAGAAGCAGCGCATCGAGTCTCTGGGCCAACTCGCCAGCGGCGTGGCCCACGACTTCAACAATCTGCTCTTGGTGATCATGCATGGCTTGGAAGACTCGGGTGATGCCGAGTCAGTTGCGCTGGCCAAATTGGCCGCGGAGCGCGCGGCAGGGCTCACGCGTCAACTCTTGAGCTTCTCGCGGCAGGAACCGCAGCGGCTCGCCCCGCTCGAACTGAACGAGCTGGTGGACTCGACCCACGGTTTGCTGCGCTCGCTCGGTGGTGCCGCCCTCGAAATCGCTGTCGAGCTGGAGCGCTCGGCGCCGCTCGAACTCTTGGGTGACTCAGCGCAGCTCAGCCAAATTATCATCAATTTGGTGCTCAACGCCCGCGACGCCATGAATGGGAAGGGCAAAGTTACGATACACAGCGGACGCCTCGACCTCGCCGCACCGCGCGTCGTGAACAGCGGGGCTCTGGGAGAGGGAAGTTGGGTCTGGTTGGCGGTCGACGACACAGGCCACGGTATGTCGGAGGCCATCGTCGAGCACATCTTCGAGCCGTTCTTCACCACCAAGCCGGTCGGTCAGGGCACCGGTCTCGGTTTGGCCAGCGCCTATGGCGTCGTCCTGCAGCATCGCGGGGCGATCGAGGTCGAGTCACGAGAGGGCACGGGCAGCACCTTCACCATCTACTTGCCGGCGCTGAGCCCGGGCCATGCAGGGGACGTCCCGGCCCCTCCTCCTTACTCACCCAATCAGCGTCGGGATCCGCGGGTGGTGGTCGTGGATGACGAACCTGCCGTGCGCCGCATGATGGTCAACGCCCTGCGGCGGGCTGGCTACCAAGTACGGGAAGCCGAGTCCGCAGACGCCGCGCTGCGTCTGCTCGAATTCGCGCCGGGCCTCGACGCTCTCGTGAGCGACGTGCGCATGCCCGGCATGAACGGGCCTGAGTTGCACGCGCAGATTGAGCGACTCCACGGTCCAGTACCGGTGCTGTTCGTGACCGGACATCCAGAGACCCAGCTCGAGGAACATCCGGGGACGCGCGTGCTCCTCAAGCCGTTTCGCGCCACTGCCTTGGTCGAGGCGCTGGCGCCACTCGTTGGCGCGTCAGGCTGAGCGGAGCCGTCGTCGCAGCCGAGCTCCGGCTGCCAGCACCCTTTTTACTGCTCCGCGGGCGCGACCCTCCACGAACAACGTGACCGTAGGACGATTGTCGAACGAGGGCCCTCGTAGCTCTTCGTCGCTCGAGCCCTGGAACGTCGATTGGCGCACGTCGGCAAAGCCGGCTTTGCGCATTTTTCCGATCAGCTTGTCTGCCCAATAGGCATTGATGTGGGCCCGATAGGTGGCGTTATCGGGGATGAGGTCGACGGCCCAGCGCGACAATTCGGCGTTCGAAGATTCGGCCACCTTTGTCGCAACCTCGGCCTCCGTAGCTATTGGCCCGCCCGAATAGATGCTATTTTCTTTGGCGTTCTTGATGCCCTGGTATTGGTCGGCCTCGAAAGAGGCCAACACGTTCAGCAGGCGCAAGTGAGAAGGCGCATCCTTCATGGTCGAAGAAACGACTTCCGCTAGGGGGTCGCACAAGCCTGCGCGGTATTGCGCGACCAGCAGCTCCAAATCCGGACAGGCGAAGCGGGCCACGCCGTCGTACCCGAGTAGTCGATGGCATTCGGCGAACAGCGATTCCGCCGCCTCGTCGGAGATGTGCTCGATCACGTGAGAGCAGAAGACTTTTTTGACCGAACGAGAGGGCAGTTCGATGCGCGGCGCGTCACGGAGATCGCAGAGCAAGTCAGCGCCGGAGACGTAGTGATCGAGCGTCGTCCAGCCCTTCTTCTTCCATCTCCGGCCTGGGCCGACGTTCAGTTTCATGCTAGTCGCCTAACACATCACTGGGAGGCAGCCAGCTGTTTTGAAGCTCGCAAATGAGTCCGACAAATCGATGACTTTTGCGCGCGGGCCGAGCCCGCCTGCGGCACAGGCGCCCGGGCCGGGGCCGGCCTCAGGAAGTCGCGACAGTTCTTCAAGAACTTTCCGCTTGCTGATACTCAGCCCGCACCTTCGGAACGTCCTTCTGACCCCGGCTTACAGTTCATGAGGTTCCTCCAAGTCAAAATTGGGACGCCGTACCTCACGTGGATGGACGAGAAGCGTTTCCTTTGGGGAGGCACCAGTGTCTCGACTTGCACATTTCCGCGCGTTTTTTGGACCTCGGTACCTTGCTGTCGCCGAGAGCAACCGTAACGAAGGTCCCTCCGAGGTCGGCACGCGGAGCTCGAGACGGCGGGCGGGACCCACCCCAGTCGCGGCGCCGTCCGCAGCCCGGCTCGGAGCAAATGGCGCAGCGCGCAAAAACCTTGTGCCCGCTGCTCCAGGTGGCAACCTGGCAGCATGTCGCGGCGCTGGATATCGTTCGCACCGCTGCTGCTCACCATGAGTGGGAGCGGCACCTTGGGTTGCGGCTCCACCGGACAAGCGTGGTTGCACGGGAGTCCCACTGCGCCTTGGCAAGGCAGCGCGAGCAGCGACGAGTCGCTGGCGCAGAACACGCACGACGTCAAGCAGAAGCAGGTGCCCCCAATCCCTGACGAACCGCCCCCATTCGTGCCCCGGCCGGTGATCACGTTGGGTCAGAACGATATGGTGACCGATGGTCGAGGCCGCGTAGTGAATGACGACTTTCAACAGGAGCACTTCAGCAGCTACTACAGCAACGGTGGCCACTACCGAAGCTACGGCTACGGCTACGGCTACCTAGGCGGCCATAGTGGCTACTATGGCCGCACTTACGCGCCTTTTTCCGGCAGTGCCGGAGGACGCACGGTCGATCGACCATCACGCAGCTCGCCATCGATGGGCGGCGATTGGCCACGTGTTCCCGACTACGGACCGCCGATGATGGACAAGACGAGCCCGGCGCCCGCTTGGCCCTAGTTTGAATTTCGGGACCGTTGCGCGCCGAGATCGCGGAGCCTCTCCAGCGTCAATCGACCCACGCGAATCGCGTCGTCCCGGTTCCATTGCCTGCCAGTCAACGGGAAATCGCACCCGCGCAGCACGAACACGCGCGCCGGGCCAAGCGTCTCTTCCTCGAGGCCCGGGTCCACGACTGGGCGCACCCGGGAACACGGCCCGAAATATGGAGATGCCGACGAGCGCCACCAACTCGGGTTGGACTCGCTTCGCGCGGCTGAACCAAGGCCCGGATTGATGCCCACGAACAGGATGCGGGCGAGCGACGGCAGGACGACTGGCAGGCCCTTCACGTATTTGGATTTCCTGGGCCTTTAGAGGCAGCCGATGCGCTCGGTCGCGACGATGAGGTCGTCGAACCAGATCTCGTTGTTGTAGTTCGAAAACGACTGCCAACCGAGGATCACTTCCTTGAACTTGCCAGTGAGGAAGTCGGTCCCGAGCCCCTTGTTCTGCCACTGGCTCGGGGCGTTCACGTCGAAAACTTGGATTCCGTCGTTCCACGCGGTCAGCTGATCGGTGTCGGTGTCTCCCAGGAATGCGACCTCGATGCAGTTCCACGCGCCCGAGGGGATGAGCGGGCCCGCGCCCCACTGATCCATCGTCGGCGAGATATCGTCGCTCGGCACTTCGTTGGCGCCGACGACGCCCTTGATCTCACCAAAGCGCACTTCGTTGGTGGCGGCGCCCGGAGTGCCACGTACGCCAATGAGCGTTTCGTGATTGTGCCCGGGGCTCTGGCCGAGCTTGTTGGTGAGCCAGACGTAGGCGCGGACGTAGAGACGCTCGGTACCTTCCGGCAGAGGCCGGGTGATCATGGCCGGATTCGAGCCGCCAACGACATGAAGAGCCTTGGAGCCGCCGTGCGCCTCCGTCGAATCGACGAGAGCGTAGGTGCCGTTGGCCTTCGTGTTGTTGACGTTGACGTTGTACGAGATGAAGGCGTCCCAACTGACCGGCTGCGTATCGTCCGCGGCGCTTTCGAAGTCCTCCTGGAAGAGGATAGCCTCAGCGGGCAGAGTCGTGCCGCCCCCCGTGCTCGCCCCACCGCCGCTCGGGGCGCCGCCGGAGTTCGCTACGCCGCCTGTGGAGGCGGGGCCGCCCGCGCCCTGCACGTCGCCACCGCTACCGACGTTGCCTCCCGTCCCGACATCGGTCGTCCCGTCTCCTTGCGCGCTGCAAGCCACTGCTGCAAGCGAGACAACGGAGAGGGTCCCGTGATTTTCAACAAAGCGGAAAATTTCGTCATTGTGCGATAAATTGGGCCAAAAAAATTTAGCTCAGATGCGTGCAAGCTAGCAGACGAATGGAGACGCTTCCACGTCGGCACGCAACTGACCCCGACCCACGATCATCGGTTTGCCCTCGACCAAGAACGCATCAGGCATAGGCCATTTTGACTCGGAAAGTGAGCACTCCGCCGCTGACGGGCACGGCACGGGCGGGGCTTTGGTCTGCTCCGACACCACGACCACCACCAGCTGCGCGGGCGAGCAAGAAAAATGCACGACCGAGTCCGACTGCTGCAGCGGCAGCGCCTTGTGCGTGAACGGATTCTGTTCGGTCCCGGCTCCTCCGATTGCGCGCTGACGAGGCTGCGACGACTGGGAACGTCAATCGCGGCGCCGTGGTGGCTCGCTCAGCTAGCTCGCCCGTTTCCTCCGCCCTGCGGAGTAGTAGTTGAGGGCTTTTGCTACTGCCTCCGCGTGCTCGCGATGCAGCCCACGGTCCTCGTCCTTGGCGTTCTTGATGGTGACGAGTACCGGGCCGCGGACGAGATCGAACTCGAACTTGAGGTTCGCTTCGAGCCCCTTCGCTCTGGCGTCTTCGTCCATGCGCAGGGTGATGCTCTGCAAGGCTTCCGCGATGAAGTCGTCCGTCTGCAGCACTGCGACGAAGCCGCCTACCCGGCTTTTGAGGTACGCCAGATCGAGCTGGGGAGGCGCGGCCACGAGCTGAGCTGGCTCACCCGGATTCTTGGTGACGACGTAGAGATCCATCGAGTCGACTGTACTGGTCGCCCTCCGGGGGATCCAGCCGCGCCGCTGCCAGCTGGAATCGGCTCGGTCCAGCCAACGCCGCCTGAAGTCGGCCGGCGGGATGTCTCGCCAAGGACCGAAGGCCCCTGCGGGCGCCCTGCTGAAGAAGAGACCCCGCCGCTGCGCGGGCCATCGACAGGGACGCGCGATCATCCGCCATGCGTGATCGGATCGGAGTAAGTCTGCAGTTTTCCTCGGGATCGCGTGAAGCGGATGGTCGGCTCTACCAAACGGGGCCAAGGTGTCCCTCGACATGGTGCTCCTGGCCCCCCGAGCCCAAACGGCCCTCGCTTCTTGTGGTTTCGCGCTGGTGGGCGTGCTGGCCGTCGCGCAGACGGCCGCGGCTGCCCGGGTGACCTTCGACCAAGTGCTCGAGCTGGGCGGGGCGGCGCCAGCCATTCGGGCAACGCAGGCCGAGCGCACGGCGCGTGAACGCGAGGATCGCGGCGTCGGCGGTACGCTCGGCCCCACCAGCATCACGGTCATGCCCGGGGCCGCGCTCACCCCCGGTCAGGGCGCGGACTTCGACTTTCAGCTGAACGCCACCCAGGGCTGGAACCTCCAAGGTCTGGGCGCGAAGGCGCGAGAGACCGCGGGGCTCGAACGCCAAACCCTCGGGGTCGAGCAGCGGCTCGTGGCTCTCGAAACGCGCCTCGCTGCGGCGCGCCTCTGGATCGAACTCCGCACGGTCGAGGAACTCGAAGGTATCGTCGCGCGCGGCGTCGAGCTTGCGCAGCAAGGGGTGCAGCTCGCTCGTCGCGGCAAGGAGGCGGGCGTCTCGACCGATGCTCAACTGCGGGAAGCCGAGGCCATCCGCGCCGAACTCGAGGCGCAAAGCCTGGCGCTCGAAGGGCGACACTTCGAGGTCGAGAACCAACTCCGAAACTTCGTGCCGACAAGCGAGGCCGATCCGCAGCTGGTCACCGCAGGCTCTTGGCCGGAGCCGGTTTTGCCCTTGCCTGCCGAAATCCGCGCCGCGATCGCTCGGCTCGATGCTCTGCCGCAGGTCGCGCTCGCCGAAATGCGCAAACGCGCCGCTGCCGCCCGCGCGCTCGAAATCGCGGCCACGCGCGCGCCGCTCCTGACTGTCGGAGCTCAAGTCGAACGGGGCACCGGCAACGTGTGGGTGGGCTACGGGATTTTGGGCGTGACCTTCAACGGCCCCCAGGGACAGCGCGCAGTGTCAGTGGCGCGGGCCGCGGACGAACGCGGAGCGTCGGAGCTAGAACTCGCCCGCCGCGCGGCTCGCGCCGATTTCTCGGCTGCGGCCCACGAGTGGGAGCACACAGAGCAAACGTTGGCGCTGCTCGAAAAACAGACTTTGCCCAGTCTGGAGGCGCTCGTCGTCGCGCGACGTCGCGCCTTGGATCTGGGCGAAGAGACGCGGGCAACTGGAATCGAGGCCGAACGGCGTCTTCGCGCCGCCCAAGAAATGCGCGTCGAAGCCCAAGGTCGAGCCGTGCTTGCGCGCGTGCGGCTCTGGCTCTTGCTGGCCAGCTTGCGTCGCGGAGAGCCATGAAGATTTCGAGCGTCTTGTCGATTGTTCTCGCCTGCTGCGCGCCTGTCGCCTGCAAGAAGGCGGAAACCAAAGCTTTGCCCCGGCCCACGGCACCCGCGAGCGCGAGCGCGCGTTGGGTGCCGGTGGAGAAACCCAGCGGCGCGTCGCTGCTCGAAATGCCTGCGGTGGTGCGCAGCGACCGAGCGGCGCGGGGCGACATCGCAACTCTCAGCCGCGTGCGGGTGCTTCGGGTTCACGTGCAAGTCGGCAGCCGCGTCGCGGCCGGAGCTCCTGTGGTCGACGTCGTTTCGCCCGAGTTGCTCGATGCCGCTGGCAGCCTGCAGGCCGCGGCCGAACGAGCACGTGTGCACGGCGAACGCGCAACTGCCTTGGAAGCCCTGCTGAGCGAAGGGCTCGTCACCCAGGCGCAGGTCTTCGAGCAAAAGACGGCCCGGCGGCTGGCCGAAGCCGAGAAGCTGGCGGCCCTCGGTGTCCTGCGCGGAGCCGGCCAGAGCGAGCGCGACGCGTCTCTTCTGCTCGCGCGTGGCTATTTCACGCTCGCTTCCCCGGTCGACGGCGTCGTGACCGAACTCGAAGCCTATCCTGGAAAGACCTTCGAGGGTGGGCTCGGGCCGCTCGGACGCGTCGTCGGTGAAGGTCCTGCCCGCATCGAGGTGACCGCCGGACGCAGTTGGCCACCCGCGACGGCTCTGTCGTTTCGAAGTCTAGACGGCAAGTGGGTCGAGCTCGATCCTGCGCCAATTTCGCGCGTGCGCGAGCCAAGCGACGGAACCGAGCGGCTCTGGTTTTCGCCGCGCGTCGAGACACGGTTGCCCGATGGTCTAACGGGCATCGTGCGGATCACCGCAGCCGACGACGTCTTCCAGGTGCCGGCAGCCGCCGTCGCACAAACCACGGGGGAAGCGCGGGTGTTCGTCCAGAGGGGCGACGGCGGCGAAGCGCTGCTCGTCCGCGTTGTCGGAGGCTCGGGCACGAGCGCGCTCGTGCGCGGAGCGCTTGCTCTTGGCCAACGTGTCGCGGCTGTTTACCCCCCAGAAGGACCGCGGCCGTGATCGAGCGACTCGTTCGGTCATCGACACGAAATCCGCGCTTCGTCCTGATCGCCACCTTGTTGCTCGCTCTCGGCGGCGCCTTTTCGCTAACCCGCCTGCGCTTCGACGCGCTGCCCGACGTGACGGGTCAACAGGTCCTGGTCCTCACGCGTGCTCCGGGGCTCTCGCCCGAGGAGGTCGAACTGCTGGTGACCCGGCCGCTGGAGCTGGTCTTGGGAGGGCTACCGGGGGGCTCAGGCCAGCGCAGCATCTCGCGCGCAGGCATTTCCTCAATCACGGCGCTGTTCGACGACGACGTGGAACTCCTGCGCGCGCGTCAGCTGGTTCAGGAACGCCTGGTCAGCGTCATTGACAGCTTGCCTGCAGGAGTCGAACGACCCGAGCTTGGCCCGCTGAGCGGTGGCCTGGGCGAGGTGTTTCAGTTCACGCTCAGTTCGCCGTCACGCACGACCAGCGAGATCTCCGAGCTGGTCAAATACCGCGTGACGCCAGTGCTCCGCAGCGTGCCAGGCATCGTCGAGGTCAACACTTGGGGTGGCCAGCAGCGCACCCTGGACATCGTCGCCGAGCCACGCTTGCTCGCACAGCGGCAGGTCACCCTCACAGAGCTCGCTCGAGCCGTCTCTAGCAGCACCGGTCAGGCGCCGGGCGGGCTGCTCGAAGCGGGCGACAGTGGGCTGCTCTTGCGCGGGGTAGCCTGGCCCAAAACGCCTGAGGAACTGGCCGCGGCCGTGGTGCGCCCGCCCACCCTGGATCGAGCGGGCGTGCGCATCGGTGACGTCGCGGCGGTGCGCGAAGGAACTCGACCTCGGCTGGGCGCCGCGACTCTCGATGGACGCGGCGAGACCGTTTTCGTCATGCTGCAAATGCTGGTCGGCGACAACGCGTTGGAAGTCCTGGGCCGCGTCCACGCCCGCATGAGTCAGGTGCGAACAGTCCTGCCTCCGGACGTCGCCATCGACGTCGTGTACGATCGGAGTCAGCTGGTCGGCGCCACGCTCCGCACCGTATTCAAGAACCTGGCAGAAGGCGGCGTGCTCGTCGTCGCCGTCCTGTTCCTGCTTCTCGGCAGTCTGCGCGCAGGCATTCTGGTCGCGCTCGTCATCCCGCTCTCGCTTCTGGGCGCGACGACTTGCATGGTCGCCTTCGACATTCCGGGGAACCTGATGAGCCTCGGAGCACTGGACTTCGGGCTGCTCGTCGACGGCGGAGTCGTACTGATCGAGGCTCTGTTCTTCGCCATCCATACACAGGGCGGAACCGTGCGCGAGCGCGCGGAGGACACGTGCGTGCGCATGGCGCGCCCCGTCTTCTACTCGGTGCTCATGATCTTGCTCGTCTACCTGCCCGTGCTCAGCTTGGACGACGTACCGGGCAAAATGTTCCGGCCCATGGCGCTGACCGTCGTGTTCGCGCTTGGCACCGCGCTCTTGGCTTCCCTCACCTTCGTACCCGCCGCGGCTACCGTCTTCTTGCGAGCAAGCGACGTCCCTGCGCGCGAACCGTGGGCCATTCGCAAGCTGCACGCGCTCTACCTGCGCCTGTTGCCGCACGCGCTCGATCGCCCGCGCGCCGTCTTCGCCGGCTCGCTCGGCTTGCTTGCTGTCGGTGGCGTTCTCTTCGCCAGAGTGGGGGTCGCGTTCATTCCCCAGCTCGACGAAGGTGATCTGATCCTGCAGACGGCACGCGCGGCCGACATCCGATTGGACACGTCCGTCCTGGCGAATCAAAAACTCGAAAAGGCCCTCTTGGCCCGTGTGCCCGAGGTGCGGCACGTCGGCGGGCGCATCGGCAGTCCCGCCGTGGCGACCGACCTCATGGGCATCGAGCAGGCTGACGTCTTCGTCGACCTGGCCCCGCCGAGCGAGTGGCGCGCAAACTTGAGCCGCGATCAGCTGATCGCAGCCATCGAACAGGTCGTCGAAGAGGCCTCGCCTGTGCTCGAATTGGTCTTCAGCCAGCCCATCCAGATGCGCTTCAACGAGCTGGTGGGCGGCAGCGTGAGCGACGTGACGCTGAATATCTACGGCGACGACCTCGAAGTTCTCGAAGGCCTCGAACGCAAGGCGGCCGCGTTGCTCGAGACCTTGCCAGGAGCGGTCGATGTTCGCCCGTTGTCGCCGCCTCGCGTCGGCCAGCTGCAGGTCGAACCCCTGCCTCTCGCTCTGGCCCAGCAGGGTTTGACGGCTACGGACTTGCTCGACCACGTTCAGGCTCTACGCGCGGGCCTCATCCGCGGCACCACCTACGATGGGCCCGTGCCCGTGCCGCTCCAGGTGCTGCTCGGCGGCTCGACCGACGGCCTCACACTCGAATCGCTACCGATCCCAACGAGCGCCGGCAGCCTGGTGCCCCTGGACGCAGTCGCGCGCGTACGGCGCGTGCGCGGCGCGTCCCTCGTTTCCCACGACGCCGGACAGCGACGCGGCGTCGTCGGCTTCAACGTGCGCGGCCGCGATCTGGGAGGCTTGGTCGAAGAAGCCGAGCTGCTGCTTCGGGACAAACTCGCTCTGCCGGAGGGCGTTCACCTGGCGTTCGGTGGGCAGTACCAGAGCCTCGCCGCTGCGCGCGCGCGGTTCGTCTACGTGATCCCGCTTGTGCTCGCGCTCTTGCTGGGCCTGTTGGTCGTGCTCTTTCGCGCCCTCCCTCCGGCCTTGCTCATCCTGCTCAACGTGCCGTTCGCTGCCGTCGGCGGAATCGTCGCCCTCGGTCTGGCAGGTCTGCCGTTGTCGATCTCGGCTACGATCGGCTTCATCGCACTGAGCGGTATCGCCGTCTTGAACGGTGTGGTGCTGATGACGACGCTGCTCGAACACTGGAACGCGGGCGAACCGACGCCGCTCGCGGCACGGCATGCGGCCGAGACGCGGCTTCGCCCCGTGCTGATGACCGCGCTGGTCGCCGCCCTGGGTTTCTTGCCCATGATGCTGGCTACCGGCGCAGGCTCCGAAGTGCAGCGTCCCCTCGCGACGGTAGTCGTGGGCGGCCTGGTGACGAGCACGCTGCTCACCTTGATCATCCTGCCGAGCCTCGCCTCCTGGTTCCTCAAGTCGAAGCCGACCCAGCAGCTGGAGCCGACCCAGCAGCTGGAGCCGACCCAGCAGCTGGAGCCGGCAGCATCAAGTCCTCCTTGAAAAACGCCGCCAAATCGTGGCGTCCGTCCTCGGCATGGCTGACAACTACCGATCAAGATGACGATTGAAACGGCCCGCGGATTGCCAACGTGATGCCCGGCTCCTGCAGGTTCACGAACATGACCTTGCCGTCCGGAGAGAAGCACACGCCGCACAGTTCGCTCGCCCCGCCTTCGAGCGCGTTCCTGCCGAAGGTCTCGACGCGTCCATCCGGGTGCACGCGACGAATGTGGTTGGGCCCTTGGTTGTCTTCGCTGATGAAGACGTCGCCCCACGGCGCCACCGTGAGATTGTCCGGATTCACCAGGGCCTCCGCGTCTTCGGCTTGAGCGATCAGCGTCAAGGTCCCGCCATCGACCGTCGGATCGAGACGAAACACCTGGCCCAGTTCCAGCGGACCACCGCTGGTCGAAACGAAGAAGATCGAACCGTCGTGAAACCAAAGGCCTTCTCCGCGCTTGACGATCGCGGCCCCTGCCGCATGCGCCTGCTCGCGCGTCGAAACCGGCTCACCGTCCGGGGCGTCGATCGCTACCCAGCGGACGTCGAAGCTGTCGCCAACTTGGTGACCGAGCGAAAGATCGAGCTCGGGCTGGTCGACGATGGCCAAGGCTTCGAGACGACCCACGAAAGGACCATCGGTGGGCACGTGGCGGTAGAAGGCGCTGTCACCTTGATCTTCGGTCAGATAGACGACCAGCGAGTCGGGATCGACGGCCACCGCCTCGTGCTTGAAGCGACCGAACGAGGCGGCGCGCTGAGGCGCCTGAGCTTCTTCGGCGTCGATTGCGCAGACGAAGACGTAGCCGTGGCGGGGCTCTTCCGCCTCTTCGCAACTGAGCCAACCCCAAGGACTCGGGCCGCCCGCACAGTTGCGACTGGTCCCGACCAGCACGTAGTTGCTGCTCAGGCGCTCCAGAGTATTCGGATCCATGACCACGCGACTCACGCCGCCCTGCATGTTCGGGTCGTAGGCGACGTCGGAAACGGGACTCGCTCCGATGTCGAGCTCGTGATTGCGAAGCAGCACGTACTCGCCGTTCGGCCCCGAAAAGCAGGCCATGCCGTCCGGGCGCCCGCCTGTCAGGTGCCCGTCGCTCATCGTGTCGCCGGCCGTCTCGACCAGTACGTAAGAAAAGCCCGCTGGCAAGTCGAATAGGCCGTCTGGATCAGCGACTAGCGGCCCGAAGGAACGCGCAACGCTGCCTTCCCCGCCTGCGCCGCCCAGCCCGTCGTCGTCGTCCGACGGCTCGCCAGCGCTCGAGCAAGCGACCGCGGAGCCGAGCGTCGGCACCGCACCGAGCGAGAGCAGGCCTTGCAAGAAGCCACGGCGAAGCATGCGCATGAACAAGTTCCTTTCAGAGTGCGTCGTCGAGGGCGGCGCACTCCCAGTCGAGCCAACCAGGCTGGAGCGGTGAGGTGTCGGCTGGGCTGGCGCCGACGCTGCAGCCCTCGAGGCAATCGGCCTCGAGGTAGTTCGGCTTGCCGCTCTTGTAGTGGCAGTCACCTTCGGAGAACGTGCCGCCTTCTTCGTAACACTCGCTGCAACGGCCGCAGAAAGTGGCGCAGAATTCTTCTGTGCGTTCTGGACCCGGCGGGCGGTCGGCAAAGCGCGCCTTGCCGCCGTAGTCACCCAGTTTGCACTCGAGGTTGGTCTCGAACTCGTCGTCGAGCGCCTCTTCGAGGCGCACGTACTTGAAGTTCTGACGCTCGACGGGATCGCCGTTGAAGCCGTCCTGCACGACCAAGAGACCGTGCGGAAAGTCAGGACCGAGCGGCTCGGCCGTCACGTCGATACCATCGGTTTCTTCGACGCCGTCGATGCAGCTCGGACCACCACCCCACACGGCAAAAGTAGTGATGTGCGCGTAAGGCGGCATGCGGTCGTAGACGACGAACTCGTGCTTGCCCTGCGCCGACACGATCAAGTACCCAGCGTCGTCTGCCGTCTTGGCAATGGCCATGCCTTCGACGTCGCGACTGAGCACGTCACCGAAGGTGTCGTCGATTCGCGTACCACTCAACGCAGTCGCGCAATCGGGCGCGTCATTACCGGCCGAAGGCGCGTCTGCGGCAGCAGGAAATACCCAGACTCCGAAGCCTTCTTCGCCGACGAACAATCGCTCGTGCTCGTCATCCGCTACGCAACCCTCGGGCTGTGTTGGCATGCAGAACTCACGTACGAGCTCGGCGCCGACCTCGGTTCCGTTGGCCGTCAGCAAGAACTGCTGAAAAGTACCATCGGTCGTATTGACGATTGCGTAGAACTCGCCGGTCGGGCTCTTGTACATGCACAGGCCGTAGCTGTCGGGAGCCAAGGCGATCGTGCCCTGGTTCACTTCACGCAGCTCGAGCGTTTCATGATCGAGTGCCATGACGACGAGGCTGTCGTCGCTGCGGTTGGTGCCGGTGACCAGCGTCACTGTGTCGCCGTCCAGCTCGAAGCCCTGGCGCAGATCGATGTTGTTCACTTCGCCGAGCGCGAGAAACTGCTGCTTCTTTCCTGCTAGATCGTAGACGGTCACGCCGCCACCGGCCGTCTTGTCGGTGCCGAGCACCAGGCTCTTCTCGGGCTGTGTGGGGTGCACCCAGATGGCAGGATCGTCAGCCGCGTCGCCGAAGCCGTCGACGGGATCCGTTTCGACGACTGGAGTCGCTGCTGGCAAGCCGGGCTCCGGCGGAGGATCACCTTGGTCGAGCCCGGGGGTGCCGCCGCTCGAACGGCCGTCCGCGCCGCCACCGCCGCCTTTGCCGCCTTCGGACGAGTCGTCCGTGTCCTTCAGGTCTTTGCTACAACCCGTGAGCGGCAGCGTGAAGGCCAGACTCACGGCCGAAATGAGCGGGAGGGCCCAGCGCTTCATTCCGCAGTCTCTACGTCGTCGTTGTCGCCGCAATTGGCCGTGAACGAGCCCCGCAAAAAACCGCCGCTTTCAAGCTGAATATTGACGTAAGCGCCCACGGCGCCGGTCTGGTTGGGCACGATCAGGCCGTCTGCGCCCGGCTCGCCGCTGAGCAATTCGAGCAAGACAGTTCCGCTCACGGCCGCATCTTCGTATTCGAACTCGCCACCATCGCCGAGTGGTTGGAGCTTCACCGCTGCGACCAGGTCGGCCCCGACGGTCAACGTTTCGCCTTCGAGGTCTTGCAGATTTTCCTGCTCGATTTCGATCTGGAACTCCGCCTCGACGCCCTGGTAGAAGAAGTTGAACTTCACCTCGACCTTGGCGAGCTGACCCTGGCCGTAGGTCGCTTCGTTCGCCGCATCAGGCACCACGTAGTTGCGCTCGCAGTAGAAGACACTCAGGTTCGCGGCGTCGTCCGCAGAGGGCTCGATGCCGACGTTTTGGCCAGAAACTTCGGCCAAAAGCGACGCATGAGGAGTCGCACCGAGCCATTCCTCGGCCACCCCGCTACCTCCGCCTCCCTCGCCGCCGCTCCCACCGGAGCTCGAACCGCCGGAGCTCGAACCGGAGCTCGCCCCCCCCGACGAGGAACCGCCGTTCGCGCCACCCTCACCGCCGGCGCCGTCGTCGTCGGCGGCGTCGCTGCAAGCCACGGTGGAAAGAGAAAAACCCAGGGCAATGAAGAGTGCGATGCTGTTGCGTTGCAATGACATGGTGGACCTCGAGAAGACGTCCCCCTTTTAAGGCGTTCGCGCGGCGGGCGGCGTAACGAGCTGGTAAAAGAGTGGCGAAGGAACGCCTGCTGTCGGAAATAGCCGACGTCGCCAATTTCAGGCTGTACGGTCAGGAGTCGACTGCGTTTTCCGCCTAGCCTGCGATGCCCAGCCGAGACCAAACAGTGCCGAAGCGACGACGAGCAGCAAATCCGGCGCGCAAGTCCGCCTGGGCCGCTCCTGGGCCTAATTGAGCAGCGCTTCGAGCCCTTCGAGCCGCCCGAGCACGAAGCGCTCGCCGGGGCTAAAGGTCGCAGCCTTGGGTCCGAGCGCGGCCACGTAGGCGCGCAGGTGGGCGCGCGAGGCGCCGGTCACCTTGCGACTCAAGCCGTAGAGTTCGTTTACGGTGTCTGCGTCCATGAGCTCTTGATGAGAGGCGTGAAGGCGGAACAAGAAATCGATCCACTTGGCTTTGCGCGAGGTAGTGGCGATACGCAGGGCGTACGATGATACTTTGGGGAAGATGCCGGCTTCGAGCGTATGCTCGCGCTCTGCCTGTTCGAGCAAGGCCTCGAGTTGGCGCCCCAGGATGCGCTCGGCCTCTGCGCCATTGCCCATGGCTAGCGCTTTGTCGGCCAGGGCGCCCAAAATCCCGAAGGCCTGCAGGCGTTCGGTCACCGGCGCTTGGGCCAGCGTGTCGGAACGGATGCCGCCGCGGCGCAGTACCAGCATGCCTTGCGAGCCAATGCGGATCTTGTCGCCGTGCTCGAGTTGCCGCGAGCCTTCGACCTTTTCTTCGTTGACGAAGACGCCATTGCGGCTGCCCATATCGGACACGCGCAGCGCGCCGTCGGCGAATACCAGCTCCGCGTGGTTGCGCGAAGCCATCGGATCTTCGAGGCACAGCTCACAGCTCTCGCTTCGCCCGACGATGAACCGCGCTTCACCGATAGGGTAGTCTCGATTGCCGTAGCGGACCGCGAAAGCCATCAGCGAACCCCAATGCCGCGGACCAGGTTTCGGAGGGTTTGAATCGACTCTTGGTCGACGACGTCGGTCACGGCCTCGGGCCGAAGGCTCTTCACCATCTCGTCGACGGCGGGCGCCAAGGTGTTGCGGTCGTTGGCGGGCAGGAGCGAAAGGCGCTTGCCGACCTCGGGCCGGGGCACGATGCCGCGCTCAGCGTAGAGGTGCAGCGCCCAGCGCGCCCACTCGATGTCGCCCGAATCCACGGCAAAGCGTACGGCCGTGTCGGCCAATTGATCGAGTCTCCGCCGGTCGACGATTTCGTGGGCGTGATCCATCTCTTCACGCGCGCGCACGAGCAATCGTTCGAGATCGTGTCCGCGACCCAGGTCCTGGGCGCGCCGCATCGTCTCGACGAGCAGCTCGAGGTTCCAGGCGTTCTGGACAGTGCTGGTTGGTTCTTCGACCGCAATCGTTTCGCCTTGGCCACAGTTCGGACACGAAACAGAATCGGTGCTGTAGGGCAAACCGCACTGCGCACAGTGGATCATGAAGCCTGTGGATCGCCGATTGTGCACCACGTTCTCGTCAATGCGGCGCACGACCATTTGCTGAGTACCTATGCGCAATCGATCGCCATCGGCGAGCTGCGTCACGCTGTCGATGATCCGACCATTGACGCGCACACCGTTGCGGCTACCCATGTCTTCCACCGTCGCTTCACCTTCACCGATGACCAAGCGCGCGTGATTGCGGCTGACCAGCGGGTCGTCGAGCGTCATTTGGCAACTGGCCGCGCGCCCGATGATGATTTCGCCTGGAGCCAGGTCCATCTCGTGCAACAGGAAACGGATTCGGAAGCGTGCCAAGGCGGTACCTCGGAAAATCTAATCGACTCGTACAGCTCCGTCAAAAGGTCGCGCGCAGGCGACGAAGCCGTGCCGCGCACCAAGCGCGATGAGAGGACGGACGCTCACGTGCACTTGTCGAAGTCCCGAACAAACTCGCTTGCTCCGCTTCGAGGCGCTCATGTGAGCCGGATGACCTCCGGGTCTCACCCCAGAAGCCAACCTGCCGACATGTGTTCTCAGCCCCGATAGGCGCGAAGGAACTCGCAAAGCGCTGCGACGGACTCGAGCGAGACAGCGTTGTAGAGCGACGCACGCAGGCCGCCGGCCAAGCGATGTCCCTTGAGCCCGACGAGACCGCGCGCCGTAGCAGCGGCCACGCAAGCCGCGTCCTGTTCGGGCGTCGGCAACTGCCACACGACATTCATCAGCGAACGCGAGCTCTTCTCGACCGGCAAAGTGAACAGATCCGAGCGCTCTTCGAGTATGCCGTAGAGCAACGCGGCCTTCTGCTCGTTGGTCTTCGCGATGCCGTCGACCCCTCCTTGCTCGGCGAGCCAGCTGAGCACATTGCGCAGCATGTAGATCGAAAACGTGGGGCAAGTGTTGGCCAGGCTCTTCTCGGCGGCCTGCGTCCGGTATTGAAAGAAGAAGGGGATGTCGCGACGACCTTTTTCGACCAGCGTCTTTTCGATGACGACGACGGTGACGCCGCTCGGCCCCATGTTCTTCTGCGCGCCGGCGTAGATGAGCCCGAAGCGGCTCACGTCGAATTTCCGCGACAGGATGTCGCTCGACATGTCGCAGACGAGCGGCACCGAGCTCGGCTCGGGGAAGTCGAAGACTTGGGTGCCCATGACGGTGTTGTTGCTGGTCATGTGCAAAAATGCGGCGTTCGGGTCGAGATCGAGCTCGTCGTTGCGCGACACACGGAAGAACTTGCCGTGGTCTTCTGTGCTGTGGGCCACGCGGGCCAAGCCGCCGTGCTTGGCTTCCTTCACTGCCTTCTGACCCCAGACGCCGCCGATGATGTAGTCGGCGCTCTGGTCGTCGGCGCGCAAGTTCATGGGCACCTGCGCGAACTGCTGCGTTGCGCCGCCCTGCAAGAACAAGATGTCGTGCGTGTCGGGCACGCCCATCAGGCTCCTGACCAGCGAGAGCGCCTCGTCGTGCACGGCTTCGTAGACCTTGCCGCGATGGCTGTGCTCCATGATGCCCATGCCCGAACCTTCGAAGTCGAGCATCTCACGTTGAGCACGCTCGAGAGCAGGCAGTGGCAGTGCAGAAGGACCGGGATTGAAATTATGAACGCGTGTCATGGCTCACTCGGTGGGTCGGGGTAGTCTAGCGCAAAGCGCGATGGCCGATGTCGGTGCGAAACTGCGCGCCGGCTATGCGAATGTGGTGCATGGCTTCGTAGGCCCGTGCGTGGGCTTGTTGCAGCGTCGCGCCGCGGGCGCTCACGCCCAACACGCGCCCGCCACTCGTGACAAGGCCGTTCGGCCCCTCGGTCGTGCCCGCGTGAAAGACGCGCACGCCCGAGACCTGGTCCGCATCGCCCAGGCCCTCGATGGCTGCGCCCAGCTCGGGCTTGTCGGGGTAGCCAGCGGCCGCGACGACGACGCATACCGCGTGATCGGCCGAGGCCTCGAGGATGCCGTCGGGCAAGTCGCCGAGGGCGGCGCGGTGGAGCGCCTCGCCGAAGTCGCCGTCGGTGATGAGCGTGAGCACCTGCGTCTCCGGATCGCCGAATCGGACGTTGAACTCGAGCACCACGGGCTCACCCGTCGGGCTCACCATGATGCCGGCAAACAAGGCGCCGATGAACGGTCGACCTTCAGCGGCCATACCCCGCACTACGACGTCCATCACTTCGCGGCCGATGCGCGCCGCAAGCTCGGGCGGGACGAGCGGAGCGGGAGCGTAAGTCCCCATGCCGCCGGTATTCGGGCCACGGTCGCCGTCGAAGATGCGCTTGTGATCCTGAGCCACCGGCAGGAGGAAGGCGCGCTGACCGTCGCACAGCGCGTGAATGCTGGCTTCTTCGCCCCAGAGGCGCTCTTCCAGTACGACGGTCGTGCCTGCGACGCCGAAGCTCTGACCGCTCAGCATTCCGACGGCGGCCGCGCGCGCTTCTTCATGCGATTCAGCGACGACCACGCCTTTGCCGGCGCACAGACCGTCGGCTTTGACGACCGGCGGCGTGTCGAACTGGGCCAGGGCAGCGTCGAGTTCGCCCACTGAACTCACCACGATGTCGCGGGCCGCACGGATACCGTGGCGCGCGCAAAACGCCTTCATGAAGGCCTTGGAGCCTTCGAGGCGAGCGGCTTCTCCGGATGGACCGAAGCAGGGCACTCCGGCCGCGCGCAAGCGATCGGCCAAGCCGTCGACGAGCATGCCCTCTGGGCCGACGACGACCAGATCGACACTTTCACGGAGCGCGACTTCGACCGGCTCGCCGTTGACGCGGCGCAGCACCTTGTGCGCGAGATCGCGGGGCACCTGAGCAAAGCCTGCGTTGCCAGGGCAACCGAGCACTTCGCCGACCGAGTCGGAAGCGAGCAGACGCAGCGCCAGGGCGTGTTCGCGACCACCCGAGCCCACGACGAGCACTTTGCGCGCAGTTTTTGCTGGGGCCGTCATGGGGCGCATCCCTAGCGCGCCCCTCGCCTGGCCTCAACCGGGCAATTTTTGGCCGCGTGAGGCCCGTCCGCCGCCGCGTCGCTGCGCTTGCTGGACCAGCAGATCGACCAAGGCAGGGAAAGCAATACCGGCCACGGCCGCGGCTTCGGGGAACAGACTCACGCCGGTCATGCCGGGCAGGTTGTTCAGTTCGAGGACGATGAAGGATCCGTCGACTGCGATGATGAAGTCGGAGCGTGACAGATCGCGGGCTCCGAGGGCCTGGTGCGCAAGCACGGCAGCCGCCTGAATGCGCGCGGTGAGATGAGGCTCGAGCGGCGCTGGGCAGACGTGGCGACTGCCACCCACGCCGTACTTTGCTCCAAAGTCGTACCAATCGCTGCTGAGCGGCTCGATCAAAGTCGGCGGCAACGCGACCGGACCCGAAGCTCCTTCGAGCACGCCGCAATTCACCTCGATACCAGCGTGATAGCTCTCGCACAGAGCCACCTCATCGAGCCCGAGACAATGCTGGAGCCCCAGGGCGAACTCCTCGAAGCTCGCGCCGTCCAGCAGGCGCGTGACGCCGATGGTCGACCCACCACCACTCGGCTTGATGATGAAAGCCGAACCGAGTTCAGCTTGCAGGCGCGAAAACAAGGCCTGATCGATACCGCCCGCGACGTCGTAGCGCTTCACCAGGCTCTGGCGTGCTAGCGGCAGGCCGGCGCGCGCAAAGCAGAGCTTGCTCGCGACCTTGTCGGAGGCAATCGCCGAAGCGCGCACACCACTGCCGACGTACGGCACGCCGAGCACCTCGAGCAAACCTTGTAGACAACCATCCTCGCCCAGCTCGCCGTGCACGGCTGGAAAGACCACGTCGGGAGCAAAGCGCGCCAAGGCGTCGGGCAGACGCGGGTCAAGCTCGGCGCACTCCGCTTCGTGACCTGCGGTTTTCAGGGCCGCGCAAACGGCCGCAGCCGAGACGCGGCTCACTTCGGCTTCGGTCGAGGGGCCGCCTTGGACGACGAGCACCTTCATGGCGTTGGCTTCGTCACCGGCGGCGCCGTCGGGGGCGTCCAATGCACGAGTTCCAGTCCGAGTTCCTTCGACCACTCGAAGATAGCGGGCTCCCTATAGAACTCGGCGAACACGATTTTTCGAATGCCGGAGGCGGCGATCAACTTGAAGCAGTTGAAGCACGGCGACGCGGTCACGTAGATGCTGGCCCCCTGCAAGCGCACGCCGCTCTGGGCCGCTTGAACGATGGCGTTGGCCTCGGCGTGCACGGTCCGCACACAATGGTTGTCGACCATCAGATGGCCGACTTCGTCGCAGTGCGGAAGTCCCGCAATCGAGCCGTTGTAGCCGCTCGTCAGGATGCGGCGTTCGAGCACGACCAACGCGCCGACATGCTTGCGATCGCAGGTCGAGCGTGTGGCTACTTGCTGCGCGATGGCCATGAAGTACGAATCCCAGTCGGCGCGCGCAGGATGGCGCGGGGCGGCGTCCGAGACCGAATGGCCAGAAACGGGATCCGTCATGGACCGGGTCCATACCAGACCCGGTGATCGGCCCTGCGGGATTTCTCTCCGAATCCCCGCGCGCTTGACCCGGACCGCGGGATCGTGGCTCTTTGGGCGCCGTGACCCGACGCCGAGCCCGTTTTTTCCTTACTCTGGCCGGGGCGAGCTTGCTGGCCATGGGAGCGCTCGCCGCGGAGCCGCCTGTCGAAAAGCCCGCGGCCGCGAGCACCGCAGCTCCTCCCGCGACCGAGCCGTTCGTAGCACTGCACCAAGCCGAAGCTGCGGCAGCCCAGCGCCAGAAAGACGCCCAAGCGCAAGGCAGAGGCGCCGTCGCCACACGCCTCGGCGCACTCGTCAGCGGCTTGGGTCAGCTCCTCCGTGCACTGCAAGAGACGACGCGCCTCGAAAGCGAGGCCGCCACGGTCGAGCGCGAGATCCTCGAACTCGAGTCCCAGGCGGGTCGCGCCGAAGTGCTGGTCGAACAGACGGAAGCCCGCAAAGCCCGCGCTCTAGCGCGCCTCCGTGAACTCGGCCTCGAGCCGCCTGCGACCGCACCCGCGGTGCGCGCCGCTCCCGCTCCCGCCGTCCAGCCATCTTCCGCTCCGGCCGCGAACGCACCCGGAGCCACCGCGCAATGAAGTCCTTTCTGCCTGGATTCGTCTTGTTGGCCGTCGGCCTCTCGGCTTGTGCTGGTTCGAACAAGCGCGAGCCGTCGAGCCCCGCCGACGCTGCTTGGGATACGCCTGCAGCCCGCGAAGCCCAAGAGTTCGCGCCCCAAGCGCATGCCGCCGCCGAGAAACTGCGCGCCGAAGCGCGCACACTCGAGTCGCAAGGCAACAAGGACGAAGCCGCCGTGGTCAGCGAGCAGGCCAGCGTCGGTTACCAAGAAGCCTTCGCCATCGCCCGTGGGGTCAAGGCCGAGCAGCGCCTGCAAAAGGCCCAAGCCGAACTCGGCCGCGCGACGGCGCGCCTGGCGCTTCTCGATCAGCGTCAGAGCGTGGCACAGGCCGACGCCGAAGCGCTCGGGCTGCGCGCGCGGGTGGCGCTCGACACCGTACCGGTCGGCGACGTCGAGAAGCTTTCGCCAGAACGCGCCCTCGCGCGGCGGGCGGCTGCCTCGCAATTGACGAGCGAAGCCCGGGGCCTGTGCATGGCCACACGGCTGCTCGATCCGAAGGTGCCCGCGCTCGACGCGCTCGATCAGGAGCTGACCTTGCTGGATCAGCAGATCGGCGTCGGCTCGATCCAAAAAGATCTCTACCCGCGCGCCATCAAGGCGCGCTCTGCCTGCTTGAATGAGCTAACTCAGGTCCGGCGCCCGGTGACGAAGAAAGCGCCCGAGGCCGGCACGAGCGATCGCTTGCTCACGATTCTGACGGAAACGAACCAGCTGTTCGCCTTCCGCGACGATCGCGGCGTCGTCGTGAACGTGCTCGATCCCGTGTCGGGCCCTGGCGCGCTACGCGACCCCGCCAAGTCGGTCGTCGAGCTGCTGGGCAAGACCGCCCGCGCTCATCCCGAGTTCCCGCTCTTGGTCGTCGTGCACACGGCCAAGAAGGGCCAGGAGAAATCGGCCGAACAGACGCAGAAGACCATCGTGGACGCGCTGCGCGCTGCGGGCGCTCCGGCCGTGACCGTGCAGATGGCGGGCGCGGCCGAGCCCGTCGTCGATCGCCGCGTGCCTCAGGCCGAGAAGCAGAACACTCGCGTCGAAATCGTCTTCGTCACTCCGGCTCTGTGACCTCGCCTGTGAGTTCTCGCTGAGCGAGCGTGCGACCGCGCGCGAGTTCGGCAAGAAATGCTTCTTCTTCGGCGGGCAGGAGCGAAAGCACAGCGCCGAGCGACGCTCCACTGGCCGAATTCACACTGTCCCAGACGAAAGTCGCCGACTTTGCCGCCAAATCGGCCTCGCTGCTCGCGCCGCGCAAACGCGCGCCAAGCGCCGTGCCGAGCAAGCAGGCGGCGCCGAGGCGCGCACTGCCACCCAGCTCGCGCGCCGCGCGAAAGTCTTCTTCGGCAAGCGGCGCCGCGAGCACGTCCTGGCGCGCGCCTTCGAGTCGGATGAGTCCACGCAGAAACAAGAGTCGCGCACGCTGCTGCTCGTCGACGACGTACTCGAGTGCTCGGTCGATCCAGAGTTCGGCTCCGGGCACCGCGTCGGCCCGCGCCAAACGGGCCAGTTCGAAAAAGCCCAGAGCGCGCAACTCGGGCGGCAACGTTTTTTGGAGGGCTTCGTGCAACAGCCTAGCCAAGCGAGGCCCCACATGGCTCGCTCCCGCTGGACCGAGCAGGGCGAGCTCGACGCGGAAGTGAACCAGCAATACGACGTTGCCCGGATCCCGGGGACCCTGCCCGCGCCCCGCCTCGACGAGCGCCGTGCGAATCCGCAGCAGATCCCGCTCTTCGGCGTAACCAGCCGCGGCGCGGTCGAGGGCCGCGCGGAGCTCGAACTCGCGATTTCCACCGGGCACTGCGCGACGCCACACACTGCCTGGACGCAGCGGCGTGGCGCCCTCTGCCGTGCCACCGGGGAGCACCTGCGCCGCGCCCCCAACCAAAAGGAGCACCGGCAGCAACCTAGCGCGCACGCTCGACCTTCCCCGCCGCGGCACGCTCGAGGGCTTCTAGCAGCGCGTTCTCGTCTTCGCTGCCGACGAGTGGCAGCAAGCTCCCGGCCTTGGCGCTCGGCTGCGGACCCTCTTCGATGAGCCAAACGAGCGCCGGTCGATCGCAGCTGCGCGCGATTTCACTGGCCAGCACGGCGTCGCCGGAGCGCGTGGCCAACAGGACGCGCACCGCACGGGCGTAGTCGCGAAGCAATGGCTCTCCCGCGCGCTCCGCGCGCTCCGCGTAGCTCACAGCCTCGCGAAAGTGGGCGCTACCGAGCTGGGAGGCGACGAATGCAGCCTCGAGCAAAGCTCGACTCGTCCCCCGTGGCCCGAGTGGCGCCCGCTCGACGACGGCAAGCTTTCGGTACCAGGCGAGCGCCAGTTCGGTCTTGCCGCTTGCCCGCGCCGTACGCGCCCGCGCCAGAACGAAGCTCAGAGGCAAGTCCGCGGGAGCCGCCTTTTGGACGACCAGAAAGAGTTCCTCGGCGCGCGCGACGTTGCCAAGGAGCAGCTCGGCATGCGCCTCGACCCACAGCGCCGAGTTCCCCCCCGTCAAGCCGCTCCCGTCGAGCGCTGCGTGCGCCTCCCGCGCCCAATCGCGCGCGACGAGCGGCTCCGCCTCCAGACGCGCCGTCGCTTTCAACAAGAGCGCGCAACCGCGGCGCACCGCGGCCGTCCTGGGTCGCGACCAAAAGTCGCCTCGAGGCGAACACAGCACGC
>Ga0105048_10003136_pt1 | contig 27076 bp, 25 predicted proteins | sample MAT05_FD_78382 | JGI IMG/M metagenome (GOLD analysis project Ga0105048, IMG submission 78382) | Freshwater microbial communities from Lake Fryxell liftoff mats and glacier meltwater in Antarctica - MAT-05 | ecosystem: Environmental > Aquatic > Freshwater > Ice > Liftoff microbial mat | place...
CGCGGCCACGATCCTCGTTTCCAGTTTTCTGCTGTTCCTGGTGCAGCCCATCATCGCCAAGCAGATACTGCCCTGGTTCGGCGGTTCGGCGGCGGTCTGGACCACCTGCCTGGTGTTCTTCCAGCTGGCGCTGCTGGCGGGTTACACTTATTCGGATTTTTCCAGCCGCCTGAAGCCCAAAACCCAGACCAGCCTGCACATCGCGTTGCTGGTGGCCAGCCTGGTTTCGCTGCCGATCGTGGCCGGCACCGGCTGGAAGCCCACCGGTGCGGAAGATCCCTTGTGGCGCATTCTCGGCCTGCTTGTGGCCACCATCGGCCTGCCCTATTTCATGTTGTCGACTACCGGCCCGCTGGTGCAAAGCTGGTTTGCCCGCGAGCACACCGATCCGCTGGTTGCCAAGCGGGTGTACCGCTTTTTCGCCTTGTCGAATTTCGGGTCGATCCTGGGCCTGCTCGCCTACCCGTTCGCCATCGAGACCTGGGTCTCGACCCGCGTCCAGGCTTGGGGCTGGAGCAGCGCCTATGCGTTGTTCGTGCTGCTGTGTGCGGCCAGCGCGTGGCGCGCCCGGCAAACCTCGCAGGCTTCGCACCTGGTGGCGGTGTCGGGCGAATCGTCAAGCGCGCCCGCGGCGCCCGCAGGCTTTGCCAATGAGGCACCGCCGTCGGCCAGCGACTATGCGCTGTGGCTCGCGCTGTCCGCCCTGACCTCGCTGCTCCTGCTGTCGATTTCCAACCACATCACGCAGAACGTCGCCTCGATCCCGTTCCTGTGGGTGCTGCCGCTCACGCTCTACCTGCTGACCTTCGTGCTGTGCTTCGAGGGCCGCGGCGGCCGCGGCTGGTATGTGCGCACCGTGTGGCTGGGGCCCACGCTGCTGATTCTCGGCCTGATGGCCTGGGGACTCACGGCCGAGCGCGGCGTGCTGCACATCGAATCGGCGGTACCCCTGTATTGCGGCGGCCTGTTCCTGGCCTGCATGTTTTGCCACGGCGAACTGGCGCATGCCAAGCCGGCGCCGCGCTACCTGACACGCTTCTACCTGATGCTCGCGATCGGCGGCGCCGTCGGCGGCATGTTCGTGGGTCTGGCCGCACCGAAGCTGTTCGACATCTACTGGGAACTGCCGCTGGGCCTGACCGCCTGCGCTTTCCTGGCGCTGGTGGTTACGCACAAGCTGTTTCGCGCCCCCCTGACCGCATTCGCCCCGCTGGCTGCCATGGTCGCCGTCGGTGCCTGCGGCTACTACGCCTGGACCTTCGGTGAATTCATGAAGGAAGACACGATTCTGGCCAAGCGCAACTTCTACGGCGCGCTGCGCGTCAAGCAGACGCTGCCGGACGCCGACCCGAACGCGCAGCGGCGCCTGATGCACGGCGTGATCATGCACGGCGAGCAGTTCATCGGGCCCGATCATCGCGACATCATCACCAGCTACTACGGCGATTCATCCGGCGTCGGCATGGCCATCGAGCGCATCCACCCGGTGGAGCAGCGCGTGGGCATCATCGGCCTGGGCGCCGGCACGCTGGCCGCCTACGGGCAAAAGGGCGACTATTTCCGCATGTACGAGATCAACCCGCAGGTGATCGACATCGCCACCCACTATTTCTACTACCTGAGCGAAAGCCAGGCCAAGGTGGAAACCGCGCTGGGCGATGCACGCCTGGTGCTGGAGCGCGAGGCGCCGCAAAAATTCGATGTGCTGGCCGTCGACGCCTTTTCCAGCGACGCCATTCCGGTGCACCTGATCACGCGCGAAGCGCTGGCGGTATACCTCAAGCACATCAAGCCCGACGGCGCTGTCGCCTTTCATGTGACCAATCGCTATCTGCAATTGGCGCCGGTGGTGAAACTTTTGGCCGACGAAGTGGGCATGCAGGCGGTACTGATCACCGACGACCCCGACGACCCTTACCTGTCACGCACCGACTGGGTGATCGTCACGAAAAACCGTGATTTCATCAACGATGCCGAGGTGGTGAAAAAACGCGGCAAAATCGAGCCGATTCGCGGCCTCACGCCCTGGAGCGACGATTTCAACAACCTGTTCCGCATCCTGAAGTAGGCCTGAAGCAAGCCTTCGGACAGCGGCGGCACGATGCTAAACTGCGCCGCAGAGGTGCAATGAAAAGCGCCGCCTGCAACGGCCGGCCGGCGCAGCACCCTGCGGAGACAGCGATGCGCATCTTGATCGCCGAGGATGATCCGGTGCTGGCCGACGGCCTGTGCCGCTCCCTGCGCCGCGCCAGCTACGCGGTGGATCATGTGAAGACCGGCAGCGATGCGGACAGTGCGGCCATTACCCAGCAATACGACCTGATGATCCTGGATATCGGCTTGCCGAAAATGTCCGGGCATGAGGTGTTGAAGCGGCTGCGCGCCCGCACCAGCGGGGTCAACACCAAATTGCCGGTGCTGATCCTGACGGCGATGGACGGCGTCGAAGACCGCGTGCGTGGCCTTGATCTGGGGGCCGACGATTACATGACCAAGCCGTTCGAGTTGGCCGAACTCGAGGCGCGGGTGCGGGCATTGATGCGCCGCGGCTTCGCCGGCGCGCCGACCCTGATCCAGAACGGCGCTCTCTCGTTCGACGTCAGCGGTCGCACCGCCTATCTGAACGAAGAGCCGCTGGAACTCTCGGCGCGAGAACTGGGTTTGCTGGAAATCCTGGTGCAGCGTGCCGGCCGGCTGGTCAGCAAGGACCAACTGGTGCAGCACCTGTGCCAATGGGGCGATGAAGTCAGCACCAACGCCATCGAGGTGTATGTGCATCGCCTGCGCAAGAAGCTCGAACCCGGTGCCACCGTCACCACCGTGCGCGGGCTGGGCTACTGCCTCGAGAAAGCGGCGACCGGCGCGGACCCGGCCTGACCCCCCCCTTGGCTCCCGACAAACCGGACCACCTGGCGGCACCGCCTGTCGCCGCCTACGATGCAGCGGCAAGCGACGCGCCGCAGTCGCGACGCTCGCTGTTCGGTGAAATCCTCGACTGGCTGCTGGTGCCGATGATGCTGCTGTGGCCTGTGAGCATCGTTTTGACCTATGTTTCAGCCAAGGCGATTTCCAATCCCCCCTACGATCGGGCACTTTCCGAAGCCACCCTGGCACTGGCCGAACAGCTAAAGGTGCGCAACGGCCGTCTGGTCGCAGACATTCCGCTGCCCGCGCGTGCGATCCTGCGCGCCGACGAGAGCGATGTGGTGTACTTCCAGGTACTGGGCACACGCGGCGAATTCGTCGCCGGCGACCGTGAACTGCCGCTGCCGGACGATGATGAGGTCGTCATAGCCGATCAGGTGCGGTTCCGCGACGATATGCTGCAGGGCGTTGAAGTACGGGTCGCCTACATCCGTGTCACGCCGGCCGGCCTTGGCGCAGGCGACGCCAAGGGCCGCCAGAACTTGCCGCTGGTGCAGGTGGCGGAGACGCTCAACAAGCGCGCCGAGCTGGCCAACGAAATCGTCAAGGGCGTGATCCTGCCGCAGTTCATCGTGCTGCCGCTGGCGGTCACCCTGATCTGGTTCGGTCTGGCACGCGGCCTGGTGCCACTGGCCGACCTGTCGGAGCGCATCGGCGCGCGCAAGCCCGGCGACTTGAGCCCGATCGATCCGGGCGCCGCGCCCGAAGAGGTGGCACCACTGATCCGCGCCATCAATCAGTTGATGCTGCGGCTCGACGCCAGCCTCAAAGGTCAGCAGCGTTTCATCGCCAATGCCGCGCACCAGCTGCGCACGCCGCTGGCGGGTCTCAAGACCCAGACCGAGCTGGCGTTGCGCCAGTCGACCCACGCCGCGGATGCGCGCGAACTGCGCGCCAGCCTGGCGCAGATGCTGCTGTCGACCGAGCGTGCGGCACACATGGTCAACCAGTTGCTGGCGCTGACCCGCGCCGAACGCGGCGGCGCCGGCCAGAGCCTGCCCGCGATCGCCCGTGTCAGGCTCGATGCACTGGTGCGCGACCAGGTGCGCGAGTGGGTACCGGTAGCCATGGCGCGGCGCATCGACCTGGGTTGCGACGAAGAACGTGCGGATGCCATCGAGATCGACGGCGACCCGATACTCCTGGCCGAAATGGTGGCAAACCTGATCGACAACGCGCTGCGCTACACCCCGAGCGGCGGCGTAATCAACGTGCAGGTGCAAGCGCCCGCGCCCGCCACACCCACGGTCGGCGCCACCCTGATGGTCGAAGACAACGGATCGGGCATTCCCGAGCAGGAGCGCGAACTGGTGTTCGAGCGCTTTTACCGCGTGCTCGGCAGCGACCCCGAGGGCCGCAATCTCAATGGTTCGGGCCTGGGCCTGGCGATCGTGCGCGAGATCGCCTCCAAGCACCGGGCGCGCGTCTCGATTGGTGATGCGCCCGGCGGTGGCGCGGTATTCACGGTGGTGTTTCCGCATTTGGGCGCACTGGCCTGAGGCCGGGCCGGCGCAACCGGCGCGCCCGGAGAGCCGACCGAGGAAACACCGCCGACACAGCGCCCGCGCGCTGCCAATCGCGGCCCGAATTTGAAGATATAATCGTGGGCTTGCGTAACTGCCAATCGCGCAATGGCCTGGTAGCTCAGTCGGTAGAGCAGAGGACTGAAAATCCTTGTGTCGGTGGTTCGATTCCGCCCCAGGCCACCAGTTACCCCAACGTTTTCGTCGAGAGTGCGTGCCAACATGCGATGCAAATTTCCGAGAACGGTCCCGATCTGAGTTCCGACACGAATATTGGAAGCGTTGGTCGCCTGCATAGTGTCCGTCGTCGCTTTGGCTCCCAGTATCCATCTTGGGAAATCGGACTCTATGCCGCAACGACGAAGTTGCGGCCACTTGAGTCGCCCAAGTGAGTGAGTGCTACACTTCCTTGCAGCGACGCACATGCAGACAAATAGCGATCAAATGCATCTCAGCAGAGCACCCATCGTCGAAGCATTAATCGACTTACGCGTGCAGCCGAGGCTTGGCGCAGAAATCGCGATGCTCGATCCACTGATCGCGCAGTTATCAGACGTGTATCCGAAAGTCGACCCAATAATTGTTGCCCAACTGCTATTTCAGTCGCCGACAGGCAACGATCAAGCATCACAGACAGTCTCACAATCACATACTGGTCAACGGCTTGAATCGAAAGACGGCAAGTACGTCTTGCAACTTGGCACCCAAAGCTTCACTTTGAGTCGCCTCAGCCCATATGAAACTTGGGATGCATTGCTCTCGGAGTCAAAAGTCCTTTGGGATCTCTATCGGGAGACGATGAAGCCCGAAGCAGTCCAAAGGGTAGCTGTCCGGTACATAAACAGAATTGAACTGCCATTGCCGTTTGCGGATTTTTCTGAGTACCTTACTGCACCGCCATCTGTACCAAAAGGTTTGCCAGAACTTGTTAGCGAGTACTTTTCCAGAGTTGTTATTAGCGATCCGGCGTCGAAGGCATCGATCATCTTCACGCAGGCGCTGGAAGCCCGAAATCCGGCAAAGCCTTCGCTGCTGCCAGTCATTATCGACATTGACGTGTTTAAGCAGTCTGCATTTGCGGTAAATGACAACGCGTACTGGCAATTGCTGTCAACATTTCATGACCTTAAAAACACGGCATTTTTCGCAAGCTTGACGCCTAAAACATTGGAGACCCTCAAATGACTGAGGTCGTATTTGCAGAAAACGTCGCGTCGCCGTGGGGAGCTTGGGACTCAAGTCCCCCAGGGGTAAGTGATGTTGCAAACACTTTGCGAAATACCATCACGCAATTCGTGCGCGACTTTTCTGTTTCGGCTGTTTGGCATGCCAGGGACTCAGCGCCAAATTCACAGCTCATAAATCTTTATCGAGAGTGCCGACTGGCCAACTGGGATCAGGACGGTGCGATGCCTGTTACCACTGCGACACTTGAAACGGCGATGACGCTTCTCCATTCATTGCCAACCACCGTTGCTGTCCCAGATTTTCTTCCTGAACCAAGCGGACGAATCGGTTTTGAATGGTTTCGCGAGACTGGGCGTGTCTATGTACTCAGTGTGGGGGCCGATCGTCAGTTGGAGTTTGCAGGCTTGTTTGGCCCAGGCAATGAAATCCATGGCCGGTGCAGCTTCGCGGGTACCACACCAAACATGGTGCTTGATCATCTGAAAGAACTCTTCCGCAGGTAGGGAGCGAGTGGCCTTTGATATCCCTCCCGGCGAGGCAATGACCCGCTTCGTATTCGATAGTGGGCATTTACGAGCCGGGGCGCCACGAATTAAGTACATCGCATTTCTCCCGCCTAAATCTGGCAAGCTATCGGTGTATTGGGTAAGCGGGATGCCAAGTACTGAAATCTGGTCGATTTGCGCGTTACACGTCACCCCTGCGAAGGGAAAGCCCGTTCGACTAAGGGGCGACTTCAATTCGCTGATGGCCTACAGTCAGCAATTGCGAATTGAGGTCGATGGGAATCCTCACCCTCGTCACGCAAATATCGTAGGTTGGGACGCTGACTCGACCAAAGCTCGATTGCAAGCGCTCCAACTAGCCGATATCGCGGCGCCGGTTACACCACCGTAAGCGATTAGTAGTACTGGCGTTCGCCGCAGTGATCAAGAGCGACTCGGAGCGTTTCGGCAAGATCATCCGCGAGCGCGAGATCACCGGGGAGTGAGCCCGGGCCGGCGCCCGCACCGCCGCGGTTGCGAATGCTGCGGGCTGCTAGCTAGCCCAGATTCCGCAAAAAGGCCAGGAAGAACGCACGCTGGACCCGGTCAAACCGGCGCGCTGGAACCAGCAGACCAGATTCGACGATGCCGGCGCCGTTCGGGACCTGATCGGCCGCCTTGAAAAAGCCAGTGGCGTGGTCGCCTTCGACATCAACGTCACCGCCGAAAGCACGGACGGCCAGCAAAACCTCGAATAAACCGGCGCCATCGAAGGTGGCTACGGCGCCGCGGCGCTCAAGACCGTGGCCGAAAAACTGCAGGAAATCGTCAGCGACGGCAGCCTGCGCATGGAGGTCGGCTCACTCGGCTTCCCTACCGGACAAGCCCTGCTCGACTGGCTGCGCGCCACCAACCAGCCCTTTAACGTCGCCAAGGCGGTGCAGTAAGCCATGGCCCGCGCAACCCTTTCCACCACTCGCAAGGTCGTCGGCTTGGGCTTCCTTCCGGAAGAAGCCCGCCACGGCTTTCTGATCGACATCCCGAGAGGCGGCGGTGGCAGCAACATCGTCTGCATCACCGAACATCGCGGCAATGACCTCGACCACCTCGGCGCCCGTGCAGTCGATGCACCGTCACCCAACGACCCGTCGCTGCGCGTCGTGATCGACCGCTTGCGCTGGCACGCCCTCGCCCCCGCCTTCTGGGACAAAGCCAACCGCCGTCTGCGTGCCAACGGCCTGCCCGCCGCGAAGTTCCAGAAGAACCCAGCCAAGCCCGTGCCGGTGCACCCGTCACTCGGCAAGGAACTCTGCATCCTGTGCTGGGCCGTGGAAGAAGCTTCCCCCGACGACATCCCCAATGCGATTCGCAACTGGGAAGCCCTCGCGCCGGAAGAGCGCTGTTGGCTCTACACCATGACGGTCGCCACCACCGGCCAGGCCATGCAAAAAGGCCTCGGCTGGCGCAAGGCGCTGCGCGCCGCCATTGCCGACAACCCGTTCGTCAAGGGGGAGGGCTTGTCGCCCCGCGCGCGCCGCGAGTTGTTGGGCCACTCACAGCTTTCGCTCTCGCTTTAAACCTGGCTTGACGGCTGACCCATATAACCGTATCGTCACCCATATATGAAAACCACCCTTGATTTACCGGATGACCTTCTCATCGAGGCCAAGTCCGTCGCCGCCCGCCGCCGTACCACGCTCAAAGCCATCGTCGAGCACGCCCTGCGCCGAGAACTCCAGCCCCAGGGCGCAGCGGAGAATCCCGATCCCGAGCTTTTCGATGTCGGCCCGCTCGGCCTTTTGGTCCTGAAAAAACGCACCGATGGGAGTGTCGTCACGTCTGAAATGATCCGCACCATCCAAGACGAAATTGACGAGGAAGATTTTCAGCGTGCGGTCCACCCTGGTCGCCCATGATCGCGTTGTTGGATGTCAATGTACTCATCGCTTTGGTTGATCCCGACCACGTGCACCACGCCCCGGCGAAGGCGTTTTTTGCCTCCACGGGACGTGACGGATGGGCGACCTGTCCTCTGACGGAAAACGGGTTTCTTCGCATCATAGGCAGGCGTTCCTACCTTCAAGGCCCCGGTTCGCCCCAGGCTGCGCGGACCCTGCTGGCAAACTACCTCGCCGCCCCGGGCCATCAGTTCTGGCCGGACGACCTGTCCCTGGCCGATGCCCGCGCCTTCCCCGCGCTGCCGGGTCCGCAATCCCTCACCGACTTCTACCTCCTCGCGCTGGCCGTGAAACACCGCGCCCGGTTCGCCACCTTCGAGGGCCGCATCGATCCCGCCCTCATCCCCGGTGGATCGGCCGCGTGTTTCATCATCCCACCTGCCTGATTCATCCTCCTGGCGTGCCTGCTTTCATCGAAACCCAGTTCCCCATCGCGCGCCTCTCCGCCGAGTCCTACAAGGAGCGCAAGGCGAACAACGGGCAGACGCTCACGCGGCTCGGCAAATGGTGGGGCCGCAAGCCGCTGATTCTGGTGCGCGCTTCGATCCTGGGCATGCTAATGCCCGCGTCGAACAATCCGAAAAAAGATCGCCAAATCTACCTCAAGATACTCACCATGGACGACGCCGGCACTTGGGACCGTTGCAAGCTTGCCATGCAGCGCAAAACCAAGCGCGCCGCCTTCGATGCCCTGCCATATGCCGAGCGCATCACCCATTGCGAACGTCCGGAAAACGTGATCGGCCCCACCGAGTCGGCCTGGGCGGAGATCAATGCGCACCTCGGCACCAGCGCCACCCGCCTGCCGGAACTGATCGAACAACTCGGCCAACGAACCTTTGGCCACACGCCCCGCGTCGGCGACAGCTTCTGCGGCGGCGGCTCCATCCCGTTCGAGGCCGCCCGCATCGGCTGCGAGGCCTTCGGCTCCGACCTCAATCCCGTCGCCGGTCTGCTCACCTGGGCCAGTCTCAATCTGCTCGGCGGTGGCAAGGAAGTGCGGGAAGAAGTGATGCGGGTGCAGGCCGCAGCGCTGCAAGCCGCCGACCGCCAAGTGACCCAGTGGGGCATCGAACATAACGAACGGCACGAACGCGCCGATGCCTACCTCTACTGCGTGGAGGTGAAACCCGAGGGCTGCGATTACTTCATTCCGCTCGCTCCGAGTTGGCTGGTAGGCGAAAAATCCAAGGTCGTGGCGCGTTGGCGCCGCGTCGCCGGCTCCGATCGCCTTGAGCCGAAAATCGTCGTCGTGTCGGATACTGAGAAGAAGAGCGCGACTGTGGCCGACAGCCGCGCGATCGATCCCTTCGATGTCGGTCGCTCGTGGTCGGTCGAGGCGCTGCGCGGCCCCGAGGGGCTTCGCCACTGGACCAATGACGATGTGGTGCCGCGCCCCGGCGATGTCTTTCAGGAACGGCTCTGTTGCATCCGCTGGATCGATGCCGAGGGCAAGCGCCGCTACGCCGCGCCCGATGCCGCCGACCTGGCCTGCGAAGCGAAGGTACTCACCTTGCTGCGCGATCGCTTCGCCGAGTGGCAACGCGAGGGGTTCATTCCGTCCAAGGCGATTCCTGAAAGTGGCGACAAAACCGACGAGCCGATTCGCACACGCGGCTGGACCCACTGGCATCATCTGTTCACGGCGAGGCAGTTGTTGACGCATGGGTTGCTGGCGGAGATTTCAGAAGGCCTTGCTAAGTCACGGAAAGCGTCACATGCGGCTTGCCTTCTAGGAATTGGGCGAATGGCGGACTGGAATGCTCGCTTGAGTGCCTGGATGTTCCACAAGGGTAATGAGAAGGGAAATCAAGTCTTCTATAACCAGGCGCTCAACTGCCATTTCAACTATTCTGCAAGGCCACTTGAAAAATTGGAGAATACTTTTTCAATCCTCAGTGATGTCGGTCGCGATACCTTTTCCAGCAAGGCAAACGTTCGTCTATCCGACGCCCGCGACCTCTGCGAAACCTGCGACCTATGGATCACCGACCGGCCCTACGCCGATGCGGTCAACTACCACGAACTCGGCGACTTCTTCCTCGCGTGGTATGACAAGCAACTCGCCAAGGCTTTCCCGGGATGGACGCCCGACGCCCGCGCCGAACTGGCCGTGCGGGGCGATGGCGAGGACTTCCGCCGCTCGATAGTGGAGATATACAAGAACCTCACCCGGCACATGCCGGACGATGGCTTGCGGATGGTCATGTTCACCCATCAAGACCCGGCGGTCTGGGCCGACCTCGGCATGATCCTCTGGGCTGCCGGTCTCAAGGCCACCGCCGCCTGGACCATCAGCACCGAGACTGAAGCGGCGGGCATCAAGCAAGGCAACTACGTCCAAGGCACCGTCTGCCTCGTCCTGCGCAAACGCGCCGCCAACGTGCCTGGCTTTCTCGACAAGGTCTATCCGTTGGTGGAAGACGAAGCGACAGATCGCCTCCATGCAGGCACTCGACGAACACGGCGAGCCGAACTTCAACGACGCCGACTACCAACTCGCCGCCTATGCCGGCGCGCTCAAAGTGCTCACCCAATACGGTAACCTCGACGGCCGCGATGTGGAGCACGAAGTCTTCGCCGTGCGGGCGAAGAACGAGAAGAGCGATTTCCAGGCCGTCATCGAACGGGCGCTGGGCATCGCCTGCGACACGCTCGTCCCCCGAGGGTTGGACAACTCCTGGCGCGAACTGTCGCTGGTCGAACGCTATTACCTGCGGGCGCTGGACATCGAGAGCCGGGGCGAGCGCCGCCAAGGCATGTATGAGGAACTCGCCCGCGGCTTCGGCGTCACCGACATCAAGCCGCTGCTCAAGAGCGACAAAGCCAATGGTGCTCGCATGCTCACGCCCAGTGGCTTCGCCGCCGCCGGTCTTGCGCAGGTGGGGGGCGGCAATGTCGACGCGCTGCCGGCACGACGCGGGCGCGCGTCGTCTGGCGCATCGCATCCGTTTGCCGCGTCGCCCTTGCGCCATCTACTCTTCGCGGTCCGCGAAACCGCCGCCGCCGATAACAGCCCGGAGCCCGGCCGCCAATATCTGCGCGACACCTTTGGTCAGGGTTACTGGACGCAACGCGAGCGCTTCGTCGGCTTGCTGGAATGGCTTGCCGCGCTCGGCAACGCCGAAGGCATGAACGAATGGATCGCTGATTCCGCTGCCGCCCGCATCCTCGCCGGCCGACTTCGCAACGATCACGCCTGAGGTCCTCTTACTAATGCCCCGCAAGCCCGCACTCCCTATTTTCGCACCCGGTGTCAGCCACCTGCTGGGCCAATTGCGCGATCTCATCTCGCAGGCGCGGCAGCAGGCACTGCGGGTGGTGGATCAGGTACAGGTGCGCACCAGTTGGGAGGTGGGGCGGCACATCGTGGAGTTCGAGCAAGGCGGGCGGGCGCGGGCCACATACGGCGCCGGGTTGCTGGCCGATCTGGCGGGGCGGTTGACGGCCGAGTTCGGCAAGGGTTTCGATGCGTCGAACCTGTACAAGATGACGCAGTTCTACCAACGCTTCCCGAATTTAGACGCAGTGCGTCTAAATTTGAGCTGGACTCACTATCGCCTGTTGCTGCGCCTGGACGACCCGCTCGCCCGGGAATGGTATGCCAACGAAGCCGCCGCGCAAAATTGGGGCACACGCCAGCTTGAACGCCAGATCGGCACGCTGTATTACGAACGCTTGTTGGCCAGCAAGGACCGCAAGGGGGTCTTGAAGGAAGCGGTGAAAAATTTGGCGAAGATGGACGAGACACCCCGCGATTTCGTGCGCGATCCGGTGATGCTCGAATTCCTCGGCCTGCCAGGCGCGGGCAAGCTGCTGGAATCGAAATTGGAGGACGCGCTGATCGGCAATCTGCAGGCGTTTCTGCTCGAACTGGGCAAGGGCTTCGCCTTCGTGGCGCGTCAGCAGCGCATCAGCACCGAGAGCCGCGATTTCTACATCGACCTGGTTATCTACAACTACCTGCTCAAGTGCTTTGTGTTGTTCGACCTGAAAACGCGCGAGCTGACCCACGAAAACATCGGGCAGATGGATATGTATGTGCGACTCTACGACGATAAGCGGCGCGGACCGGGCGACAACCCGACCGTCGGCATCATCCTTTGCGCGAACAAGGATGAAACGGTGGTGCGGTATTCCGTGCTGCATGGCAATGAAAAGCTCTTCGCTTCGAAATACAAACTGATACTTCCAAGCGAGCTCGAACTGCGGGAGGAGTTGAAACGCGAGTTGGAGGGCTTCCGGCAACAACAACAACTGCTGCAAGAGTCCGCCGCGCAGCGCAAGACATCGGCGCCCAAGCCACGCATTGCGCGCAAGAACGTAAAGTGACGCTTTCGCGTGGCTCGATAATCCTCTGCCTGACCATCGCCGATGCTCACTCGCCATTCCAGCCGCCGACCCCGACTCGACCAGACGGTGCTGAACCGGCGCCTCGATTGTGCCGTTTCCTGCGGCCGCATCGCCGGCTATTTCCGTTCCAGCCTGTTCGAGGTGGCCGGCGACGCCATCGTAAAAGTCTTCGCCGTGCGGGCGAAGAACGAGAAGAGCGACACTCAGGCCGTCATCGAACGGGCGCCGGGTATCGCCTGCGATACGCTTGTTCCCCGTGGCCTCGATAGCCCATGGCGCGAGCTGTCGCTCGTCGAGCATTACTACCCTCCCATTGAAATCAGGAATTGAACAATGCAGATCGAAGCGCTGGAAATCGCGAACTACCGGCTATTCCGCGACGCCAAGCTCACCAACTTGCCTCGGATGACGGTTGTGGTGGGGGCCAATGGCTCGGGCAAGACGACGCTATTCGACGTTTTCAGTTTCCTCAAGGAAGCGCTGACGCAGAACGTGGCGACCGCAGTGGCGCGTAGAGGCGGATTCCGCGAGCTCGTCAGTCGCGGGGAAACCGGACCGATCGCCATCACAGTTAAATTTCGCGAAAGCGGTGGGCGCCTGGCCACTTATCAGCTTGAGATCGCGGAAGACGGCGGCCGCCCGGTGGTGCACCGGGAGGTGCTCAAATTCCGCCGTGGCCAATTCGGGCAGCCGTGGCACTTCGTCGATTTTTCGCGTGGGCGCGGGGTCGCCATCACCAACGAGGCCGCCTACGGTCAGGAAGGTGTCGAGGCGGAGCGCAAGGAGCATGTGCTGGACGATCCCAGCGTGCTCGCGATCAAAGGGCTGGGGCAGTTCAAGGAATTTCGCGTCGTGGCGGAGTTTCGCAGCTTGATCGAGAACTGGCACATCTCGGACTTTCACATTAGCGACGCCAGGCCAAGCGCGGAGGCCGGGTATGCCGAGCACCTCTCGAACCGTGGCGACAATATCGCGCAGGTAGCGCAGTACTTGTATGAGAACCATCGTGAGCAGTTCGACCGCGTCCTGCAGATCATGAGCGAGCGAGTGCCCGGGATCAGTCGTGTGGAGGCGAAGCCCACCGAGGACGGCCGGTTGGTCCTGCGTTTTCAGGATGGCAGCTTCAAGGACCCATTCATCGCGCGCTACGTCTCGGACGGCACGATCAAGATGTTTGCCTATTTGGTCTTGCTGCACGATCCCAAGCCGCATCCGCTGCTGGCGGTGGAGGAGCCTGAAAATCAGCTTTATCCCGAACTGTTGTATGAACTCGTCGAGGAGTTTCGCGACTACGCCCGCCGCGGCGGCCAGGTGTTTGTTTCGACCCATTCGCCGGAGTTCCTCAACGGCGCCGAGCTTGACGAGGTCTTTTGGCTGGTAAAGCGCGGTGGCTTCACCAGCGTGCTGCGTGCGTCGGAGAATGAGACGTTGCGCAATCTCGTGGCCGCAGGAGACCTGCCGGGGACACTATGGAAGCAAGGGCTTTTCGAAGGGGCCGGGCCGACATGAACGCGCCGTGCCGGCCAACAAAAAGTGATGCGAACGCTGCGCCAGCCGTCTATTGTGTACAGGCGGTCGAATGACGCGTGTCATATTTCTGGTCGAGGAACGCTCGATGAAGGTGCTGCTCGATGCACTGCTGCCGCGACTCTTTCCGACCCTTGCCTTCTTGTGTATTCCACATGAGGGCAAGCAAGACCTTGAGCGCAGCATCCCGAAGAAGCTGAAAGCCTGGCGCGAGCCGGGTGTGCGCTTCGTCGTGATCCGTGACAACGACAGGGACGATTGCATTGAACTCAAACGCAAGCTGGTGCACCTTTGTCGCGAAGGCGATCGCGAGGACACGCTGGTGCGAATCGCCTGTCAAGAGCTTGAAGCCTGGTATCTCGGCGAACCAACCGCCTTGGCGTCGGCTTTCGATAGCGAGCGGTTGGCAGGGCTTGGTGCAAAGGCGCGTTTTCGCGATCCTGACGCGGTCGCCAAACCTTCCGTCGAACTCAAGGCAATGGTGCCGGAGTTTCAAAAAATGTCGGGCGCGCGGCGCATGGCCAGGCATCTGACTCGGGAACACAATCGCTCGCGTAGTTTCCAGGTCCTCATGGAAGGGATCGGTAGGCTTGTCGAGGCCGTGCCGAGACACGCGAATGATTGACGTCTCGATTCCTTGCTACCTGTCACCGTCTTTCCAGGCTTTTTCAATTTGTGGCGCACTGCGTCACAAATCACGCTGGATGTACTACCGCCTGCCAATGCAGCCCGACGACAAGCGCACCGGCCGATAGTCATCGGTCAAACTATCGCCGATGCTTACTCGTCATTCCAGCCGCCGCATTCGCCTTGACAAGGCGGTGCTGAACCAGCGACTTGAAGGTGCGGTCTCCTACGACCGCATCGCGGGGTATTTCCGTTCCAGCCTGTTCGAGGTAGCCGGGGAAGCTATTGCGAAGGTGGCCGGGCCGGTTCGCATCGTCTGCAATTCGGACCTCGACCCGCAGGATCTGGTGACGGGGGCGGCGCAGGCGGCGTTGCGCCGCTCTTGGTGCGCGGGAATGCCGGAGGAGGCGCCGCCGAGCGCGATTCCGCGTTATCGCGCGCTCTACGAGGCGCGGACCAGCGGCAAGATGGAAGTGCGGGTGCTGCCCGATTCAGCTTTCGGCTTGATCCACGGCAAGGCGGGGATCGTGCGGCGGGCGGATGGATCGGCCACCGCGTTCCTCGGCAGCGTCAACGAAAGCGCCTCGGCCTGGAAGGTGAACTACGAGTTGCTGTGGGAAGACGACGCCCCCGAAACCATCGCCTGGGTGCAGGAGGAGTTCGACGCGCTGTGGAACGATGCGCGGGCGGTGGATCTGGCGTGCTGCCCGTTTATCGCGCAGGATGTGACTGATACCAAGGACAACGATGGCATTGCCCGATGGCTTCTATGACCTGCTGTTGACCGAGCGTCTGGCTCGATCGCTCGCTCAGCTTGGCCCATTGAGAGCCGACGTGTTGGCGCTGAAGAGCGGGGTGGCCGAGTTCCTGACCGACGTCATCACCCGTCAACTCTCGACCATCCTCGACGATGTGTCCGGAGAAGGGGGCGACAAGGCCAAACGGCAACTCGATCTGGTCAATGCACTGCTGGTGATGTTGCGGCAGCGGCTCGCTGCCAACAGCACGGATGGCCCGTCTGCAACTGGCAATGTCGTTGATCTGGTAGCGTCGCCCCTGCGGGTCCTGAGGGCCGTGCAGCGCGACCAGCAGTTTCCAGCATTGCCGGAGATTGGTCTGGCGGTACCTTGGCTTTTTACCGCTGGCAAGGGTTCGCCTTCGTTGCTGCAGGAGATCCGCCGCGAGCTGGCTTCAAGCGAAAAGGTGGACATCCTGGTCAGTTTCATCACCATGTCCGGGGTCCGGAAGCTTCAGGACGTGTTGCAACAAATCACGGCCAAAGGTGCGCAACAACAAGGACTGGGACAACCGCAGACCCGGTTGCGCATCCTCACCACCACCTACACAGGCGCGACCGAAGCGCGTGCGCTGGATGAACTCGCACGCCTGCCCGGCTGCGAAGTGCGCGTGTCGCTCGATGGGAGGCGCACCCGGCTGCATGCCAAGGCCTGGCTGTTCCAGCGCAAGACAGGCTTCGGTTCGGCCTACGTCGGCAGCGCCAACTTGTCGGGCGCCGCGTTGACCGGCGGGCTGGAGTGGACGGTCAAGCTGACCCAGCGTGCGCAAGAGACACTGTTCGCTCGCGCCGTTGCCCACTTCGAGACACTGTGGGCCGACAGCGAATTTCAGCGGTATGACCCGGACAATCTCGAACATCGGCAGGCATTGGCGGCAGCGCTCGGTCGCGAGTCGTTTGGTGGTGAACCCGCCACCACGATCAGCTTTTTCGATCTCCAGCCCAAGACCTATCAAAAGGAGATGCTGGAGCAACTTACTACCGAGCGCGCGCACGGCCGAACCCGAAACCTCTTGGTGGCGGCCACCGGCACTGGCAAGACGGTGGTGGCCGCGTTTGACTATCGCAACACGTGCCGCAACGAGGGAGGGCGACCGCGCATCCTGTTCGTGGCGCACCGCGAGGAGATCCTGCGCCAGGCCATGCGCACCTATCGCGAGGTGCTGCGCGACCCCGAATTCGGTGATTTGCTCACCGGCAGCCACCAACCCGAGCGGTGGGACCATCTGTTCGCCACCATCGACAGCGTGACCAGCCGAGCGCTGGTGACCACCGTTGGCGCCGATCACTGGCACACGGTCGTGGTGGATGAATGCCACCGTCTGGCCGCCGATCGGTTTGATGCCTTTGTCAAGGCCGTTCGCCCCAGCGTGTTGCTCGGGCTGACGGCGACGCCTGAGCGCAGCGACGGCCAACCCATCGCGCAGTACTTCGATTCGCGACCGGACGGCAGTCCAGCGGTAGAACTGCGGTTGTGGCATGCACTGGACCTGCAGTTGCTGGCACCGTTCGAGTACTACGCCTGCGACGATGCCACCGACTTCTCGGCGGTGCCTTGGGACAGGCCGGGGGAACGGGACGCTGTGGACAACCTGGTCAAGGGCAACGACATGCGTGCCCGGTTGGTGATCAACGAATGGCGCCGCCTGGCGTCTGACGCAAGGCAGTCGCGCACCATCGTTTTCTGTGTGTCGGTTGCACATGCCGAGTTCATGACCGCATGGCTCAACCGCGAGGGTCTGCCGGCTGCCTGTGTGGTCGGCACGACGGCGATGGAAGAACGACGACGCGCGCCGCAGCGCCTGGAAAGCGGCGAACTGTGTGCGCTGGTGACCGTTGATCTCTATAACGAAGGCATCGACCTGCCGATGGTTGACGCCCTGTTGTTGCTGCGGCCCACGCAGAGCCCGGTTCTGTTCCAGCAGCAGATCGGTCGCGGCCTGCGTTTGGCGCCCGGCAAGGAAAGCTGCATGGTGCTCGACTTTGTCGGCCAGCACCGCGCCGAGTTTCGATTCGATCGCCTGTTGTCGAGCCTGACCGGCTTGTCGCGCCGCGAACTGGTGGATGGCGTTGAGAACGGCTTCGGCAGCTTGCCGCCGGGCTGTCATATCCATCTGCAACGCCAGGCGCGAGAGCAGGTGTTGCAAGGCTTGCGTTCGCTGACATCCCGGAACTGGCGTCGCCTGAAAACCGAATTGCAGACCTACGCAGCACTGCGTGGCCGTTCCGCCGTGCAATTGGCCGACTTTCTGCACGACCAAGCACTGGAGCTGGAAGACATCTACCGTGCTGGTACCGGTCAAGGCCGAAGCGGCTGGACGGCACTGAAACGCGACGCGGGCCTGTTGGTCGCAGAGCCCGGCCCTGAAGAAGACTACTTCAGTCGCCGCTTTGGTGACCTGCTGCATGTGGATGATCCGCGTCGATTCGACGTGATGGCAGCCGTCGGCATGAGTGAAGGCCACTCACCGGTGCTCAATGCAGTGGATTCACTGGGTGTGCAGATGCTGGCCTATCAGATCGACGGACGCCATGACCAGACAGCGGGGTATGAGGCCTTCATGGAGCGTGTGGCGCGTCACCCCGCCATCGCTGCCGAGCTGATTGAGTTGTCCGGTCTTCTGCAGGCCCGCAGCACTTTGGGCGCGCATCCTGTGCCCGGTCTCGCAGACACGCCTTTGTGCCTGCACGCCGCCTATGGCGCGCGCGAAGTACTTACCGCATTGGGCTGGCTGACGGCGTCGCGCCGTGTGCCATTCCAGGCCGGTACCTTGTCATTGATCAGCCGCAAAACCGAGCTGCTGTTTGTCACACTCGACAAGAGCGAGGGTTACCACGACCGCATCGCGTATCACGACTATGCGATCAGCGCCGAGCGATTTCACTGGCAAAGCCAGAACAGCGCCGGCCCTGATACGCCTGGCGGTCGGCGCTACCTCGAAAGCTCAACCAATGGGTGGCAGTTCCAGCTTTTCGTGAGGCCGCGCAAGGGGGAGGCCTACCGCGCCTGCGGCCCTGTGACGCTGGAATCGGCAGAGGGCGACCGACCCATGAGCATCGTCTGGCAATTGCAAACGCCGCTGCCAGCACGCCTGTTCAGAGAGTTCAGTGTGTTGCGTGGTGTGTAGCACTGGCCGGCACGAGCAGCCGTGTCGGTGTCTCGAAAATGTTCTTTGTGTTCCAGGCTACAAACCCGGGCGCAGGAAGCAGACCGAAATGCTAAGGCGCATGAATCGCGCGTCCATGTAACTCCAACTCGCCCTCCATGCCCCGGCTGCCGCTCATGGCATGCTGGCCAAAGACAACGCAGTGCGACGGAAAGTTTCGACAAGACCATCCGCGAGCGCCAGATCACCGGGGTATAAGCCCAGGCCAGCGCCTGCACCACCGCAACTGCGGATGGCGCGGGCCACTAAACCGCGAACAACAGGCCGCCCTTGTCCTCCGTCGCCGGCTTCATTGCGGTCAAATCGATTCCCGGATAGTGGCGGATCGCCTCGTAGAACACGCGCAAATAAGGTCGCACCGTATCGCCCAGGTCGGCGACCATGGCCTCGGCGAAGTCGGCGAAGCCGCGTACCCCTGCCTCCATGTTCAGGCAGGCGGCCACCAGCCCTGTGGTGAATAGTTGGTCCGCCCCCGCAGCGTCGGCAGCGGTTGCGCCATCCACTTGCGCCTCGACGACCTCCGCCGCAACATCTTCCATGCCTGCGGCCAACGCTTCTTCATTTGATCCCGGCAGGGGAAAATCCCGTATCTGGCCCAGTGTTGCCACCGCCATCACGCCAGCGGCGCCATCGAACCCGCTCAGGCGCGAGCGTGCGGCAACCGCCATATAGCCGCGCTGCAAATCACAAAGCTTGATGCGCCTTGCATTGTCTTCACCGAACTCACAGCCTAACCGGCGCAGCACGATATGCGCTGCCGGCCGGAACGCCAGGTGGCCGGCGCGAAACGCGCTGGTGAAAGTGCGCGCGATGGCGCGTGTGAGTTCGGCCGTTGTCGGTGCGCGGCGCGTGCGCTCCACTGCGGCACGCACCAGCTGGTCAGTGACCGGGTCTTCCTGCAGCCTGTGCAACAGGGCAAACAGAGTCGGACATTGCGCACGCGAAAGTTCGTACAGGCGCTTTTGCTCTTGCAGCGGCAGCCTTTGCAGTCGCGCCCTTGCGCGATCGATGCCTTCGCGCAAGACCTGGCGCGGGTCGGTGTCAAGTGTCGGCGAGGCATGCGGGAAAATACCGATTGAGCGATTCATGGGGTCCGGTCAGCTTGATCTCCGAGGCAAGGCCCGATTATCCGCCAACCACTGACAAAGCGAAACAACACTGCCTTCGATGCGCAGGCACGCGACGGCGCCTCGCCATCACGCCTCAAACGCGAGGCGATGCGCGCATGGCCTCAAGTTTGAGTGACCGACACGCGCTGACGCGCCGCGGCGCCGTGAACGCTTCTCGACGGCTTACGCAAACAGACGCAACTGCGACTACTCCCCCGGAATCCGCGGCGCATGCAGTTGCACCGGTTTGGCGGCACGCTTGCGCATGCGGATATTGAGCATTTCAACGCCCAGCGAGAAGGCCATCGCGAAGTACACATAGCCCTTTGGTAAATGGTGCCCGAAGCCCTCGGCCACCAGCACGGTGCCGACGATCGCCAGGAACGAGAGCGCCAGCATCTTGATGGTCGGGTGGTCGGAGACGAAACGGCCGATCGGCCCGGCGAACAGCATCATCAGCGCCACCGACGCCATCACCGCGGCGATCATCACGCGCACATCGTCGACCATGCCCACTGCGGTGATGATCGAATCGAGCGAAAACACCAGGTCGATGATCATGATCTGCAGGATCACCGCGGCGAAGGTGGCCTTGACCGCAGTCGATGCGTGCGCTTCCTCGCCTTCGAGCGATTGATGGATCTCCACCGTACTCTTCCAGATCAGGAACAGGCCGCCCAAGATCAGGATCAGGTCGCGGCCGGAGATATCGTGGCCGAAAATCGCGAACAGCGGCGTCACCAGGCCGACGATCCAGGCCAGCACCAGCAACAGGCCGATGCGCATGAACATGGCCATGAAAAGCCCGATGCGCCGCGCGAATTCGCGTTTTTCCTTTGGCAGCTTGTCAACCAGGATCGAGATGAAAATGATGTTGTCGATCCCCAGCACCAGTTCGAGCGCGGTCAGGGTGGCGAAAGCGATCCAGGCCTGCGGGTCGGTCAGCAGTTCAAGCATTTGGGGTTCAAACCGGGTTCAAGAGTGGCCGCAGCATACAGGATGCGATCGAGCACAAAGCGCACGCAGACAGCGATAATGCCGATCTGCGAACTTCGCCCCATGGTCCGGGCGATCGCCCGGTTGCCGCCTTGGACGGCGCCGCGCAAGGGATCGGGAATTCTTTCGTTCGGCACGCAACACCCACAATAAGGGAAGCAACATGAAAGCTTTGGTTCTGCGCCAGCACGGCAGCCTTCAGAATCTTGAATACATCACCGACCATCCGATGCCGGTGGTCAGGGAAGGGCATGTGATCATCAAGGTCGGTGCCTCGTCCTTCAACTACCACGACGTATTCACCGTCAAGGGCATGCCGGGCATCAAGGTGCCGCTGCCGGTGGTGATCGGCCTGGACATGGCCGGCGAGATCGTCGAAGTGGGCACCGGAGTATCCGGCTGGAGCAAGGGCGACCGCGTGCTGGTCAATCCGCTCAACAAGACCAAAGGCCTGATGGGCGAGATGCTCGACGGCGGCATGGCCGAATACTGCCTGGTGGCGGCCGAGCAGTTGATCGGCATGCCGGCCGGCGTCTCCTTCGCCGACGCCGCCGCCCTGCCGGTGGCCTACGGCACCGCCCACCGCATGCTGGTGACGCACCAGACCGTGAAGAAGGGCGATCGCGTGCTGGTGCTGGGCGCCTCCGGTGGCGTCGGCACCGGCTGCGTGATCCTGGCCAAGATGCTTGGTGCCGAGGTGATCGCCTGCGCCAGCAGTGCCGACAAGCTCAAGCGACTGACCGAGATCGGCGCAGACCATGCGATCAACTACAAGGATGTCGACTTCTCCAAATGGGCGATCGAAAAATACGGCAAACCGCAGCGCCGCAGCTACGAAGGCGGCGTCGACGTGGTCATCAACTTCACCGGCGGCGACACCTGGGTGCCTTCGCTGAAGTGCTTGAAGCGCGGCGGCACGCTGCTGGTGTGTGGCGCCACCGCCGGCCATGATCCGCAGGAAGACCTGCGCTACGTGTGGAGCTTCGAGCTCAAGATCGTCGGCTCGAACAGTTTCTACATCGAGAACCTGACGGCGCTGATGGACATGATCGCCAAGGGCGAAATGAAGCCCCTGATCGACAAGAACCTGCCGCTTGCCGAAGCGCGTGAAGGCCTGCGCTTGATCGCCGATCGCGAAGTCATCGGCAAAGTCGTCATCACCCCTTGAAACGGATCGGGAATCCCATGAGCGAAGAAAAGCTGACAGCCGCGCAAGTCGAGGAAAAGCTCCGGCGCGGCCCGTATCACCAGTGGCTGGGACTGAAGGTTGTTTCAGTCGGCGAAGGCGAGATCGAACTGACCGCCACCTGGCGTGAGGAGTGGGTGGTCAACCCGGATCGCAAATACACCCACGGCGGCATCCTCGCCGCCTTGGTAGACCTGACGGCCGACTGGGCGCTGGTTTCCAAAACCGGGCGCGGTGTGCCCACCATCGACCTGCGCGTCGACTACCACCGCGCCGCCATGCCCGGCGACTTGACCGCCAGGGGCAAGGTCATCAAGTTCGGCAGCCAGTTCAGCGTTGCCGAAGCGCAGGTATTCGACCAGGATGGTGCGCTGTGCGCCAGCGGCCGCGGGGTCTATTCGACCGCCCCACCGCCGCCGCCGAAAGCCTGAGCATGCGCACCGGTTCGGCTGGCACAGCATAGGCCTTTGGCCGCACTGAAGCACTTCTTTCCCGCGATTGCCCGTGCCGCGATTCCATAACCTGGGCGACCTGATTCGCCGCGACCGCGACGCGGACCTTCTGGCGATAGTCGATCTGGGCGGCGCGATCGCACCACGCGAATTTACCTATCGCGCGCTCGATGCCATGGCCAATGCCGTGGCGCGCGGCTTGCTCGCATGCGGCTACGCGCGCGGCGAGCGTATCGGCATCCTGGCCGCCAACCGGGTCGAAAACCTGGCCGCCTATTACGGCATCATGCGCGCCGGCCTGGTGGCGGTGCCAGTGAATTTCAAGTTCCCGCCGGCGATGGTCAGGTTCGTGCTTGAAGATGCCGATGCGCGCATGGTGTTTTGCGACGCCGCACGCAGGAGTGCAGTCCCCGACGGCATGCCGGCGATCATTTTCGATCAGGCAGGCGCGCAGGGCTTCGACGCCTTGCTCGATCCCGGACCGTTCGAGGCCGTCACGCCCGGGCCCGATGAAGTGGCGATGTTTCTCTATACCTCGGGCTCGACCGGCAGACCCAAGGGCGTGATGCTGTCGCACCAGAGCCATATCTGGGTCGCCAGGACACGCCTGGGCAACAACGACTGGTCGCGTCACCGCTATCTGATTGCAGCGCCGCTTTATCACATGAACGCGCTGGCCCTGGCCAAGCTGGCCTCGATGGCACACGCCACCATCGTGCTGCTGCCGCAATTCAGCGCCGCAGCCTATATCGAGGCGATCGAAAGGTATCGCTGCACCTGGCTTACCGCAGTGCCGCCGATGGTGGCGATGATGCTCGAGGAAAGGGATCGGCTCGCACGCACCGATCTGTCGTCGGTGGAATGCCTGCGCATGGGCTCGGCGCCGGTCTCGCCCAGCCTGATGGCGGCGATTCGCGAGGTCTTGCCCGACACCCAGGTGATGAACGCCTTCGGCACCACCGAGGCCGGTCCGGTGGTATTCGGCGCGCATCCGCGAGGCCTGGCGCAACCGGAGCTGTCAGTCGGCTGCGCCCACGCGGCGGTGGCCTTGCGCCTGGGCGATGCCGATGCGCAGGGCGCCGCGCAGGGTGTGCTGCAAATGCGCTCGCCGGCGCTGATGCTGGGCTATCACAAGGGTGCAATGCGCAACCCGCCGCTGCATCCGCCCTTCACCGATGACGGCTACTACATCACCGGCGACGTGTTTCGACGTGACCAGGAAGGCTTCTATTTCTTTGTCGGCCGCAGCGACGACATGTTCGTCTCTGGCGGCGAAAACATCTATCCGGGTGAAGTCGAAAAATTGCTCGAAAGCCACCCGGCGGTGCAACAGGCCGCAGTAGTGCCGGTGGCCGACGCGATCAAGGGCCAGAAGCCGGCCGCATTCGTGATCCGGCGCAGCGGCAGCGCCGTCAGCGAAGACACGCTCAAGGCGCACGCCCTGGCCAACGCGCCGGCCTATCAGCATCCGCGCTGGATCTGGTTTGTCGAGGCCTTGCCGCTGGCCAGCACCAACAAGATCGATCGCGCGGCATTGATCGCTGAAGCTGCGCGGCGCGTGCGCGACAGCGCGGCATGAAGCGCGACCGGGCCGCTACGGTTGCCACGCGATCCAAGACTGGCGCGTCGATCGATGCACTGCGTGCAAACCGCGCTGGCAGCGGCGCAACAGCGCTGCCACACCAACGCGCCATCGCCTATTCGGGCTGCAAGCCGATCTCCTTGACCAGCTTGCTCCAGCGCGTGCGCTCGGCGGCCAGAAACTCGTTGCGCGCCTCCGGCGTGCCGGGGTCGAGCACCAGCCCGAGGTCACGCAGGCGCTGCGCCACCTCGGGCTCGTGCCTGGCGTCGCAAAAGGCGGGGCCCGTTTGCCACGCATTTCCGTGCATCGCGCCAAGCGGAACCATAAAACCGGCCATGTAGAATGCGACGATGCGAACAGCGAGCCCGCGCAAGCCTCGAAACCTTGTCAAGACTGCATCCGGTGCACGCCGCCGGCCATGATCGAGCGCAGCGCATGAACGCCCCGAAAGCCTTCAAGGCGCCGGACTGGCAGCAGATCATCGACAGCTTGTATCTCGCTTCCGACCGCGACCTGGTGCGGCTGCGCGTCGCCATCGATGCCATCCTGCTCGACCCGCAACGCATCGCCGAAATCCGCCGCCGCCTGTCGATCGGCCAGCTGGTGCATTACCTGAGCGAGCGCCAGAACCGCGTCAATCATGGCTGTATCATCGAATTGATGGCCGACCAGGTGCTGATCGAAGCCGCCGACCAGAAACTGCGCTGGCTGCATTACGCGTCGATTCAGCTGGACCCGCCGGTGGCCCGCGCCGCCGCGCCGACCCTGGCCGGCGGCAAAGCCTTCGCCGTTGGCGACCGTGTGAGCTTCGAGGATCGCGACCTGGTGCACCGCTTCGGCGTGATTCAGCGCATCAACCGCAAGACCGCGACGGTGCGGCGCGAAAACGGTGTCCTGCGCGTGCCCTACCCCCAGTTGCGCCGCGTGGTCGACCTCTGATCCTGGCGCGGCACTACACTGCCGCGGTGAACGGCTCCCGACTGCGGCACACCCCCTGCGACAATCCCGGCTGGTCGATACATTGGCCGGCTGTCGGCGCGCTGCTGGCCGCCGCTCTGGCCGCGAGCGGCGCGCTGGCGCAATTCGTGGCAATCGACCTGGGCACCCTCGAAGGCAACGGCTGGCAGGCCGAACGGGTGCGCGTTGCCTTTGTTGCTGGCGGCGGCGCGCGCGTGGACATCGGCGCCTTCGCGGGCTTCGGCCAGAAGCTCGCCGCAGTACGCCTTGAATGCGCGCGCTTTGCCGCTCTGCGCGGCGTCTGGCGCTGCGACGACGGCGTGCTGCAAGGCCCGGAAAAACTCGCCGTCTCGTTTGCCTACACTCCCGCGCAACGCAGCCTCGTGCTGGCACTGGCCACCACCGACGGCGAATCCTGGCAACTGGAACAGGCCGGCGACGCATTCACGCTCAAGCTGGCCCGCGCACAACTGGTGCGGGTGACGCCGTGGCTGCCAGGCACGATCAAGCCAAGCGCCGGGCGCTTGAGCGGCATGCTGCATATGGCGCCCGGGGGATTCAATGCCGAACTGGCATTTGAGGGCGCCGCCTTCGCCGATGCAAGCGGCCTCACGGCCGGCGAAAACCTGGCCGGAACGCTGGCGCTTGAAGCCAGGCAGGACGGCGGCGCCTGGCGCTGGAACACGCGTCTCAAATGGGACACCGGCGCCTTGCTGATCGATCCTGTGTATGTGGCCGAAGCCGGACATCAGCTGACAGCCGCGGGCAGCCTCAAGGACACGCATCTGGAAATCGACAGTGCGCGCCTCGACTGGCGCGCGCTGGGCCGCATCGATGGCAAGGCGGGGATCGATACCGCAACCTGGGCGCTGCGTCACTGGGCCATCGAAAGCAGCGAACTGGATCTCGCGGACATGCGCGCGCTGCTGCCGCAGACCTGGCTGGAACAGCATGGCCTGGCGGACCTTTCGCTGCGCGGCAGGGCCCGGCTTGCAGCCAGCGCCAGGGCTGGCGCGGCAGGAATGGAGTCCGTGCGCATTGGTCTCAAAGAAGCCAAGCTTGATGCGCCGGCGCGCCGCATCGGCGTTGACGGCATCGATCTCGATTTTGAGTACCGGACGGGCGGCGCCACGCCGTTCCGCCTGGACATTGCGCAGGCGCGCCTCAAGGGCCTGGAGTTGGGGCCGGTGAGCGCACGCGGCGAAGTGCGTGACGAACGTCTGGCGATCGCCAATCTGATCATTCCGCTACTTGACGGCGTGCTGGCCTTGAACGAAATCGAGATCGGCCGCTTGGCCGGCCGCTGGCGCGCGCAGTTGCGCGGCGCGTTCACCCCGCTTTCGATGCAGCGCCTGACAGCGGCACTCGACTGGCACCCGATGAGCGGCAGCATTTCGGCCGTGTTGCCGCAGATGAACTATGTGGAATCCGCGTCCGGGTCAACGTTTTCGGTTGACGGTGCGTTGTTGTTCAAGGTATTCGGCGGCGACGCCAGCGTTGACGGTATCCGCATCGACAACCCGTTCGGGCGCACGCCGCGTCTGGCTGCCAACCTGAAGCTTAGCGGGCTCGATCTCGAAACCATGACCGGCGCGGTCAAGTTCGGCAGCATCACCGGGCGCATCGATATCAACCTGGAAAATCTGGAAATGGAAAACTGGCAACCGCTTTCGTTCGATGCGCACATAGCCACCAGCCCCGGCGATTTCAGAAAGCGCATCAGCCAGCGCGCGGTGCAGAACATTTCCGCAATCGGCGGCGCCGGTGCCGGCGCCGCCATTCAGGCCAGTTTCATGCGATTTTTCGATACCTTCGGTTACGAGCGGCTGGGGCTTTCATGCCGCCTGCGCAATGGCGTGTGCGAAATGGGCGGTATTGACCGCGCCGGCGGCGGCTACACTATCGTCAAGGGCGGCGGCCTGCCCGCGCTCAATGTGGTTGGTTACAATCGATTCGTCGGCTGGCAGGAAATGCTCGACCGCATCCAGGCGGTGATCGAAGGCAACTCGAAAATGGTGGTGCAATGAATCCCGTTCGCAACCCGCGCCGTCTGTTGATGCTGGCTGCTGCGTCAGGCCTGCTGATGCAGGGCGCCTGCGTCACCATCAACATCTATTTCCCTGCGGCTGCCGCCGAAAAAGCGGCCGATCGCATCATCGAAGAGGTGTACAACCTGCGCCGCGACGGCGCACCCGCATCGGCGCCGGGCAGCGGCGCGCCCAAACCAGCCGCACCAGCGCCACCG
>Ga0105048_10003137_pt1 | contig 27070 bp, 26 predicted proteins | sample MAT05_FD_78382 | JGI IMG/M metagenome (GOLD analysis project Ga0105048, IMG submission 78382) | Freshwater microbial communities from Lake Fryxell liftoff mats and glacier meltwater in Antarctica - MAT-05 | ecosystem: Environmental > Aquatic > Freshwater > Ice > Liftoff microbial mat | place...
ATGGGGCCGTTGCGGGTGCTGGATCCGCCGCTGGGAACTTCGGCGCGGCGACATTTGCGGCGGGGATCGTGGCGCACCTCGATTCACAACGGGTGGTTGCTGTTGTTGTTTCGGTTGGGGGTTTCGCCCGTCCGGCTGCACCAGATGTATTACCGGGGGCGGTCGGAAGGGGATTCCGCTCATAAACGGCTTTCGCCGCCCGCACAAATCCCGTAGGGTCTGCGGCATCAATGGAAATTCCCACCAAAGAAACGGCTCCCCAGCCCATGCCGCTTTTCGAGCAGGGGTATATCAATGCGATGTCCCATTTTTATCGCGGGGAATTGGGACGCATCATGGTGTGGCGTCAGCGGCTCGACACGACGACGAACTGGGCGATCACCTCGACGACAACGATTTTTACTGTGGCATTCACGGTGCGCGACGTGCCGCACATCATTTTCTTTTTCAACATCGCGATGGTCGCTGTGCTGTTATGGATCGAGGCCCGGCGGTATCGGTTTTATGATGCGTTCCGGGCGCGTGTCCGCATGTTGGAAGCGCATTTTCTGGTGCCGATGGTGATGCAGAACAAGGAGATGCTGCAGGGCAATTGGAAGAAGATGATGTGCGAGGATCTCATCCTGCCGTCGTTTAAAATCAGCGCCTTCGAGGCGGTGGCGCGCCGGGTGAAACGGAACTACTCGTTTATTTTTATCCTCATTCTCGTCGCGTGGACCACAAAAATTCTGCTGCATTCCAGGGAGCAGATTGATTCGTTTTCAGCCTTCTATCAGGCGATGGCGGTGTCGCACATCCCGAGCTGGGCGGTGTTTGCGCTTTTTCTCAGCACGCTGGTTTTTGTCGTCTCGATGTCGATTTATATCGCGCGGAAGGGTGCCGCGGAGATTTCGGAATTCGGAACGCGTCGTCAGAACTGGAGTCTCTGATTTTTTTCCTGAACGCGTGAGCCGCATCCGTCTTCTTTCCGAGCAAGTCGCCAGCCAGGTCGCCGCGGGCGAGGTGGTGGAACGCCCTGCGTCCGTGGTGAAGGAATTGGTGGAGAACAGCCTCGACGCCGAGGCGCGGCGGATCGAGGTGCGGATTCAGCGCGGCGGTTCGTCGTTGATTCGAGTGATCGACGACGGGATCGGCATGGAACGCGATGACGCGCTGCTGTGTCTGGAGCGCCACGCCACCAGCAAGATCCGGACGGGGGCCGATCTGGCATCGATCCGCACGCTGGGTTTTCGCGGGGAGGCGATTCCGTCTATCGCGAGCGTGTCGAAATTCCGACTGACGACGCGGGAACGCGAAGCGCTGGTGGGGACGGAGATTCTGATCAATGGCGGGCGGATTGAGACGGTGCGCGATGCGGGTGAACCGGCGGGAACGCAGATCGAGGTGCGTCAGCTTTTTTATAATCTGCCCGCGCGGCGGAAATTTCTCCGCACGGAAAACACCGAGAGCAGCCATGTGGAGCAGCAGATCATGCTGCAGGCGCTGGGCCATCCCGAAGTGGCGTTTGTGCTGGTGCGCGATGACCGTGTGGTGTGGCAGTTGCCCGCGACGGAGCGGCGGATCGACCGCATCCGCGATCTCGTCGGGCAGGAACTTGCGGCGGAGTTGATCGAGGTGGAGAGCAGCGGGATGGGGGGGATTGAGATCACTGGATTCCTGGGTAAACCGGGGATCAGCCGTTCCACTCGGGCGCAGCAGATCACGTTTGTGAACGGGCGCGCTGTTGAGAATCCGATCCTCAGCGCCGCGCTGCGCGAGGGGTATCACACGGCCCTGATGAAAGGGCAGTATCCGGTGACGTTCCTCTTTTTGGAAATGGACCCTGCGAGCGTGGATGTGAACGTTCATCCGGCCAAACGCGAGGTGCGGTTTCGCGATGGAATCACGCTGCGCGAGTCCGTGATCGACGCGGTGCGGCGGACCATTGAAACGACGCGAACCTCGTGGCAGAGCACGTTCCACGCGCCTGCGCGGACTGCTGAGGTGGATCTGCCGAGGTTGCAGCCTGATGTGCCAAGGGTTCCGGAGCCTGAGCCGAGGGATTTGCCGGGAGTTTCTGTGAAGCCTGCGACGGCGTTGGGGCCTTTGGTTGCGCCTGCGCGTGGCCCGGTTGCCGCGCCCGTTCCTTTTCAGCCGCCGCAATCTGAGCCTGCGGTGCCGGCAGTCCCGGAACGATCCACTCCTCCGCAGTTCCGGATCATTGGGGTGTTGGGAAAACTTTACGTGTTGATGGAAAACGAGAGCGGTCTGGTTTTGGTGGATCAGCACGCTGCGCACGAGCGCATTCTTTTTGAGGAACTGCGGCGTCGGCTCGAAGCGCATGGAGCGCCGTCGCAACGCCTGCTCATGCCGATCACCATTGATGTGACGCCTCGCGATGCCGCATGGCTGGAGCGCAACACCGACACGCTGCAGCGCATGGGGATCGGGATCGAACCGTTTGGACACGGGACCTTCAAGGTCGATGCGCTTCCCGCTTTTGTGAAAGAAGGCGAACCGGCGCAATGGATCCGCGATGTGATCGACGAACTGCGCGAAGCCGGAGCTGCTGCTTCGACGTTTCGTTTGGGCGAAGACATCATTGCAAAAACGGTGTGCCGCCATGCGGTGAAAGCGAACGACGTGCTCCGCGAACCGGAATTGGTTCAACTTATCCACGATCTGCTCGCGTGCGATCTGCCGTATTGTTGTCCGCACGGACGTCCCACCATGATCCAGATGTCCTACGGCGAACTGGAGCGGAAATTTGGACGCCGCGTGTAGTTCTGCGGTGGCTGACGTGTTGCCTGTGGAAGAAAAGGCGTGTGCGTCTCGGAGCTTCTGGCTAGAACCGTCCCCGCCTTCATTTTGCGGTTCAAACAACGCGTTGTATGAGTCTCGATATTCTTTTAGCCAACCTCCTGAATCCGCCGGTCCTGTTTTTCTTTTTGGGGATGCTCGCCGTCTGGGTGAAGTCGGATCTGGAGATTCCTCAACCCGTTCCCAAGCTGCTCTCGATGTACCTCCTGCTGGCCATCGGATTCAAAGGCGGATCGGAACTCGCGCACAGCGGGTTTTCCCGCGAAGTGGCGACGGCGATGGGGGCCGCGATGGTCATGGCGCTGGTCGTTCCGATTTACTGCTTTTTTATTCTGCGCTGGAAAATGAACGTGCCCAATGCGGCGGCCGTTGCGGCTACCTTCGGATCGGTCGGGGCGGTCACCTTCATCGCGGCGGCCGCGCTGTTGGATGAATACAAACTGCCTTACTCCGGCCACATGGTAGCGGCGCTGGCGATCATGGAATCGCCCGCCATCATCGCCGGTGTCCTGCTCGCGCGCTGGTATGGCACCAAGGACGAAGATAAGGGCTACCATTGGAGCGAGTTGTTGCGGGACGCCTTTTTCAACGGCTCGATCTTCGTGCTGGTGGGCAGCCTGATCATTGGAATGCTCACTGGCGAACGCGGAGGGGAGGCGCTCAAACCCTTTACGCACGATCTTTTCAAAGGTGTGCTCTGCCTGTTCCTGCTCGACATGGGCATCGTCAGCGCGCGCCGGCTCACGGCGTCGAAGACTATTGGATGGTTTGAATTTACCTTCAGCCTCGTTGTGCCGTTGCTCAACGGGATTCCTGCGCTGGTAATCGGTTATTACGCAGGCTGGTCGCAGGGCGATACGCTGCTATTTGCCTCCTTGTGCGGGAGCGCCAGTTACATTGCGGTTCCTGCGGCGATGCGTCTCGCGCTCCCCGAAGCCAACCCCGGGCTCTACGTTACTATGGCCCTAGCGATCACTTTCCCATTTAACGTCATCATCGGCTTGCCGGTTTACATGACCATCATCAAGCACTTCTGGATTTAGTTTATGGAAAACGTAAAACGCATTGAGATCATCACCGACGCACTGGAAATGTCGAATGTCTGCGCAAAGCTGGATGCAGTCGGCGTGAGCGGCTACTCGGTGATCAAGGATGTTGTGGGCAAGGGCGACCGTGGCTCGCAGCTCGGCGACGAACTGACCGACGTTTTCAAAAATAGTTACCTGCTGACCACGTGTGACGCAGCGGGGTTGGAGGCGCTGGTCAAAGCGATCCGCCCCATCCTAAAACGTCACGGCGGGATCTGTCTCGTCTCCGATGCGCAGTGGGTGGAACATTAGAAATTATCGCTCCCATTTGTCTTTCTCTAAATAGCGGCCCCACCAGCGGTTGTAGGGGTGGGCGGTTTTTGTTGGACCGGCGTCGTTGACCAAGGGGCGGTTTTCGTTGGCCCAGGCGAAGAGAGAGCCATTCAGATTGCGGACGTTGGTGAATCCGGCTTTTGCGAGCTTTTCTGCGGCTTTGGCTGAGCGATAGCCGACTGAGCAATAAACGACGATGGGTTGGTCGCTGCGGATTCCGAGGCGCTGGAGTTGGGCAACGGGATCGTCCTCCGCGCGCACAGCCCCTGCGATGCGGCTCACTTCAAATTCTTCCGACGAACGTACGTCGAGCAGCGCGGGTTGCGGATTCATGGCGGCGAGGTCGGTGGTTGAAATCACTGCGACTTCAGGGAACTTTTCCCGGAGTTTCGCGCTGTAGGAAGCAAGTCGGCCGACGGCGTTATCTGAGGCATGAGCAATCCCGGCGCACCCCGCAAGGAAAACGCCAAGCCCCACGGAGAAAAGTTGGATGAATGGATTCATATCATGACTGGATGGTAGATCTTGAAGAATCTACTGTGTTTCTCGCAAAAAGCGTGAAATACCTCTCCGCGCATTTACCCATTTTGCGAACATGAAATTATTGTTCCCACTCCTTGGCTTCACGTGGCGACCCAACCCTTTTCTGTCTTGAAATCACGCTTATTTATTTTCTGTCTTTGGATCGGGGGACTGGCGCTCGCCCTGACGTTTCAGCGGCTGCAAGACGCGTGGACCTCGGAGTTTGGCGGGCATCCTGATGAGGCGGGGCATTACGTCACCGGGCTGTTTGTGCGGGATGCCGTGGCTTGGGCGGGAAACGGTCTGGTGAGCGGATTCGGAGAGCACGGCGCGGTCGCGGGCGGCAAGGCGTTTGCGGAGAAATACTATAAGCACTACCCGAAAATCGGGCTCGGGGTTTGGCCTCCGTTTTTTTATCTCGTGCAGGCTGCGTGGACAACCGTGGCGGGAGTCTCGCATGAGTCCATGATGACGCTGATGGCCGTGCTGGCCGGGGTGCTTGCGGCGTTGACGGGCGGGTTTGCCGCGAAGGAGATGGATTGGAAATGGGGCGTGCGTGCGGCGGTGATCCTTGGGGTGCTGCCGTTGATGCAGATGTATTCCGCCATGGTGATGGCCGAGGTGTTGAGCGGCGTGCTGATGCTTGCGGCGATGCTTTATTTGGGGAAATTTCTGGAGGCGGAAAAATTGCGGCATGCGCTGTGGTTCGGCCTTTTTGCGGCGTTGGCGATTTTGACCAAAGGCACCGGACTGGCTCTGGTTTTCGCCGCGCCGCTGACGATTGCGTTGAGCCGGAAATGGGGTGCGCTTCGCAGGCCGGGGCTTTGGATGGGCGTGGCGATCATTGGTTTGGTGGCCGGGCCGTGGACCTGGAAGACGCGGGCGCTCGGACACGGCGGCTGGATTTACCCTTCGCCGTGCTGGGCGTTCACGAGCAACGCGCTGCCGTATTACGCGAATCAACTGCTCGTCGCGACGGGATGGCTGCTGATGGCTGCGGCGTTGATCGGACTGATTTCACTTTTCAAAAAACCGTCGGCGCGTCCTGCGATGTGGGCGGCGTTGATCGCGCTGGTGCCGTCGGCGTGGGCGTTTCAATCGATCGCACCCGTCGGCATGGAGGCGCGGCATTTGCTTCCGACGCTGCCGTGCATGGTGTTGCTGGCGGTGCGCGGCGCGTGGTGGATCAGTTCGGCGTGGCGTTTTGGAAGCATCGCAGCCTTCGCGATGCTGGTGCTTTTTGCGTTTGGACCATGGATGCAACCGCAGGGCGCGCGTCATTTCGCCTCCATCGGCAATCAGGCCGCTCTCTCGCCATTTCGTGTCGTGCCCAAGGCGATTCACGGGTATTCGGACGTTGCAGAACGCGTGATGGCCGACGCGGGCAACAACCGAAAACTTCTCGTCTCGGGCGATGTCAAAGGCGAGGGCATGATGATTTCCGAAGTGGCAATGCGTGATGAGGCACGCCCTTCGTGGGAGGTGCAGCGGGCGAGCAAAGCGCTGGGACAGAGCCAGTGGCGGGGCGGGGAGTATCGCGAGTTGTTTCGAGACGGTGCCGGACTCGCTGAGTTTTTAAATAAAGAAAAATTTGGTTTTATCATCGTGGACGATGCCATTTCGAAGGATAAATGGCGTCCTCACCACCAGCTTTTGCACGATGCGCTGGAGCTTTTGAGTTCACAATCCGCAGTGCAACTTGTGAAAGAGTTTCCCCTTGAACGCAGCGGACGGGAAGAGCAACCGCTGGAACTTTGGAAACTGCAATGAGCGAAGCCCGGCCCAAACTCACGGTTTGCGTCCTCGCTTACAATCATGCGGCGTTTATCGCGCAGGCTTTGGATTCCATCCTCATGCAGGAAACGCCCTTCGATTTCGAAGTGTTGGTGGGTGAAGACGAAAGCTCGGATGGGACGAGGGAAATCGTCGAGGACTACGCAAGCCGCCATCCCGGCAAACTCCAAATCCTCCGCGGCAAACGCAGCGAGGCAATCCGGATCATGGGTATTACCACGGGAAGACGTAATCTCGTCAACCTCCTGGCTCGTGCGAACGGCGAGTTCGTGGCGTTGCTTGAAGGTGACGACTATTGGACCGACAAAACCAAACTCGCCCGGCAGGTTGCGCATCTTGAGGCGCATCCGGATGCGGTGCTGTGTTTTCATCCGGTGGATGTGCGGCGCGAAGAGGGTGATACGTTTTCCATGGAATCGCAGCGGGTGGTGGCGGACGGCGAGCGTTTCCGCCTGGAAGATCTTTTGTCAGGTCGCATCGTTTTTCACCTTAACAGTGTGGTGTTTCGGAATGTGACGGAGACGCTTCCCGCGTGGTTTCTCACGACGCTTACCGGCGACTTTCCGCTTTTTGCGATTTTGGGCGGGCACGGCGACTTCCTGCGACTCCCGGAGGTCATGTCGCACTACCGCATTCACGAGGGCGGGATTTTTTCCATCGGCGGACGCACGCGCACTTTTCACGAGCGTAAAGAGCATAAGATCCGTCAACTCGCGGGCACCATTGATCATTATGAAAAGATCGACGTGCATTTCGGGAAGAAATTTCGAAAAGTGATTCACCGAAAACTGGCAGAAACCTGCCTGGATCTGGCGTGGGAACACCGGCAGATGAATCAGTGGCAAAACATTCGCCCCCTGTTGTTTAAAGCTTGGCAATTGGAGGTGCGGCTGGTGTATTCGCACGCCCCGTTTTTTTTCAAGATGCTCGCGCTTTCCATGATCCCGATCCTGCGGCGCGATTTTCAGGCCGAAACGTCGCCGCAACAATGATGCGACTGCGTATTTCGTCGTTCTGAGCTTGAGGAAAAGGGGCATTAGCCATGTCCGACACATCCACGAATTCCGCCACAGTCCCCACGCCGCCGATGCGTGAACGAGTGCTGCGCGCTGGTCACGGCATGGGCATGGTGGATTTCGATGAGTTGTGGCGGTATCGCGAGTTGTTCGGTTTCCTGATCTGGCGCGACATTATTGTGCGCTACAAGCAGGCCGTGCTGGGCATCACCTGGGCCGTGTTACAACCCGTGCTAACGGTTGCCATTTTCACCTTTATTCTGGGGTACCTGGCAAAAATCCCGAGCGGCGGACAGCCTTACGTAGTGCTGGCGATGGCCGGGTTATTGCCATGGAACTATTTTGCCGCAGCGATGGGCGAGAGCAGCAACTCCGTGGTTGGGGCGGCCCGGATCATCACCAAGGTGTATTTTCCGCGGCTGATTATTCCGCTCAGCACGGCAATGAACGGCATCCTCGATTTTTGCATCGGCTGCGGATTGCTTTTCACGCTGATGCTCTGGAACGCTGTGCCGTTCACCTGGTATTTGCTTTTGATACCTCCTTTTTTTGTGTGCGCGGTGATCGCGGCCATGGCGATTGGGCTGTGGATGAGTGCGCTCAGCGTGCGTTTCCGCGATGTGAAGTACATCGTCCCGTTCTTCACAAGGATTGGCATTTACGCGAGTCCGGTGGCGTTCAGTTCGGCGTTGGTTCCGGAGAAATGGCGATTGCTTTACAGTCTGAATCCGATGGTCGGCGTCATTGACGGTTTTCGATGGGCGGTTTTTGGCGCGGAGTTTCAGCCCTACTGGCCGGGTTTCGCCTTGAGCATGGGCATTGTGGTGTTGCTGTTTGTCAGCGGGATGTATTTTTTCAAGACGATGGAACGGTCGTTTGGCGATCTGATCTGAAATGGCGGACTCCGACTTCGCCATCTCGATCCGCGGCCTCTCCAAGCGTTTTCAGCTTGGGACAACGATCCGGCACGACACACTTCGTGATTCGATCTCCGGTTGGACGGGTAAACTGCTAGGCCGGGGTCCACGAAAAAAGCCGTCCGACGAATCGGAGTTCTGGGCGCTCAAAGAGGTCTCCGCGGAAATCAAACGCGGCGATGCGTTGGGCATCATCGGAGGTAACGGTGCCGGCAAATCCACCCTGCTCAAAATCCTAAGCCAGATCATCGAGCCGACGGAAGGTGAAGTCCGGATCCGGGGACGGGTGGCCAGTTTGCTCGAGGTGGGCACGGGATTTCATCCGGAGTTGAGCGGGCGCGAAAACATCTATCTCAACGGCGCGATCCTCGGGCTGTCGCGGCGCGAGATTAAGCGGAAGTTCGATGACATCGCGGCGTTTGCGGAGGTGGACCGATTTCTCGACACGCCGGTGAAACGCTATTCCAGCGGCATGTACGTTCGTCTTGCGTTCGCCGTGGCGGCGCATTTGGAACCGGAAATTCTCCTTGTGGACGAGGTCCTGGCGGTGGGCGATGCGAGTTTTCAAAAGAAGTGTCTCGCGAAAATGGGCGAGGTTTCAACCAGGGGCCGGACGGTGGTTTTTGTGAGCCACAACATGGTGGCGGTGCAATCGCTCTGCAAACGCGCGATCTGGCTCGATAAAGGCCGACTGCGCGACGAAGGCACCGCCGATCAGGTTGTGCAAAACTATCTGCACCAACTCGCTGCGACCGCCACGGAGCGTTCGTGGCCGAATCCTGCGGAGGCCCCGCAATGCGAAACGCTGCGGCTCGAGCGCGTGGCGGTGCATCAGCCCGAGAATACGCAAACGGCAGCCATCGTCATCACCAAACCGATCGAGCTGGTAGTGGAGTTCTGGAATTTGCAGGAGGGCCAGGTGGTCCACGCCAGCCTCCACGTTCACAACGAGCACGACGTCTGCGTGTTCAGCACCGGCGGCGCTTACGAGGCGAACTGGGGCGGAAAAGCAATGCCGCGCGGATTGTTCCGCACAAGCTGCACGATTCCCGCTCATCTGCTTAACGACGGTACCTATCGAGTGCGCCTGTACATGATGACCAACTACACGCGGCATCTTTTCAACATTAGCGACGTGCTGGTGTTCGATGTGGTCGATGACGACATTGACCGTCCGCGCGCGTGGTTTGGAAAAATTGCAGGGGTGGTCCGTCCGCGGCTCCAGTGGAATACGGAATGCGTGTCCGGCATGAAAAGTGAACTGGCTGGAGAGGAGAGCGACCGCTGATGCTTACGAGGATTTCGCAGGGTATCGCGTGGCGCAGGCAGCACTTCCGCCGTTGGCGGTTCAGAGTGGTTCACGGCGATAAATTGCCGCGTTTCCTGCGAAAATCGCACTGTCCCGTGTGCGACTCGTGGGTGGTGAGATTCCGAGCGATCCATCCGGATTTCAACAAGCTGGCGAGGAGTCACGGATGGGCTCACGGCACCGGGGACGCCGAGACTTTTAACCAATCGGGCTACTTCTGCCCAGTATGCGGTGCGACGGATCGGGAACGGTTTTACGCACTCTTTTTGGAGAAGAAACTGCGTGAAAACCGGAATGCCTCCGTGCGATTACTGGAAATCGCGCCCACCGATGCCATGGGCGGTTTCTTTTTAAGACATCCCGAAGTGAAGCGGCGCACCTGCGACCTTTTCATGAAGGAAGTCGATGACTGCGTGGATATCACCGACATGCACGGCTACGCAGACGGCGCGTTCGATGCTTTTCTGTGTTCGCACGTGCTGGAGCATGTTCCTGATGATCACAAGGCCATGAGCGAACTGCTGCGCGTTCTGGTGCCCGGAGGGTGGGGGATCGTCATGGTGCCGATTTGCACGAAGGACGAGGCCTTCGATGAGGCTCCCAATTTGGAGGATGTCGCAGAGCGGTGCCGGCGGTTTGGCCAGCCTGATCACATCCGGCTTTACACACGCCGGGTGTTCCGGGAACGCCTTGAGGCTGCGGGTTTTTCCATTCACGAATATCGTCCGCAGGATTTTGGTGCGGACACTGCACAACGATGCGGAATCACGGAACGCAGCATTCTCTATGTGGTAGAGAAAACCGGAGAGAAAACATTATGAACTTTGACGAGCATTTTATTTCCAGGCTTCTTGCCGATGCGTACCGTTTTGAGCCTCGGAATCTCGATTACCTGCGGGATTCAGAACTGCCGCATTACGGACCGTTTCGGCGGATGAAAAACAATCTCCTGGCGGCTCTCGCGAAACGCGGATGGAGCCGGAGACATTTTTACATTGATCGCGCTGCGAAAAAGTTCGGCGCGATCAGCGCCCACATGGATAAACACCGCGAGGCTTATGCGCTGTTGTGCGACGACTATTCGCGAGAAGCGTACGTCGGGGTGCTTTCCTACCGCACGCTGGGGGCAAAACATGTGCGCGCTCTCAGCAATCCCGCCGCCCACCTTGAGGCGCGGGAAACAAACAAGATCCGCTATATGAAAGGCGGAGGAGTTCGCAAGGCCATGGGTCGGATGTTCAACCGCTATGAGATCGACGGAAAATCAGGGGGCATTCAGGTGGAGTTGCCACAACTGGCCTTTCAGCACACCTTCACCTCGGAGCAATACTTTTACCGACACGGCGCAGTGGAGATCGGTGCGCGCGAAGGTGATGTGGTGCTTGACGGCGGCGGATGCTGGGGAGACACGGCTTTGTATTTCGCGGACAGGGCGGGAACAAACGGATCGGTTTTTGTTTTCGAATTCGAACCGGGTAACCTTCAGCTTTTGCGGCACAATCTGAGTCTCAATCCGCACCTCGAACGGAAGATCAACATCGTGGAACGCGCTTTGTGGAGCCATTCGGACGAGGAACTGCATTTCGACTCCAAAGGCCCTGGCACCAGGCTGGAGGAAGGCGGCGCCGCCGCGGAACACAGCGTGAAAACGCAGCATATCGACGGGCTTGTCCAGGAGCGCGGACTACAACGCGTGGATTTTATCAAGATGGACATCGAAGGTGCCGAGCGCGCGGCGTTGCGCGGGGCGGCGGAAACGATCAAACGCTGGAAACCGCGTCTCGCCATCACGGTCTATCATCACATAGACGATTTTTTTGAAATCCCGCTCTACCTCGCCAGTCTCGGCTGCGGCTACCGGTTTTATCTCGATCATTTCACCATCCACGAAGAGGAAACCGTGCTCTTCGCCGAAGCGGACTAAATGGCTTTGGAATCGCCAGGAGATCAAGGAAACCACCCGCCCCACGCTCATGACAGTGGCGTGCTGGATGTCGTGGTGCTTGGCGGCGGCGGTGCGGGGTGCGCGGCGATTTTTCGCGCTCAGGAACGCACGCTCAACGTGCTCCTGATTTCCAAAGGCGATTTATCGGAATCGAAAACGGCGCAGGCGCAGGGCGGGATCCAGGCGGCCATGTCGCCCGATGATTCGCCGGACAGTCACTTCGAGGACACGATGAAAGCAGGGAAGGGGATGAGCGATCCGGCTCTGGTGAAAAAACTCACCTCACGCGCGGGCGACGCAGTGCGCTGGTTGGAATCCATGGGTGTGCGGTTTGATCGTGAAGGAGCTGATTACCGGCTGCAGACGGCCGCAGGGCTCAGCCGTCCGCGGGTGCTTTCCGTTGGCGATACAGCAGGACGCGGCATTGTCGAGGTGCTGTTGCGCGAGTTGAAAAGGCGCGCCGTCCCGACGCTGGAACATTTTGTCGTGCATCAGGTGGACCGCCGGCAAGGGGGATTTGAGATCACGGGGATCCAGCGGGGAGCAGAAGCTCCAACCGTTCTTCGCACGCGCTCCATCGTGTTTGCCACCGGCAGTTTTATCCCGAGGGACAAAGCTGCGGGATTGGTGAAAAAGTTGGAGTCGGAAGCGCCGGACGGCCTTGATCTCGCCGGATTGCTCGGCGCAGAAATCGTGCATCCCGACCTTGTACAATATCACCCGACGGGCGTGGTATGGCCACCTTCCCTGCGCAGAAAGCGGCTGCCGGAAACCATGCGTTCCTCGGGAGCGGTTTTCCGCAACAAGCACGGCGAGATTTTCGTCAATGCCATGGAAACACGCGGCGTCCTGACGCAGGCCATCGTGGAGGAATGCGAAAAAGGCAACGGCATCGCCACGGAGGATGGGCGGCAGGGCGTCTGGCTGGATACTCCAGCGATTGACGCCCAGCATGGCGAGGGCTTTACTGCGGAACGTTTTCCCCGTTTCCATGCCTTATTTCTCGAAGCCGGCCATGATCTTACCCGGCACTCCGTTTTGGTGTATCCCATCCTGCACTACAGCCTCGGCGGCGTGCGGATCGATGAAAACGCGGCGACCTCGGTGCACGGTGTATTCGCTGCGGGCGAAGTGGCCTGGGGCGTTCACGGCATGGAACGACTGATGGGAAACTCGCTGCTGGATATTTTTGTATTTGGACAAATTGCTGGTATTTCCGCTGCGGAATATGCCTTAAAACAACGCCATGTCTGAAACCGCTACGCCCTCATCATCGCCCGAATATTTCGGCCAAGGCGGAAGGCTGGAAGCCTCTGCTGCAGAGGCGCTCATCGCGTCGGCGTACCGTCACGATTGTGCGGACGCCGACATTTTGCTCCCCGGATTGCACGACGCGGATCTCGCTCACGCCATTGCCCTGATCGAAGCCGGAGTGATTCCCTCCGCTGTGGCAAAGTCGCTAATGCGCGGACTGATCGAAGTGGGCAATATCCCGACGAAAGATTTTCCCGTGCGCCCCGAGTTAGGTGACGTTTACAACAGCAAGGAAGCCGTGCTGAAAGCGAAGTTGGGCGACGTGGCCGGGTGGATCCACGCCGGACGCGCGCGGCGCGAAGCGGTGAACATCGCCTACCTGCTCGCGGTGCGTTCGCGCGTGCTGAGTCTCATGGATGCCCATGGCTCGATGGCCCTCGCGGCGCTTAATACTGCGGAGGAAAATATCCACACGCTGATGCCGGATTTCACCTACCTCCAGCATGCGCATCCCACAAGTTTCGGGCACTACCTGCTTACGTTTGTTTATCCCATTCTGCGCGACATGGAGCGGTTGCAGCATGCCTTCGGCGTTTTCAACGCGAGCGTTGCGGGTTCGGGAAGCGTCAATGGCTCGCGACTGCCGATTGATCGCGCGCGGCTTAGCGAGTTGCTCGGATGCGATTCGGTCGCGACCCACACGCGCGACGCGATGTGGCAACCCGACATTCCCATCGAACTGATGGCGGCCATCACCGCGCTGCTCGTGAACATCGATCGTTTAGCCGAGGAATTGCAGATCTGGTTCACCGCAGAGTTTGATTTTGCGGGGTTCTCCGACGATCTGGCCCGCGCCAGCATCATTATGCCACAGAAAAAAAATCCTTACGGTCTCGCCTACATTCGCGGACTCACGGGATCCATGCTTGGCAAAACCGCGTCCTTCGCCGCCGTGGGGAAAACGTATTCCGGCAATCCTGACAGCCGCGTGTTCATCTACGGGGAACTCCCGCGTGCGCTCGACCGCACCACGGAGGCCGTCGTCCTTTTCCACTCCATGCTGCGCGGACTCACCCTCAACAAAGACGTGATGGATCGTCGTGCGTCCGAAGGTTTCCCTCAAGCCACCGACCTTGCGGAGCTGATTATGACTCATTGCAAACTCGACTATCGCACCGCGCACCAGATTGTCGGCAAGATCGTGCGTTCGACCCTCGAAAAGCGGATTCCCTCGATGCATGTCACGCGGGAAATGGTCAACGAGGCCGCTGTGCAAGTGACCGGAACCCCGCTCGATCTGCCCGCCGAACAACTCGCCGATGCGCTCGATCCGATGAAGATTGTCCAGTCGCGCCAGGGCGTGGGCGGCGCGGCACCGGAGCGCATGGCGGAAATGATTGTCGAATGCCGCAACCGCATCGCCGCGGATCTGTCCTGGGCCGGGGCGGCCCGCGCACGACTCACCAAAAGCCGCGACGCGCTTCTAGCCCATGCGGCCCAACTAGCTTCCCTATGAAAATGCAAGACCTGTTCGAACTCCCTGAACGCACTCAAAAGCCCCGCCAACACGGCATCACCATGATTATCGACAGTGGCCTCGGTTTCCATGCGGTCGAAGACGGCCTCTCCGTAGCCAAGCCTTATCTGGATTACGTGAAATTGGGCTGGGGCACCGCCATCATTACTCCCGATATTGGAAAAAAGGTCGCCATTTACAAAAGCCACGGCGTGCCCGTCTGTCTCGGCGGCACGTTTTTCGAACTTGCCTATCTCAAGGGCAAAATCAAGGAGTACCGCGCGGTGGCCGTTGAGCTTGGCCTGGACATGATCGAAATCTCCGACGGCACAGTGAACATGCTGGAAGCGGACAAACTCCGGCTGATTAGCGAGTTCGCAAAAGATTTCCGTGTTCTGTCCGAATACGGCAGCAAGGACGCTGAAGTCGTTGTCGCACCGAGCCGCTGGGTGGACGGTATGCGCCGTGAACTCGAAGCAGGGGCATGGAAATCCATCGCCGAAGGCCGCGAATCCGGAACCGCAGGGCTTTACCGCGCGACCGAGGAACTCCGCACCGGGTTGGTCGATGAAATTGTCATGAATATTCCGCAGGAAATGCTGATCTGGGAGGCTCCCAAAAAACATCAGCAGGTCTGGTTCATCAAAAAATACGGATCCAACGTCAACCTCGGCAACATCGCGCTCTCCGATATCATCGCATTGGAAACACTGCGGCTTGGTTTGCGCGGCGATACGCTCATGACCATGCACGGCGACAAAAAATAGCGCGCTCTTTTCACCACACTCATTGTCTTTATGTCATCATTGAAACCCCTGACCATATTCCTCACTGGCGCATGCGGAGTGACTTCGCGCTCTGTCGTACGCGCACTCAAACTTAGTCCACATTTCGGTAACGCGCGGTTCGTTGGAACCGATGTGTGCGAAAATATCTTCGGTCTGCACGAAGGTCTTTTTGAAAGAATCTATCGCGTCCCGCGCTGCACGGATCCGGATTATTCGGGCATGGTGCTCAACATTATCCACCGCGAAAACGTGGATGCGGCCATCGTGATTCCCGAGCTTGAAGTTCTGCACTGGACGCGCGTGGGACTTCCCGTTCCGTGCATTCTGCCGCCTCCGGGGTTTTCTGACACGGTCATTAGTAAGGCTCGCCTGCACGACGCACTTGCTGGAACGGGACTTGTGCCGACGCATAAACTGCTTTCGCGTGAGGAACTGCTCGGGGAAAAATTTGATTCCCCGATTGGCTGGCCGGCCTGGGTGCGTGATTACGAGCCCGGCTCCACGAGCGGCAAGGGCGCGCTTTTGGTGAACCATCCAGAGGAGGTCCGCGCATGGGTCTCTTTGAACCCGGGCATCGGCAGTTTCATGATCGCCGAGTATCTGCCGGGGCTGAATTACGCGTGCCACCTGCTTTACTACGAAGGCAAGTTGCTTAAAACCGCCACCTACGAGCGCATAGAATACTTCATGGGACGCACCGTGATGTCCGGTATTTCCGGCAACATCTCCCGTGGTAAAGTGCTGCACGACGAGGAAGTTTTTGAGCGCAGCAGGACTGCGGTGGAAAAAATCTGCGCTTCAACCGGCGAGAAAATGCACGGGCTGGTGTCCGTCGACATGCGCGGTAACACGAAGGGCGAGCCGATGATCACGGAAATCAATCTGCGTCACGTGGCGTGTACGTCGGCCTTCGCGAGTGCCGGATTCAATTTGTGCGAAGCGCAACTCTTCGCAGCGTTTAACCAGCCGGAAAAGGCAGGCGACGTGTTCGGCGATTTTCCGCCGCACAACACCATTCTGCGGGACATCGACGGCATCGCCCTGTGGGTTCCAGACGGCCGTCCCCCGGAAATTGGAGGCTACGTGGACTGTCGTGCCTAGCGGTTCCTTATCCCAGCTCGCATGCCTCGGCGGGACACCCCGTTTTGCCGAGAGTTTCTTCGTCGGACGCCCGAACATAGGTGATCACTCGGCGTTCTTGAAACGTGCCGCCGACATCCTCGAACGGCGCTGGCTCTCGAACCACGGCGTGTGCGTTCAGGAATTTGAAAAGCGCCTCTGCGACATGCTCGGCGTTCGCCATTGCATCGCCATGTGCAACGCCACCGTGGCCCTGGAAATCACCAGCCGCGCGCTAGGTCTCCGCAGCGAAGTCATCGTGCCGTCGTTCACTTTCGTCGCGACCGCCCATGCGCTGCAGTGGCAGGAAATCACGCCGGTCTTCTGCGACATCGATCCTGCGACGCACAACATTGATCCCGCCAAAGTTGAAGCGCTGATCACCCCACGCACCACCGGCATAGTCGGGGTGCACCTCTGGGGGCGGCCGTGTAATGTGGAAGCGCTCCAGGCGATCGCCGACAAACACGGACTGCGCCTCATGTTCGACGCTGCCCACGCGTTCGGCTGCTCGCATCGTGGCAAAATGATCGGTGGATTCGGAGAGGCGGAAGTATTCAGCTTTCACGCCACGAAATTTCTGAACACGTTCGAAGGGGGCGCTGTTGCAACAAATGACGACGCACTCGCCGAGCGGATCAAGCTGATGCACAACTTCGGATTCTCCGGATTCGACAACGTGGTGCATATCGGCACCAACGGGAAGATGAACGAAATGTCCGCCGCCATGGGTCTTACCGGACTCGATAGCATCGACACGTTTATCAGTGCAAACCGCTCCCACTGGGAGACCTGCCAGCACGAACTCGCCGGAGTGAGCGGGATTAGCGTGATCAACTACAACACGGACGAACGCTGCAATTTCCAGTATCTCATCCTCGAAGTGGATGACGATTTTGGTCTGAGTCGCGATCACTTGCTCGCCGTGCTCCACGCGGAAAACGTGATCGCCCGGCGTTATTTTTATCCAGGCACACACCGGATGCAGCCTTACCGCTCGCTTCAACCGCAGTCGCATCTCTGGCTCCCCGAAACGGAGAAGGTTTGCCAGCGCATCCTCTCTCTGCCGACAGGAACGGCGGTCACTGAGGAGGATATTCGGGCGTTTTGTTCCATCATTCGCGCGGCCCAGCAGCACGCGGAGGAGATCAAGGCGCACCTTGCCACGGCAATCTGAGATGAAGCTCACCGTCGCGGTCATTACGTACAATCAGGCTCCTTTCATTCGTCAGACGCTTTATAACGTGTTTGCACAACAGCACGCCATGGAATGGGAGGTGCTCGTGGGGGAGGATGATTCGTCTGACGGCACCCGCGAGATCGTAAGGGGCATCGGAGACCAGCACCCGGGGTTGATGCGCGTCCGGTTGGGCTCACGCAAGGACATCGTGTTCATCGGCGGCAAACCCACAGGACGCAGGAACTTCATTGAGACGATAAAAAGCTGTTCCGGCGAGTACATCGCTTATTGCGAGGGTGATGATTACTGGATATCTCCGGATAAATTGCGCAGGCAGGCCGAGATGCTCGACAGCAATCCGAGCCTCAGCATGGTCGCCACCGATGCGTGGATCGAACACGACGGCGAGCGCACCCTGTTTTCCTCGTTGTTCATCAAAAAAAAAGCTGCGAGCTACACACTCAACGATTTGTTAAACGGTGATTTCATGCCTCCCACCTGCAGCGTGATGTTTCGTCGCAGCCTGCTTGAATTTCCCGATTGGTTGTGGGGCACTCCGGTGGGGGATGTTCCGCTCTTTGCGTTGAGTGCGCGGCACGGTCCGATCGGATGGATTGATGAACCGCTAGCCGTCTATCGTATTCAACCCGGCGGTATTTTTTCCAAAGGCAAAATTCCAAAGGGGCTTCAAACTTCCGTGAAAAATGCACGCGTTCACATGCAGGCTGTGATCGGCATGTACGAAAATATCCGGTTGGAAATCGGCAGCGCATTTCGTGCTGATGCCACACGGCGCATCGCCCAGATGCACCGGGACACCGCATGGCTTGCCAGGAGTGAGGGCAACGCCGCGCTTATGCGCCGTCACGCGTGGCAAAGCCTTTGTGAATCACCCCGGCATCATACCGTGGAACTGGTCCGCCTGATTCTGCGAAGCGCACTGCCTTTGTCAGTTGTGGAGACGACCGCCGCCGCCTCATGAAAATTTCGATCATCACCCCGACGCGCAATCAGGTGCAGTTCATCCAGCAGACGCTCGATTCGGTGGCGACTCAGAACTGGCCTGAAATCGAACACATCGTCCTCGATGCGCTGAGCACGGACGGCACTCCCGATCTGCTCAAGGCCTGCACCCATCCGATCCAGTTTGTGAGCGAAAAAGACCGCGGCCAGTCCGATGCCATCAACAAGGGTTTCCGCATGGCCACCGGGGAAATACTCGCGTGGTTGAACAGCGACGACTGGTATCAGGACGGCACTCTGGAGTTCGTCGGACGCTGGTTTGAGGAGCATCCCGAGTGTCACTGGCTTGCCGGGGCAGTGGACAACATTTTTCCAGATGGCACCACGCGCCGTGTCACCCCGGCCTACCACGGACTGGAAGCATTGCTCGGGCGCGAAAGATATTCCCTTCATCAGCCGGGGATTTTCTGGCGGCGCAGCATGTTCGAAAAAGTGGGCGATTTGGACATCAACTTGAGCTGCTCGTTTGATCACGATTTCTGGATACGCTCGGTGCTCAACGGGTTTCAGCCGATCTGCGTTGAACGTCCGCTTGCCTGCTTTCGAATTCACGCCGACAGCAAGACGGGGCGCGCGATGAAGGCTTCTCTGGAGGAGGATTGGGAGTTGTTTTGTCGTCATCAGGGTGCGCTTGACGAGAAGCAACGCCAATCGGTTTCCGACGCATTGGTCCGCTACGAAGCGGGTTATTTCATCGCGAATTTCTATTACCTTATGGAAAACGAAGGACGTTCGGCAGCGCTGCGTTATTTTTTTTCCCGCATTCGCGCCGGACTCAAAGTGCGCCCCTTCCGGCTTCTGCTCGGAGCACTGTGGCGAATTCCCGGAGGCAAGGCACCCGCGTGGAGCACTCGTAGATAGGTTCGACCGAATCAGGCGGAATTGCGGAGAACGGTCTGATACCACGCCTCGATCGCTGCTCCCATCCGTTCCGCAGAAAACCGCTCCACCGCGTCGCGCAGGCCGGTTTCCGAGAGTTGCGCGCGGAGCATTGCGTTGTCGAGCAACCGCAGGACGGCGTTCGCAAGCGAGGCGCTATCGGCGGGCGGAACCAGCAGTCCGTTGACTTCGTTCCGGATGATCTCCGGTATGGCGCTGACGTTGCAGCCCACCACAGGAACGCGATGTGCCATGGCTTCGACAAACGTGAGTCCAAACGACTCGTAAATTGAAGCCGACGCGTACACCGTTGCCTGACGGTACAGCCGTTGCAACTCCTGCTCATCGACGAACTCCCGGAACACCGCGTTTTCCACCGGGATCTCCGGATGCTCCGCGCGGAACTTCCGGACCAGCGGATCCTGTTCCGATGCGCCGCATACGGTCCACACGACGTCGCGCCGTTTTCCAAGCACCGCCGCCATCGCTTCCATAAGAAACACGCCGCCTTTTCGCGCGTTGAGGCGTCCGAGCGTGAGCACCCTCTTGGGCTCTGGCTCCGACTCGCGAGGCGCGGGCAGGAAAATGCCATGAGGGATCACGTGGATATCGTCGCGTCCGTAAAGGCCCACCGCCCGTTCGCGATGCGCGAGGGAATGCGTGACCACCGCCCGAGCCCGGCGCACCGAACAGCGTTCCGCACGAATCATGCCGCGTTCAAACAAGCGCGGGGAACGTCCTTGCGATTCAAGCGATTCGACCATTGAGGTGTGCAACCTCACCACAACCGGACATGCGCTGCGCCATTGGGTAATTAGTCCCAACCCCTCGAAATTTGGAAATTCCACGAGGTCAAAAGCAAACCGGGCGTGGAGTTTTCCAAACTCCCGAGCCATGGAAAAGCTTTTGCCCAGCACAGGAAGGTCTTTTCCGAAGCAGCGTGTCGGGGCGATCCGGCGGAAATGCACATGGACCGCACCGTCCATCGTGTCCTCCGGTTCACCCAAGGTCTGCGAGAGCACGTGCACGGAATGGCCGCGTGCCGCGAGAATTCGGGCCGCGCCCTGTGTGAAAATGGCGATTCCACCGAATGGCTGACGCGGTGGGTAAGAATCGGAAACAATACAAAGGACCATGCTCAATCTTCGTCAAGCGGCTTACCGCACATGGCGATCTTGGCAGCAAGCACCTCCGGGTTCCAACGCAATGTGTCAGCAGAGCGCAGTGCGGTTGGGTCGGTGCTGCGTCGTAGAAAACTACCTGCGGCGGGATTCCACGCCGAGGTGCGCGTCTGGCACAAAAATCCAGATCACGCTCTGAATCGTTATTCGACGGGAGTTTCGGTTGGCGAATCAGCCGTCGGCTCCGCGTCGGTTGTCTCGTCCGAGGACGCGCCGCCTGTTTCCAGCTTGCGCTTTTTCTTTTCCGCCTTCTTGTTTTTGCGCTCGAGTTCCTTCCTGCGCTTTTCAAATGAGTAGTTGGTCTTTGCCATGTAGTAAGACTTTTCTAGCTCATCGCACGGAGAAAGCCCGAAAATTCGTTGCCACCAAAGAAAAAAGCCGGGGTAATGAACCCCTGCTTGCTGTAAAGCGATGGTTGGTTATTTGCTTCGCGAGCGCCTTCGCAACATGGACATCGCACCCAACCCGGATCCTGATCCGGCAAACGCCAGAAGTACAGCTACTGTACAACATAATGCTGTTTTCACGATGTGTAGTGGTATGGATTTTCCCTTGTTGACCCTTGTCCCAACCGGGCTGGTTTTGAAAACCGACCTTGTCGTGAAGCAAAAAGCTTTGTGCGTAACTTGTTACCCAGAAAACTCACTTAGGCGGTAAGATGAATGCAAACTACTGAGAATCAACAGGTTTCTCGTGTTGCATTGATAAGGCTTTTATGGCGCAGAGGTGATCCATGAGGAGTAATAGAAGCCGCTGTGCGATAAGATTTTGACATAGGCAGCGCAAAAAAAAGTTTTTAAACGGTTAAATTGAAGGACCGAAACACGATTTCCAATCGAGCATGGTTCCGCTGCATCCATCAGCTTTGCGTTGCCCTCGAATCAGCACTCGGTCGCGCATGCATCATCCTACAGAGCTTGCATTTCGCTGAGATGCTGGACAGCGTCTCAGAATGATTGCCATGAGTCCCGCGCAGTTTATTCAATCACCTTTCGGCATGGGCCTGACCATTGGTCTGGCGATTGCGCTGTTTTTGTTTTTCCAATGGTGGAAGGCCAAGGTGGAGATCAGCCGGTTGCGCCGGCATCTGCACGACCGCATGGAGATCGAGGCGGACGCGGTGCGACTTATCAAAAAAGACCGCGACCTGCTCAGAAACGAATCGGAAAATTTGCGCGTCAAGGTCGCTTCGCAAAATCAGTTGCCCGACCGGCGCATCGAACGCGAACTGGAAATTTATGCGCGCGCTGAAAAGCGCATGCTGGTAGGCGTGCCGGGTTTCGCACCCGCCTGGGAAAAAGCCAAAGCCGAAGCCGCTGTGGAACTCGCAGAGGAGGAGGCCGGACGAAGCATCCCGCAACGGGTGTTTAACAAACTGTTTGGAACCACCACGAAACTCCAGGCCCTCCCCGAGTCGAGCTCCACCAACCCGCTCTAAAATCCCGACAGGCCTTTAGTCATTAGTCAGTAGTCATTAGAAATTAGTCATTGGGTGAGTCCCCCCAAACGGGTGAGGATTTTCTCCACCACCCACGACCCCTTTACCGCCGTCATGCAGCGGAAGTCTATCGGGCATTCGCGCAGAAAACACGGGCTGCACTCTGCGTGCCGCCGCAGGATGAGATGGCCGTCGCCGAGCGGACCGGTGAGACGATGCTCGGTGCTGCCGAAAATTGCGGCCACTGGAACGCCGAGCCACGCCGCAAGGTGCATCGTGCCGGTATCGTTGGTGAGCAGCAGATCACATTTTTCCAACTGCTCAATGAGTTCCGCGAGTGTCGTGCGTCCGATGAGATTGGTGCAGCCGCCGGTCACCACGTTCTTGAGTTTATGACCCGCTTCCTCGTCTGCTTTGGTTCCAAAAAGCACCCACTCGGACGGACGCTGGATGTTCACATTCCGCATCACCTCGGCGAAACGTTCGATGGGCCAACGTTTTGCCGGCCCATACTCGGCTCCCGGACACACGCCGATGCGCGGCATTTCCGGAATCGGACGGTCCGGTGCGTTGGAAAAAGAGCGAAGGATTGCCTCGCGATCAAACACCGCGCCGATGGCCTTGGCGAGATCGAGGTAATCGTGGGCCTGATGTCGTGGCGGCCCGATGTGCGGTTGGCGTTCGATGGCGTGATTGAGAAACCAGTCGCGCTTGTTGCCCGCATAGCCCACCCGGCGCGGAACCCCGGCCAGCCAGACTTCCAGCGCGGTGCGCGGGGAGTTGGGTAAAAGCAGCGCCGCGTCGAAACGTCCGCGGATTTTTTTTGCCGCGCTGAAAACACCCTCCTTGTTGCCCAGCGCGATGACTTCAGAAACTTCGGGGGCGCGTTTCCACACATCAGCGATTTTTTCACGGCATAGGATGGTGATCCGCAGGTCGGGGCGACCGGCCTTGATCGCGCGGATCGCCGGAATGGTCATCACCGCATCGCCCAGCCAGTTGCTGGAACGGATGAGCAGATTGAACGGCTGAAGTTCTTCGGCCTTCATTCCCGCCGGCAGCGCAACCCCGCGCTTGTAGGTTTGCAAAAGGAAATGAGGGTGCGGTGTTTTCCAGCGGTTGTGAACCCAAAACCAATCGGCGGGTGATTCGCGAATGAGCCGCTCCGCCGCGAGGTTCACTTGGGCGGTCGTTTCCTCCACGCTCAAGCCGGTGGTGTCCAGCGGTTCGTGAACGTGCATCTCCCAGCGCGCGACGCCTACAGTCCGCGACGCCATCGGCAGCAGGATCGCGTTCGATCTCTGCGCGAGAATCGCCGGAAGCGGGGATGTCGAGGCGAGCCTTCCGAAAAACGGGGCCCACACGCCGTAGTCGCCCGCGTGTTGATCCGGCAAAATCCCCACGGCCCCGCCCGTGCGCAGTATCTTGGCCGGGCCGGTGAAACCGTCGTGACGCGAGAACGTTTGCATCGCCTTGCGCCCGCGTGTCCGGCGCACATCCGCATCGATGAGCGCGTTGCCGAGCGGCTGATAAATGAACGAGAAATTGAACCCCGGCATCCACTGGTCGATGAGCGACATGAGTTCCCAGTTGCCCGAGTGATGCACGAGGCACACCACGCCGCGGCCCTGTTCCAGCGGGGTGCGGAAGCGTTCGATGTTTTTCCATTCCACATGCTTTGCAATATCCTCCGGCGACATGAACGCCGCCTTGGTGCTGGAAAGCAGGTTTGCGCCGAGGGTTTGAAAATGCTGACGCGTCAGCGCGCGCAGTTCTCGCTCCGTTTTTTCCCGGGCAAACGCAATGCGCAAATTTTCCAGAACCAGCCTGCGATAAGGCACAGCGAGCAGCCACGCGAAGAATCCCAGGAAACTCCCGAGCCGGAACGCCAGCGTGATCGGCAGCAATCCGATGAGGCGCGTTGCGCAAAAGTAGAGGAGATAAACCAGCCGTTCGTTCACGATTATTTCCAGTACATCGTTTTGAGCGGGTGTTCGTCGAGGAGATTGGCCCCGATGCCGCCGAGTCGTGTCGCATCGTAGAACTGGATGCCCACGTAATAGTAGAGCGGCGCAATCGGTGCGCCTTCACTCACCAGCCGGTGTTCAGCTTTTTGAAATATGGCGAAACGTTTCGCGGGATCCAGCTCGCGCGCGGCCTCGGCGATCCACTGGTCGTATTCCGGATCGGCCCAGCCCGTGCGGTTGTTGCCGCCGTCCTTGATGAACATGTCGAGAAACGTGTTCGGATCGCGATAATCGCCTACCCACGATGAGCGGCACAGATCGTAGTCCAGACTGCTCATCGAGCTGAGATAGACTTTCCATTCCTGTCCTGCGAGCGCCACGTTCACGCCAAGTTCCTTGCGCCACATACCTTGGAGTTCGATGGCCAGATCGCGGTCCAGATCGGAGTCGCCTTTATAAAGATAACTCAGACTCGGAAATCCCTTGCCCCCGGGATAACCCGCTTCCGCAAGCAGCCGTCGCGCTTCCTCGGAGTTGGTTCCCGGACCTTGCGGCGACTGGTATCCCGCGGTTCCGGGCGGCACAAAACTCAGCGCCGGGATCTCGCCCGCGCGCGTGATTTTTTCCACGAGCACCTTGCGGTCGATGACGAGGGCAAAAGCGCGGCGCACACGCGGATCGTCAAACGGTTTCTTCGTGGTATTGAAACGCACGAAGTACGTGCCGAGGAACGGTGCGGAATGGAAATCCGGACGCGAGCGCAGCTTGTCGAGGAGTTGCGTGGGAGCGAGGCCCTTGTCGAGCATCACGTCGGCCGCGCCGGTGAGGTAGAGATTCAGCGCCGTGTTGGCACGTGCGCCGGGGATGACGTCGATGGTGTTCATCTTTATCGCGTCGCGGTTCCAATAGCGCGGGTTTTTCGTGAGCCGGATCCGGTCGTTGAGCCGCCACGAGGTGAGAAGGTAAGCGCCGTTGCCGATCAGGTTCGCGGGTTTTGTCCATTCGCCCCCGTGCTTTTCCACGCTCGGCAGATGCACCGGCAGCAGGGTGGTAAACGCGCAGAGATCGAGAAAAAACGGGGTCGGACTTTCGAGGGTAACGACAAACGTGTGGGCATCGGGCGCCGCAACGCCGACCTGGGAAAAATCGGTGAGCGTGCCTTCGTTAAAGGGCTTGGCGTTTTTCACGTAGTGCAATTGGTAAGCGTATTCGCTCGCCGTGACCGGAAGCAGGGTGCGCTTCCACGATTTCATAAAATCCGCCGCCGTGACCGGATCGCCATTGCTCCACTGCGCATCGCGACGCAGGTGAAAAGTGTACACGAGGCCGTCGGGGGAAACCTCCCATTTCTCGGCAACGCCGGGCTGCACCTCGCCGCGTTCATCGTAGCAAACCAACCCCTCGAACAGCGTGTAAGCAATGCGCCCTTCAAGTTGGCCCGTGATTTCCGCCGGATCCAGCGTCTCGGGTTCCGCGCCATTGATCACCACCAACTCGGCGCGATCAGATTTCTTGGAACATCCCGGGAGCAGCATCACGACCGCTCCGAAAACTAGGGCCATCGCGAGGCGCACGGAATTTAATCGCATGGCCATGGAGTATTCAGCGCCCACGCCAAACGTTCAACGCCCAAAGCCCCGGCTTAATTTGCAGGCGTGGCTGCGGGCACGGTCGCAGGTGCCGCAGGAACGGCCTCCACAGCGGGAGCGGCAGCAGGAGAATCGGACGGTGCCGCCGGAGTCGCTTCAGGTGAAGCTGCGGGAGCCGGGGTCGCTGCCGCATCAGGAGCCGCTTCTGCCGCAGGCACAGGAATTGCAAGAAGCCTATCGGTTTCCGTTCCCTTGGTGTGAGTTTTCTTCGCGTAAAGAATGGCGAGAAGCAGAGTGAGTCCAAGGAAAACAGCCGCCAGATAGCGCGTAAAATTTTGCAGGACGTTCGTGGTCTGGGCACCGAAAAGGTTGTCGGTCATACCACCGCCGAAAGCCGCTCCAAGACCCTCGTTTTTCGGGCGCTGCATGAGCACGACGAGCACCATGAGCAAGCACGAAATAACGTGAACCACGAGCAAAATATTAATCAGGATATCCATGAGAAGGGCGGGGAATATGGGGGCAACACCCCCGCTTGTAAAGTCTTGTGGCAGGAAAACCTTCTGACGCTGACGCCGATCTATGATTTCCTGAAGGCACGCGGCCACACGACGGAGGGCGATGCGGTGCTGGTGCATAGCTGGCCGGTGCTGTTCCTGCCTGCGGAGTCCGCACTGCTGCGCGAGGCGGTAGAGAAGGCGAGCGAGATTGACTTTGAAGAGGTACCCGCGCGGGTGATGACGACGGAGCACCTGATGGCCATCGCGCTGCAAACGGGCCGAGGGAAGGATTTCGCAAGATTGGTGACCTTTATGGAGGCGGGCGTGGTGGACTCTGCGAAGCTGCACGACCTTCTGCACGTCACGGTCTGAAAGCTGCCTGGAAGCGGTTTGAACAAAACTACCTGAACCTGCCATGAGCCCGCTGCTGCAACGAACACTGGAAGAAAAGACGCTGCGCCGAAAACGCCTGATGCCACTGCCTTTTCCCGAGAAGGTGCGCATCGTGGAGAAGATGCGAGCGGCAGCCCGCGAGATTCGTGCGGCAGCAGAAAACCGGCTGGTGCTGCGTGAAGAACCACCAGCCTACGGCAGCGACAAGCCCTGAATCCCGAATGGAAACCCAACCATGAAACTCCTCGCTGATGGTTGTGAAAAGATGCCGCACTGGGCCAACCAGGAAATGAGCCTTGGCGAACAGGGATTGCCGAACGCAATTTTAACTTCATCATTCGTCCAACATCTTTCGCACTTCATGATCGCTCTCGTCGGCCAATTCTTCTCCAGCACGCAGATTCCCGTCTGCCTCGGGTTCCTCGCGAAAAACAACCACGACGGCTCTGCGGTCGTAAACGAATTGGCACTTGCCGCATGAACAAAGAACTCATCATTCAAATGCAGGGCCAGTTTGACGAGCTTGCCCGGACGCACTAGGAAGAACCCACCGTGGAGTTCTGGTTTGCCCGCAGTTTGC